>ENA-OSEO01000963-OSEO01000963.1-sediment-metagenome-genome-assembly--contig:-NODE-963-length-60878-cov-11.491867_pt1 | contig 60878 bp, 53 predicted proteins | sample MGYA00237883_ERZ534232 | MGnify/ENA metagenome assembly ERZ534232
GAAAACACTGTCATAGATTTTCTTAGCACTCTCACTCGGCCTATACTCCTTTTTCATTCTAATCCATGAAGAGGAATCGATTCCTACAGCTCTAGCGGCGAGTCGTGCCGATCCATATGCCGGACCCTCGTCAACTTCAGGTAACCAGATCGATTTACCAAGATTATCTGCTATTATCTGACACCATGTATCGCTCCTTGAGCCTCCTCCCACAATCCTCGCGTTGCTAAGATCCGACCCAAGGTTCTCAATCAGTTCTACTCCCTCTCTAAGTGCAAAGCCTACACCTTCGTAAATGCTCCTGAAGACGTCTCCAACGCTGTGAAAAGTGGAAAAACCAAAGAGGGTTCCTCTAGCGTTCGGATCGCGGTGCGGCGTTCTTTCGCCGTTAAGATATGGAAGGAAGACCACTCCGTTGGAGCCTGCCGGCGTTTTTTCGACCAAGTTTTCAAGTGCTTCAAATGAGAGGCTTTCTCCAAATCTCTCTTTGAACCAATTGAGTGAATTTGTGGCTGAAAGAATCACTGCCATATGATAGAAGTCATTCCCTGTCACATGTCTGAAAAGATGTACTCCACCTTGCGCATCTGGAACTCCTTGTTTGGTAAGAGCAACAACCGTCCCCGACGTTCCTATGCTTATCATTGCATCCCCTGGATTTTCAACACCGCAACCATAAGCTGACGCAGCATTGTCCGCGCCGCCGATCACGACCGGAACATCTCTCAACTCAGAGAGTGAAGGATGAGTGATTGTTCCAGCAATTTCACCCGATGCAATCAAAGCAGGATTCGCGGAGAAACTTACACCTGCAATTTCCTCAATTCGCCTATCAAATTCACCGTTGAGATCAAGCATACAGGTTCCTGAAGCATCCGAAAAATCGGTAGCAATCACTCCTGTCAGCTTCATAACTATGTAATCCTTCGGCAGCATCCAGGTTCGAATTCTTCTGAAGATCGAAGGTTCGTTATCGGCAAGCCACAGCATTTTTGGAAGCGTGAATCCAGTCAGTACAGGGTTTCCAAATTTCTCGATGATTTTCCTTTCTCCACCAAACTGCTCGGTTATCCTCAAACACTGACGTTCCGTCCTCTGATCACACCACAAGATCGCGGGATAAACGACATCGCCTTTTTCATCGAGCGCAACGAGAGAATGCATCTGTCCACTGACAGATATTGCAGAGGGACAGGTTCCATTCCTACTGGCGAGAGCTTTCAAAACAACCGAAACTGCATTCCACCATACCTCGGGATTCTGTTGAGCCCATCCAGGTCTGGGAGTCTCCATTGTTATTTGACGAATCGAAGAGTCGATAACATGCCCCTTTTCATCAACTGCGATTCCCTTCACAGAATTCGTACCGACGTCTATTCCAAAGCATGTGGTCATAATTCTACTCCCTCTAGACAAAATCAGCTGTCTTCTTATCAATAATGTGCAGAGCGGCTCCTATCATTTTCGAACTAGCCATTCCTTTTTCATGTAGAACACTTCTGATTATCTTGATATTCTGACCAGTTGCATACAGAACCCTCGAATTCACCAGACCAGTCAGGTTGTGCAATGAGCTTTTTGGAATCATCGAAGCGACTCCGCCCAGAATAACAACCTCAGGATCAAGCGAATTCACAATGTTGACTATACCAACAGCTAGACTCTTCTCAATCTGGTTCAGAAGAGGCTCAAAAACGGGTTCAGATGAACTCAGGATACTCAAATACTTCTCGTTGTTGCTATTTCCTACAAGCGAAAATCCCATTTCATTTGCCCTGGCCACGATCGCTTCAGTGGATGCTACTGTTTCCCAGCAGCCGAAATTCCCACAATAACATTTCTCTCCATCAATCTGGACAGTCATGTGTCCCAGTTCGCCGGCAGAATAATCACGTCCCCTGTAAATCTGTCCGTCGAACATTATTCCGCAGCCAATTCCCTCAGATACATACACGAACGCAACATCCCCGACAGAAACCAGAGAAGGGTTGTTCCATTTCTCCGCTATCAGCGATAGGTTCGCTTCATTGTCAAGAAAAACGGGATAACGTCTGGAAAGCCTTTCTCGCACAACAAGATCCTTCCAACCGAGATGAGGTACGTAAACAATCCTCGAATTCTCAACGTCAACTATTCCAGGAACCGAGACCGAATAACCGAGAAATCTGTACTTGGGGATATTTCTAGAGATCATGTATGTCTCTGCAGAAAGGACTTTCATGAATTCATCGAAGTCATGAGGGGTACTGAATTTGTTGACAACAGATACTGAACCGTCGAAGAAGCCCTTGCCTACTATTGTTTCTTCGACTCCAATATCTATTACCACTGACATGAAGGCTTTCCTGTTTAGTCTAAGAACAATCGCTTTCCTCCCTATACGGCCAGTATCTTCGGCCTTGATCTCTTCGCAAAGTCCCATAGAAAGGTAGTCCTTTATTATCTTTGTCACAGTACTGGGATTTAGACCAGATGCGATCGCAAGATCTCTTCTCGTCGTCACCGGGCTCTTCCTCAATAACTGAAGTATCAGCTTTCTATTAGATCTTCCAATATTTTCTGAATCCAGCTTTTTGCCGACCAAGCTGAAATCCCCCTTTCTACTCTAGCTTACTACCAATTCCAGATTAGAATAAATCTCAACAGAAGCATTTAGAGACGGTTGTTAAGGAATATCACTCTCAACTTGTCTATTCCTAATTTATTTATTGCCGCAAAAAAAAGAAAGAGTTTTGCAGTTGGTAACCTCTGATAATTCTTCTTTCGCTGTCCGAGAACAATTCAACCTTATTGTATGACAATTCTAACAGAGGGAAAGGATGAAGATACAGTCACAAGAAGCCATTCTTATTGAAGACAAACAACTGGAACCCATCGATTTAGCATTTCCTCCATTTCTGAGTCTTTTCTCGGTCACTTACCGCCTCAACAATTTACCTGAATGATCAGCCAAAGTTAATCAGATTAGTAGAGAAGATCCGAGAATGCCATGGCGCTGAACAAACTATCTCTTCCATCAAATACTAGGTAGTGACTTGTTTAGTATAATGTTAAGTGAGAACCCGATAGAGGAGGTCTTATTCATGCTGCTAGGAAAGATAAAGTACATAGATTGGCCGTCCTACGATTTTCTTTTGAGCATTATGAGGGTCAACTGCAACGAAATGATACTTGGCGCGTACAAAGACCAGGATTTTATTGAGCAGTTCAAACCCGATCTTGAGATTATTGATTGGGTAAATGAGACTAAGAGGTCTCTTCCCTCGGACATTGATGAACTTCTCGAACGTTTTTTTGATTGTGAAACATATTTCGGAGCAGGCACATTTGCTCTGATCCAGGAACGAAATCTTAAAAGCCCGGAAGAGTTCATTGAAGCTCTGAAACAGACTTCTGAGAAGAGCATACTCGGACGTTTCCTCAGGACTGGATTTGGTTCGGACATAAACGAAAAAGAGGATTTTCAGTTTGAAGAGTTGATAGAGAAACTCACTCTGGACGAGAAGGAGATGCTGCTTTTCATAACCGAGAGCACAATCTTCTCATCGGTTCAGAAAGCAAATCTTCTTGAACTCCTTGAAAACCCATCTCAGACAAAGGAGGATCTCTTATATCTATTTGAATGGTTTCTGGAGAATGTTTTCAATAAGATCAAGAATGATGTAAGGAAATCTAGCCAGAAATATCTTAGATTGCTCGAAAAGAATATTCAAGAGGATGGGACAGCATATCTTGAGAGACTAAATATCGTCAGCCTTTTTGACGTTTTCGAAACGGTCACTACTCTAGAACTAAGTGTCTCTCCTTTTCTTGGTCTCGACCAGGCAAGCCTAATGGTCAATAAGGACCGGTATCTTTTCATTCTAGGTTACGACAGGGTGGAGGTTCCATTCAGAAAGAAGGATGAGCGACTGGAGTGTATCGATGTTTTTGATGCTCTGGCAGATAGAGAAAGGCTTGCGATCCTTAAGGAACTCAGCAGGGAACCCAACCGCCCGGTTTCTCTTGCTAAGAAGCTGAAAATTTCTGCAGGGGACCTCAGCAACCATTTTGAAAAGCTGAAGAAGGGAAGATTGCTGGAAAGTGTTTACGATGGTGAACATGTGAAGTATACAGTCAAGTCCGAAAATATAAGAAGATTGGTTAATGAATCACTCGACAAGTTATTGGATGAGAACTAGGTTGAGGTAGAAGAAGAGATCTTTCCCGGCGAAATTACGGGGCCTAATGGCCCCGCACATTCTAGAAGTCATTAGTCGGTGAAATCGATGAACATCTCCATAAAAAGCTCAGTATTCTCTACTATTACACTGTGACCATATTCCTGGAGCACCTTCACTTCGATGTTCTTAACGAGCTTTTCGAATCTCCTTGCCATCTCCTCGGAGATTATCTGGTCGAGTTTTCCGACTATCACCAAGTGAGGCACTTCTGTCTTTTTCAGCTCGTCACTGAAATCGTATCTATCTAACGCTCTGGCATTTTCAACAAAACACTTTTCGTCCATCAGAAGAGCATCGTCAACAAGGCGTTCAAGAAAATCATCTTCCTTACGAGTAGGCATTACACCCATGAGCGCCTTTTTGAGAAGCTCTCTGTTTCCTTTGTACATCTCCAGATATGGATAAACTTCTTCCGGAGTGATTAACCCATCTGGCGGGGCCGGGTCTACTAAGATGACCCTATCAATCAGATCAGGTCTCTTTATGACAACGCTTTGAGCAACTGCACCTCCCAAAGAGTGTCCAACGAGAACAACTCCGTCTGCTTCCATTTCAAGTATGAAATCAATCACATAGTTCGCATAGTTATCAATGCTTATTTCCTCGAGTCTGTCGGATCTGCCAAAACTCGGTAGATCAATTGCATAGCCCTTAAATCTCTCAGGTAGAATCTCTAGAGAAGGCTCGAACCAAGTACTTGAAGCAAAATTCCCGTGAACAAAGACGACAGGAATTCCTTCAGAACCTACAGTCTCAAGATAGAAGATCTTCTTGTCCACTATCCTCGCATAATTTTCGGCAACCATCCTCTTCATTTCTAACTCCCCCCTATCTGGCACTGAAGTTTCTTTTTCGTCATCCTTGATATTAACATCCGTGAAGGCGAATGAAGCATTATCTTCAATACCGTCCGCAAAGACTTGTTCTGCCAGAAAAACACCAATCAAAAAAGAGAGAACAATAATGATTGCTACAAACCGCCTTTCTTGCATCGCCGTTCAATCCCAGGCTTCTCGGCTTGTGTCACAAGCCGAGATAAGAGCGCTTGACATGCTCATTGTGCATCAGATCGTCGGCGTTGCTTTCAATTGCTAGGGTCCCGTTCTCTATAACGTAGCCCCTATCTATGACCTTCAAACCCTGTCGAACATTCTGTTCCGAAAGGATCATAGATACTCCTTCAGACTTTATTACGGACAGCTTCTCGAAAAGCTCGGAAACCAAAGAAGGCTGAAGTCCCACTGATGGTTCATCAAGAATCAGCAGCCTTGGAACTGCCATTAGCGATCGGCCGACGGCCAACATTCGCTGTTGCCCTCCGCTCATCGTTCCAGCCAACTGATAAGCGCGTTCTTTGAGGATCGGGAATATTTTGAAGACAAAGTCTAACCTCTCATCGACTCTGTCTCTTGCCTCCTTGATATAGGCAGCTCCGATTTTCAGGTTTTCAAGAACCGTCATGATTGGGAATAACTCACCGTCTTGCGGAACAACAGAAATTCCCTTCCTAACAATCGTGTGAGTTTCAAAGGGAAGAAGGGATTCGCCCTCAAAGAGGATTTCTCCTTCCTTCGGTTTCACAAGACCAATAATGGAATTTATCAAAGTTGTTTTTCCCGCTCCGTTAGGACCAAAAAGACCGACTGCTTCCTTTCCAACTGAGAAGGAAAAGTCCGAAATAACTTGAATTCTTCCGTACGAAACATATAGATTTTTGACTTCAAGCATCAGGCATCCTCCCCCAGATAAGCTGTGATAACGTTATGTTGCTGCGACACTTCACTGTACGGACCCTCTGCAAGGATTTCTCCTCTATCCAGAACAACAACTCGCTCTGTAATCTCCCTTATTACGCTCATTACGTGCTCAATAATGCAGATTGTCACTCCAGTATTCCTAATCTTCCTGACCGTTTCTATCATCTCTCTAGTTTCATCCATGTTCAATCCAGACATCACTTCGTCAAGGAACAGAATCTTCGGGTTCGTAGCCATCGCCCTAGCGATTTCAATTTTCTTTATTTCAAGCACAGTTATCTTGTCAAGGGTTTCGTCAGGCTTAGACAAACCGATTGTTTCGCAAAGCTTCAAAGCGCTTTTTCGACTCTCACTTAGCTTTTCGCCCTTTCCAAAGAGACCTCCTATCATTATATTTTCAATTACCGTGAGGTTCTTCAGTGGCCTTGCAATCTGAAAGGTTCTTGCGATGCCAAGATTACATCTTTTGTGAGCAGGAAGAAGTGTAATATCTGTTCCATCAAATACTATCTTCCCCTCGCTAACAGTGTGAACACCGGATATAAGGTTCGTTAGAGTTGTCTTTCCTGCTCCGTTTGGTCCTATCAGGCCGAGTATTTCGCCCTTCTGGACCTCCATCGTGACGTTGTCAACTGCGACAAGTCCACCGAAGCGTTTTGTTACTCCTTCCAATTTGAGAATACTCATTTTATCTTTCCTCCAGACGGCGTTTTCTGAATCCCATTATGTCTTTCACTGCGCCATATACACCGTTGGGCAAAAAGAGAACTACTACAACAATAATTACGCCGTAAATAATCAAATGTCCATAGGGCATTATCAGCTTCAGATACTCCGATGAAAGACCGAGGATGATTGCCCCAATTACCGAACCGACGGTAGAGTATATGCCCCCAACAAGAGCCATAGCTATCGGAAGAAGCAAGTAATGAGCTGAGAAGCTACTTTCTGGGAAGACAAAGCCATACTGCAAAGCATATGTCGCGCCAATGACGCCTTGGATAATGGAAGTGATTACAAATACAAGAATCAAATACTTGTATATGTTAACTCCGTGAGATTTCGCAACAGTCTCATCTGCCCTTATGGAATCGATAGCAAAGTGTATCCTTGTTCTCTGGAAGACTTCCGAGACAATAATCGTCACAACGGCAATTCCTAGCATGAACCAGTAGACCTTGTTGGAATCGTAGTTGAACAAAGTATTCTGCACGACCTTTCCGCTAGGTCCTCCCGAGATTTTGTGAATATTCCTAATAATCACCATAAACACGCTTGCCAAGGCCATCGTTGTAATTGCGAAGTACAGTCCTCTAAGTCTTAGAATTGCCATACCCAGGACTAGCGAGACTATCCCAGCAACCAACCCGGCAATTATTATCCCTGTGATTGGATCAACTCCAGAATCTGCAACAGCAATAATTCCTGCGTATCCTCCAAGTCCAAAGAAACCTGCAGTACCAAATGAAAGCTGGCCAGTTCTCAACATCATATCCCAACTCAAGGCCAGACTCATGAAAGTCAGTATAGTTATGGCGACAGTTATGAAGTATGATTCAGTCATTAATGGAAGCGCAATAGCTGCCGCGAGAAGAATCAGAACGAGAATAGGTTTTGTAATCTTCATAGTGACTGCCTCCTCAACGATCTTATCATGATGACAGCTATCAGAACTCCGAAGAAGACTATGTCCGACCAACCCGAATAACCCGGTATCGATTGAACGATTGCCTCTCCAACTCCAAGTACGAGTCCACTTATTAAGATACCCGTCAGATTACCAAGACCTGCCATTGCAACGAGACAAAAGGATTTCATTGTATATGCAGCACCTACCGAAGGAAAGATGGCAAATCTTGGGACCATGACTCCCGCAGCAATACCTAGAATCGCAACGGATATCCCAAATACAAAGAGGTAGACGAAACCCGTATTAATTCCAACAATCTTCGCACCCTGAGGATTCTGACCAACGGCAAATGTCGCTTGACCCAATCTAGTCTTTTTCAAGAAGAGCTGAAGCGCAATCAGAACTCCGAATGCAAACGCAACGTACAGTAGTTCATATGTTCCGAATCTTACACCCGCGATTGACGCAGATTCTGATGCGTACTCCACATACACGCTTCTTGGTCGAGTCGTCCAGATAACCTTCATCAGCTCCAGCACGATCATTGAAATACCGAATGTCAGTAGCAACTGGTTTAGATGACCAGCCTTAAGAACCTTCGTAATGGTCAACTTATAGATTATTACTCCCAGAACAAAAAGCAAAATAAAGGCCGGAATAATAGAAACTAGAGGATCCATGCCTGCGTTGACTGCAAAAAGATACACAAAGTAGGTCCCCAATGAAAGGAGATCACCATGCGCGAGATTCATTATCCCGACAACTCCAAGAGTCAGAGCTAATGGCAGCCCTATCAACGCATATAGACTGCCCCTTTGAATACCATAAATCGCAGCTAATGGCTTCCAAATTGCTACGATAACAAGTATTGCAACAAGGATAAAAACGCCTCTATGCTTTTTTAAGAAAGAGATCTTTTCCAAGTCCTTCACCACCCTGGTAACAACTTTTTAAGACAGTAAGGTCGGGCATCACTGCCCGACCTGCACTATTTGTTATCTCCCATCCCAGGAAGGGAATGGATATTTCGGCTCGGCCGTCTTGAGTTCGAGAGGCCAAATTACATGCTGTTCGCCACCCTGCCACTGTAGTATCTTCTGGGCGGTGAAACCCTGATGCTTAATTACGTTGCTTGGAGCTATCTTAAGAACTTCTCCAATTGGTGAGGGGTACTCCACCTGTTCCAGGGCTTCGATGAGTGGTTCCTTATCGATTGTGCCTGCGGCTTTGATTCCTTCCGCCAGGAAGTAGATATTTGTGTAGCCAAGCGGTGCAAAATATGTCGCCGGTTCTTCGTTAAACATCTCAATATATGCATTCCAGAAATGCTCGGCAACTGGGCTTACCTTGTTTATTGTTGGAGCCCACATCCCGTAGAGTGTCACTCCTTCTGCCAGAGGGGAGTCGCCGAAATGTGCCGGCCAACCTGGAGGCGCTCCGACGAAAAACCTAGGTGCAAAGCCAACTTCTTTGGCCTGCTGAAGCATCGGAAGAGCATCGGCATCGTAACCCGCCCAGACAAAGAGATCGGGGTCATACGCCTTAGCCTGCTGAAGCATCGCTCTGTAATCTCCTCCGCCAAGAGCGGCACTCTTGAAGGAGACTCCCATGTAATCGCCCATAACTTCGGACCAGGCACCTTGGCCTTCTGCCGCCAGTGCTTGCAAAGCTATATAAGATTCATGGGAACCGGTTCCAAACGCGCCTTCTTCATAGGCCAGGAAGACCTTGTTGATTTCAATGTTCGAATAGGCTTCTGCGAGATCTGTCCAACCTTGACCATAACTTGCACCCTGCTGATAATCCCATGGATGCAAATGGAAATACCAGTCAGCATCTGGACCGACGGCTACTTCGCACTGAGAGCCAGCAGCTCCTATCCAAATCGTGACTTTCTGGAAGCTCTTCATAACAGGAATCTGCGCGAAGTGTACTCCAGTGCTCATTCCACCAACGAAGAAATCGACTCTGTCCACTGTTGCAAGCCTGGAAATCGCGGCCGCTCCCTTTTCGGGTGTCAGTTCATCATCGATTATGATCAGTTCTAGAGGCCTTCCAAGCAGACCACCTTCTGCGTTGATTTCGCTTACCGCGAGCTTCATTGCCTTTGCAGCCTGATCTCCCGTGATATCTCCCAGGGGAAGAACTGCTCCGATCTTGATTGGTGTGGCCGCAAATGTTATTGATACTGCCACTGCAACCACAAGTAGAACCAACAATACTCTTTTCACTTTCCCACCTCCTACGTAGGTTGTTACAGATGGTTTAGAAACTGTGTACTTCCGAACCTCTTTCAAAAAAGCGACGCTTTTGATACTCAATGAATTAGACTCTCTTCACTACTACTGCGGTTCCCATTCCGCCGCCTATACAAAGTGAAGCCAGGCCGAACTCAAGATTTCTCTTCTCCATTTCATATAGGAGCGTAACTATGATTCTGTTACCAGACGCACCTATCGGATGGCCAAGAGCAATCGCGCCTCCATTGACATTAGTTCTATCGAGAAGCCATTCCTTGGAAACCCCATAGATCTCCATAAGACCCTTCAAGACTGACAGTGATTGAGAAGCAAAGGCTTCATTTAGCTCGATAAGATCGATGGCTTTGACATCCATGGACGCTTTTTTCAGAGCCTTCTCAACGGCTGGCACCGGGCCGTATCCCATAATTGCGGGGTCCACTCCGGCCTGCGCAAAAGAGACTATCTCCGCGATCGGTTTCAGTCCGTACTTTTCTACTGCTTCTTCACTCGCAAGGACTGTCGCACTTGCCCCATCGTTTATTCCCGAAGAATTCCCGGCTGTTACCGAACCATCCTTCTTGAAGGCCGGTCTGAGTTTGCCCAGAATTTCCATGCTCGTATCTCTTGGGTGCTCATCGGTATCGAAAACGACGTCTCCCTTTCTTCCTTTAATAACCAAAGGAACGATTTCATCTTTGAACTTTCCTGCCGAGATGGCTTCCTTGGCTCTTTTCTGACTTTCAAGTGCAAACTCGTCCTGCTCAAGCCTGCTGATGCCATATTTCTCAGCCAGATTTTCAGCAGTCACTCCCATGTGATAGTCATTGAATACGTCTGTAAGGCCATCCCGTATCATGTGATCTACAATCGACCCGCTGCCCATTCTGTATCCAAACCTGGCTTTGTCTAACATATAGGGTGCTATAGACATATTCTCCATACCCCCTGTAAGTACTAGCTCGGCTTCGCCTAAGAGAATATCTTGCGCCCCTATCATTGTCGACTTCATTCCAGAACCACAAAGCATATTGACTGAGTACCCTGGGCTCTCAATTGGAAGACCTGCCCCAATTGATACCTGTCTTCCCGGTCCCATACCCTGATTCGCAGTTAGAATGCAGCCCATTATTGCCTCTTCAATGTTCTTAGGATCGACCTTAGAGTGCTCTATTGCGGCTTTTGAAGCAGTCACTCCAATTTCCACAGCCGGTACATCCTTCAGAGTTCCTCCAAAAGTACCGATTGCTGTCCTTTTTGCACCAACTATGAAGACCTTTTTCATCAAGAAACCTCCTATATTAATCCAATATCGCTAGCTTGTTTTCTAAGCTCTGATCTGAAATCCGGGTGAGAAATATTGAGCAATGCTTCTACTCTTTGGAATACATTAAGTCCCTTCAATCTCGCCAATCCAAACTCCGTAACGACATAATCGATATCCTGTCTTGGTACAGTTACCGGCGAGCCCATAGGGAGAAGAGGCACTATTGTCGAGACGGTTCCTTTCTTGGCGGTTGATCTGAGGGCAATTATTCCCTTCCCATTCTTCGCCATCGAGGCTCCCCTATGTGTGTCAAGCTGTCCGCCAGTGCCACTGTAGTGTCGAGTACCAATTGCTTCAGAACATACCTGCCCTGTTAGATCGACAGAGATGGCCGTATTTATCGAAACCATTTTGTCATTCTGCGCGACCACGTACGGATCATTGACATAGTTGCCTCTGAGCAGAAGAACACCCGGGTTATCCTCAATGAAAGAGTACATTTCCTTTGTTCCAAGGGCGAAAGTTGCAATGAACTTGCCTTTCCACAGACTTTTCTTCCTGTTGGTTATGGCGCCCTTCTCAAATAGATGAATCATCGACTCTGTGAACATCTCGGTATGGATCCCGAGGTCGTGCTTGTCCTCCATAAGCTTTGCGACGGCATTTGGAATGCCCCCGATTCCGATCTGCAGAGTCGAACCATCTTCAACAAGCGACGAAATGTGACCCGCAATGCTCATCTCCGTTTTTGAAGGCTCAGTATCTGGCAGTTCGGGGATTTCAAAACTATTCTCGATCACATAGTCGACTTCGCTTATATGTACGTGAGTATCTCCGTGAGTCTTTGGAGCTTTTTCATTCACTTCCATAATTACCATCTTTGCGTTCTCGACCATGTCTCTTTCGTACACAGTGGATAAAGAAACAGTCATGTATCCATTTCTATCCATCGGCGAGGCGACTCCCCAGAAGATGTCTGGTGTGTTTGCCATGATCCTTTCCACACCGGCAGTGTGAAGATTGTTCGGAATGTATGTGACTGTCCTGAGACCGTTACTAACTGCCTTTCTGGCGCCTACCGAATGGAACCAGGACTCATTGAGAAACTTGCCTTCGTATTCCTTATTCACAAAGAAGGGGTATTCCCCAATGTTCAAACATGTAGCAACGGCAACATTTTCAACGCCTTCAACCCTGTGGAGGTTCTTCAGAAGTCCCTGAGCTTCCATTGCCGCCATGCTTGTTACAATCTTAGTTCCCGATCTGATGTTCCTCAAACCTTCCTCAATCGATATCTTTTTCTTCCTGTATTCATCATTCCAGTTCAACTAAAAGCACCTCCATAACCTTTTGCCATAAGAGAAGCCAGCTCTATCAGATATTCATCCCATTTCTCATAGTTCTTCTCCTTGCCGAAAAGCAGATCAAGGCCCATGAAATGTCCTATTCCCATGAGGAAGACTCCTAGATCTCGAGATTCTATCGGTTTGATCTCATCCTTCAATCTAGCTTCTTCAAGAGCGCTAATATACGATGTAAGAAGCCTTTCGTAATAGAAACGACCTGTCTCGGGCTGCACAAACTCAGATTCACGCACTATGTTGTAAAGCTCTTTGTGAACATCCATAAAGAGCAAAAACGCCTTGAAGGATCTAACCTCTCTGTTTAACCTGCCTTCAACGCCAGTGACTGCGTCTTTCATTGTCCTTCTTAGATTCCTGTTCGCCTGGTAGACAAGCTCTTGAAGGAGTTTCCCCTTACTTTCAAAATGAAGATAGAACGTGCCCTGTCCGTAGCCCGCTTTGCTAGTGATGTCATAGATCGATGTCCCGAAATATCCCTTTACACCCATTAGTCTTTCTGCTGCCAAGAGGATTACTTCTTTGGCCTTTGCTTCGCCGTTTACTTTCACTCTATCCAAAGTGAAGTCCAGAGACGTACGATCCAGTTCTTCAGACTTCACAAAACCTTTTAGGGTGAAGTCGACGAGAGATTGCACTGTGAAATCGGGCACCCTTGTATCGTTGTAAATGATCCAGTAGATCGCAGCGAACCTTGAGCTTCCGATAATGAACCACAGTTCAGGCATTGAAAGTGAAGATCTATCGTCTAAGACCGTTGAGAGAAGAGCCTCCTTGTAAGTCTTGTCAACTGAGCTTTCTACGTCTGGAAACCTATACTCAGCCTCATGAAAGGCCATGAACTTCCTCCGCGATTCCCAAAGAATATCGAAGACTGTCCTGTAAAGGTAATAGAGCTTTTCTTCTGCAGTTCGTCCCACTACAAGCGTAGAGGCAGACTCAAATCTTGTCTTGATATCCTGGACGATCTCTTTGAATACTTGCTCCTTACCCGTGTAATGCCTATAAAACGCTCCATTTGAAAGTCCACAGGTTCTGCATATGTTGGCGACAGAGGTCATTTCGAAACCCAGGCGACTGAACAGCTCTTCAGCCGCCTCTTTTATTTGTAGTCTTGTTCTCTCGCTTCGAGAGACCTTCAAATTACGAGGCCCCCGTCTACGCCAATTATCTGACCGGTTAAATAACTCGACTCATCGGAAATCAAGAAGAAGTAGACATTTGCAATTTCCTCAGGGAGTCCCATTCTCTTCAGTGGGATCTTCTCTTCAAGCGAAGTTAGTATCTTCTCAGGCATTTTCTCAGTCATAGGCGTCTTTATGAATCCAGGTGCCACGGCGTTTACTCTGATCTTCGCACCCTTTCTTGTCAACTCTTTAGCCCAGCTCTTGGTCATTGCAATAACGCCTCCCTTTGAAGCGGAGTAGTTAGATTGACCGATATTCCCGTATACACCGACGATCGATGAAGTATTCACTATAGCGCCTCTACCTTGATCTATCATCACTGGAGCGACCGCCTGCGTCATGTTGAATACACCTTTCAAGTTGACGTTGATAACCATGTCCCAATCCTCTTCGGACATCCTCTGAATCAACGCGTCTCTCGTCACTCCGGCATTATTGACAAGCCCATCAATGTGACCAAATTCGCTTTTGATTTCATTAATCAATTCAGCTATTGCGGGCCTGTCTGTAACGTTGAGCCTTTTCGGAATTACTTTGCCTGGAAGCGCGGAGAATTCCTTTTTCAGATTATCCAATCCTTCGACGTCCATATCGCAGGCGTAGACAATCGCGCCTTCACCGGCAAACTTTTCGACTGCAGCTTTACCCAGTCCACTTGCGCCACCAGTTATGATGACAACTTTACCTTCCATTCTCACCTTTTCGCCTCCTAATTCTTGCCCCATTTCACTGTTGTCGCGGCCCAGACGAAACCCAATCCGGCGCCGACCATAACTATCACATCACCATCTTTGATCTTTCCTTCTTTCAAACCCAATTCAATTGAGAGAATCTGATCATTTTGTCCAAGATGGCCGTAATAATCAAGGTACGTACTCTGATTTTCCTTCAGTCCGAGCTCTTCAAGAACTGCAAAATGAGCCGATCTTTTGAAATGTAAAATCGCTAAATAATCGATATCACTTTCAGAATAGCCACTCTTTCTCAGTGACTCTCTGATTACCCAGTAGAAATTCGGCATTGTAGTCTCTCCAAGGCGTTTCTTGAACTCCGTAGGGTCTCCTTGGACAGAGAAATGATAGTTCATTGCGTCTTCAGGACTCATAGGCCATTTTTTTGTTCCCCCGACTGGGACGATACACAGCTCGGAGAATGACCCGTCACCCTTGAACGCCGAAGATAGAACAACGTTCTCATTATGGCCTTTCTTAAGAACCACAGCAGCTCCGCTTGCCCCAACGTCAAGCATAAACGAAGTAGATGGTTCAGAAAGATTCATGAGATCCACATTTCTATAGCCGCTTACAAGCAGGACTGTATGAACATCGTCTCTAGCGATCATTAAACTCTTTGCTACGTCAATACCGGCCATCATAGATCCACACATTGCTTCCATATCAAAAGACCAAGCGTTGATAGCGCCGATTTCGTCAGCAACCTTCAGTCCCGCCAGCCAGCACGGGTAGTCTTTATGTTGAGCGCCGTTCCAGATTATTAGATCAATGTCCTTGGGATCGGTCCCGGCATTCTCAAGAGCTTTTAATGCCGCTTTGATTCCCAAATTGCTTGTGGTGTCATGGGGACCGGGCATCAATCTTCTCTTCACCCCAAACTTCAATTCGATTACGTCTCGAGGAATTCCTGTCGCCTCCGCAATCTCATCTGGTGTCATGAATCCCTCGGGTATGTATGTCCCGATTCCCGCTATTCCAATCACTGGAACTGAACCCACTAAGATCACCTCTCATTATCTGCATGTCGTGATTCATCTCTCATAAATGAAAGCTGAATCATCTCTCACTTCTAGATTACATTATTATCCTCAGTTTATTAAATTCGATCTGGGGCGTTTAAGCTTGATTATTCACAAGACAAGGTGATTAGCTCGTTGATTGTCTATTTTACTAACAATTCTTCAGTACAAAACCTATTATTGACGTCATGAATTCTCCAGGCTTTTCAAGGAAAGCTCCGTGACCGGCATCCTTTATAATTAGAAATTCTGAGTTTTCAACTCTTTCATGGATCATTTTCATCTCTTCTATCGGAGTAATAATGTCCCGATCGGCACCAAGGAGCAAAGTGGGGCATTGAATTTTATCTAGTTTGTCAAGAACGTTGAAGTCGGGATTGGAAGAGATGAGTCTTATGAATCCTTCAAACCAAGCTCTATCAAGAGTCGATTTGAACATCTTCTGACGTTCCTTTAGCCATGCAAGGTTTCGGTTGTAGAAGTAATCTGAGTAGATGAAAGGTATTGCGAGTTTGAAAAATCGCTCGCCGTCGAAAAGTTCTGCCGCTTCCTTCCATGCTTCACCGAGTTCTGCGAGATAAGGAGAGATCCTTGCCGGGGTGTTTGCAAGCACTAATGATTTGACTCTGCCGGGATTGGCAACAGCCAGCATTTCAGCGACCTGTCCGCCATAGGATAGGCCAACTATGTTTCCTTGAGCAATTCTCAGGTGATCTAGAAGATCAACGACATCACTCGTATGAACGGAGATGTGGTATTGCAGGTCCTTTCTTTCTGACCGGCCCTGATCTCTGAAATCCATCAAGATCAGCCTGAAATGCTTAGCGAAACCCGAGATAAAACCCGCCCATGATGGCGTTGACATCATAATTCCATTTAGAATGAGAAGTGGTGGATTCTTCTCATTTCCATGTTCTTCAAAATAGATCTGTGTGCCATCCTTTGTTCTAAATAGTGACATATCTTCACCTCCGTAATGATTATGGCACCGATTCGGGCAGTTAGTCAAAACACCGCCCTTTGATGATAAACTCATAAATGAGAGCCAAACACGATGCCGAGAGCACTGAATTACTAAAAGAAGGGATGGTCTGAATGTCTAAATTCATGAAGGATACGTTGGAACAACCCGAAGCAGTCAGAAAGCTTATCTCAACTTCCGATGTTGTATCCGCAAAAGTAGAGGGACTGGACTTTGACAAAGTATTATTCACTGGAATGGGGGCGTCACTACACGCTGCAGAAGTAGCTGCTTCCTTTCTCAGATCCTCCGGTATAGACGCGGTAAGCGCGGAGATGTCCGAGATAATCTCTTATTCTTCTGGAGAAACAATCAAGAAGTATACGACAATCTTTTTAATAAGCCAATCTGGAGAAAGCGCTGAACTAATAAGGTTTATCGAAGACAACAGGAATCTCGCACGGAGGATGGCTCTAATAACAAACAACGGCCAGAGCAGTGCTGCGAAGAATTTCCCTGAAGAGAGAGTCTTTCTTCTCAATGCAGGAGATGAAAGATCTATGGGAGCCACGAAGACCTTTGTGAATAGCATTGTTTTGATGCTGATAATCGCAGCTTCTAAGACGACCAAGCAGATTGACTTCTCCAACCTGCCTTCTAGAATGGAAGAAGCTCTTGCACTTGATGTTTCATGGCTCGCAACTCTCCTATCTGAAAAGAGGGAAAGGATACTTGTGGCCAGAGGATTCGGAATCGGGGTAGGCAGGATGGCAAGACTGATGTTTGCTGAAGTTGCGAAAATGAGCTTGATATTCTACACAGGCGCTGCTTTCAGGCATGGCCCGGTCGAGCTTTTGATAGACAAACCCGTTGTACTTACCCTGAATCCATCCGGAGCCACTCACGACTTAATGAAGGAACTTCACAGTGACATTTCCGACAAGTGTGACTTGATAACTCTTTCTAACTCAAAGAACGGGAGCGTTGAGACCGTTTACGTATCCGAGGGCCTCGATGAAGTGCTTGCATCGATTCCAATGATGAATGTACTTCAGAAGACCGTGGAAGAGATTGCTAAGAAGAGAGGCTTTGATCCCGGAGCCGGGGTGTACGGAACTAAGGTCACTACAAAAGAGTAGAATTTTCACTGCCATTACTCTTCAGAAGGGCTCTTACTCAAAGACCCACAAAAAAACCTAAGACTTAACTCAAATAGTATTCTACTCGCCGAAAAGAGAAGAATGACACTTCAGTTACGAATCGAGCAGAGCACTTCAGACAATAATAATGACTTCTTATGAACTCCGTTGGGTTAATAGGTCATAGTAATAACTTCACACTTGCCATGAATCCTTTAGATAAAGCTTGCACTTATCAACCCCACTAGTGGATGGACCTGAAGGATTTCGATTTCGCTCGCGCCGGAGGTCTCAAAAACTTCTCTCATGAATGAAATGCTCGCCGGGTGATCTGTTTCGCTGTCATCAAAATATACTTCTTCCCACGTATCCTTGTGCTTACCTGGATCGTCGAACCACATAATATCACCAATAACTATCCTCCCGGGTCTCATTAGCATTTCTGCCAACCCAGAGATGGCCTCCTTCTTCATCGGATCAGTTAGATGGTGAAGAGAATAGATTGCGACAACCTTATTCACATTTTGCCGAAAAACGTCCGTCTCTTCACAAGGGTCCTCAAAGGAGCCTCTGAAGAATTCCACATTTTCGACACCAGAACTGGCCACATTTATTCTGGCGTCCTCCAACATCCTTCTACTAATATCTATTCCAATTACTCTCTTGCAGTAAGGACTCGCAGCCACAGCCCATCTTCCCCGACCCGTTCCAATGTCCAGCAAAGTGTCTTCCAAACCAAGCTCAAGATAGTCGAGCGCAAGCGCTCCAACCATAGCGATTATGTCTCCCTTGAATGGGTCTATGTCTGCTATCGGTGAAGCGTCAGGAAGGTTGTCAAACTCCTGCTCCAATTTTCTTCGATCGTACTGATGCTTCAATTAGCTCACCTCATAAATGTGTTCATCTCTTCTCGATTATACCTCAGAGCTGAAAACTGAGAAGAAAAGGCTGGAACGGTTTTACACAATTTCTGTCTCTCTTCCCTCTTCATAGCTCCTGTATGCAGAACAAACTACCTTCAAGGCTTGTAATCCATCTTCTCCTATCGTAAACGGGCTTCTACCTGAACTTATCACTTCAACAAACTCCTCAATCATTAGCTGATCAAGATTATCGCCGTAGTTCTCCCAGCTTGAACCATTTTCATTTGAGTAGACTTCGATTTTCGAGTTGAAGATGTCAAGAAAGAGTGTTCCCTTCGTTCCTACAATGCGCAACGTAACATCTCCCCAGTAAGGGTGAGCCCTTGGTCTCGACCAGCTGCAGTCCAATGTCATGTACTGACCCGTTGAGAGTTTGAACATCTCCAGTCCGCAGTCCTCGACCTGTATATCGTGTATTAGGGTACCGAAAGTGGCGTAGACCGTTGAGAATTCACAGTCAAGAAGCCACCTCACAATGTCGACCACATGAACGGTATGATCCATCACGGCTCCGCCCCCACTAAGCTCGGGGTCAGTGAACCAACCGCCAGGCATTCTCCCATGGTTAGTTCCGACCAAGTTAATTATTACGCCCAGAGAACCGGCCCTTATGATCTCTTTGGCTTTTCTGACAGAAGCGCTGTACCTAACCGGAAAGGCCATTTGAAGCTTAACCTTATTCTCCTTGCAAATCTCCACCATTGCATTCGCGTCTTCCACAGTTGTTGCTATCGGCTTTTCGCAGAGGACGTGTTTTCCCTTTCGGGCGGCGATCTCAACGAACTTTCTGTGAGTCGAGTTCTCGCTGGTTACTATTACTCCGTCGCTTCCAGCAACGAGTTCTTCGGGGCATTCGAAGGACTCAATCCCAAGATCTCTGCATGCTTTGTTCATTCTGTATTCATCGTCGTCGTAAAGCCCAGAAATTTCGACATTACTCATTCCGTCAAGCGCTCTTGCATAGCTGTAAGCGTGCATATGTGCAATACCGAGAATCCCTATTTTCATCATCTCAGTGCACCTCCGAAAGTTCGACCGGTCTGAGCAGTCTTGCCGAAAGGTTGGCCGCCAGCGCGATTCTCAATGATTCGATGGCCTCTTTTCCGTTCACAGGTACTTCCTTTTCTTCATCTACCGAGAGCATAAACGATTTCAGCTCAGCAGCATAAGGATCGAAATAAGCGGGATTTTCCTGTACGTATTTTGGTTTTCCATCGATCGAGGTTTGCAGCTTAAGTGTCGTTTCTCTCTCGTAACTGTTGGTGATCATTCCCCTAGTACCGATGAATTCGTAGAACGTCCCAAAATTTACAGGCATCCCGGGCGGTTCGGCCCAACTACCTTCAACGTGCACCAGGGCGCCGGATTCGAACTTCAGAATTGCCATTCCATGATCGAAAGAGCTCTTTTTCCCATCGGAACTCAGAATGGAGGACCTGGCTTCCACCGTGGCCACTGGGCCGAGTAGTTTTCTGAGAAAATCAAAATCGTGTATGGATAGATCAACAAAGACGCCTCCGCTCTTTTCTGGATCTGCAAACCAATTGTCAATCCCATGAGACGGGAAAGAGCCACCTCTGTAGAGTCGTGCCATCACAATCTCACCGATGTCCCTTGCCACAGAGAGTTCCTTTACCACACTATATTGCGGAAAGAATCGTACAACGTGACCTACCATGAACTTCTTGCCGCTCTTTCCGGCCGCTTCGTCCATAGCAATGGCGTCTTCCAAATTGAGAGCGATGGGTTTTTCACAGAAAACGTGCTTCCCAACCTCCAGCGCCCTAATGGCAAGGTTCCTGTGAGTAAATGTGGGCGTGCAGATATCTACAATATCTATACCATCGTTTTCAAGGACTTCCTCAAAGCTAGCAACAACCGCTCCATAACGCTCCGCGAGCACTCTAGCCCTGCTCACTACTGGATCGACTATCCAGAGCGAACTCATTTGGTTCATGGCCCTGCAGGCCCTCGCATGGACGTTGCCCATCATCCCCGCTCCAAGTATAGCAATCGAGTGCATCGAACACCTCCTGATCCAACTCAAAAAGCGGTCCTCCAAAATAGGAGGAAGCGCTCCTCATTTGTCAGCCGGAAACACTACAGTTTCTCAACTTTCATATTCATTACGGTCAATTTTGCGTTTTCGAGCCCAAGGAAGTCATTACTTGAAACTCCGCGGAAGTCTTTTCCGAACATATCATATAGATGAGAAGAAATACTGATCTCGGGTAGTCTTCCAATGAACCTTTCGCCATCAAACAAAAACGCTAGCTGGGCAGGCGTCGCAAAATGGCCATCTTGAGTGAAGTCTCCTCCGCTGGCGATAAGAACAAAGATTCCCTTCTGACCTCCCAGGAGTTGCTTAATAGTCTCTTCCGATTCAGAAAACTTGAGCATCGGTGTGCCAAGTTCAGGTAGCCCATCGAATTCTCCACCGGCAGAGCCAGTGAGCGGCAGACTATATGTGGACGCCGTCTTCTTATCTGTGTATGGGGACCTTACTACACCGTTTTCGATCAAAGCGAATCGATCGGCATCATTGACCGTCCCTTCCGAATCGAAGAATGGTTCGTTGAAACCGTCCATGACATTTCTGGTCTGCAAAAGGGTGACCTTCTCAGAAAAGACTTTCATATCAGTCTTCCCGGAAAGCAGAGATCCACCTGTTGCAAAGAGCATCCCGTTAAGGGACTCATACAGTTTCTTGTAGTAGGTTATATCGTCTGACATGAAAACCACCGGATATTCTCCCTCTTCGATTCCCTCTAGCTGATTCTTGTAAGCATCGCAAATCATGTTAGTGAGTTCGATAAATCTTTTCTTCTGGAATTTCCTGCCCTCGTAACCTGTCATGGCATCGATAATATTCGACGATTTCTTGTCTTTTATTACGAGTGAGAGACTTACCGATTCTCGCGAAGATTTGAGATTAAGTCCCAGATTGTTTCTCAATTGAGATTCAATCTTACTACTCCTAAAGATGTGACTGAAGCTAAACTCGGGTTGGTCGATCCTAAGCCTTTCGAGGATCTCTTCGGTTGCTTCAAGCAGCTCCGCACTGTTTTGGAGATCGGACTGGACGTATTCTTCTCGTTCGAGATCTTTCGTTGCCTCGGAAGGATAAGGTATTCCCAGCTCCAGAGATCGTTTAGCTCTGGTGTTGAGCTCTTTTTCATCGCATTCGCCAAGCGAACCTGCAACTCCCATCGTTTTACCGTCGTAAAGCCGAACAGAAGTACGCAGAACATCCTTTTTTCTCAGTGAGCTAACACGAGTCTGAACAATCTTCACTGCATTCTCTATATAATGGACTACCAACTTCTCTTCTGTCATAGATATCATCTCCTTAATGAATGTTCAGCGAACGGACTCGAACAAAGGGTCCGCCAAATCCAACTGGAAGAGGAAACTGCTCCATCTTTCCACACCCTCCAAGAGAGAATGAGAGAAGTTTGAAGTCCTCAGTAAGCCCTTCTATCTCGTTCAACGTCTGGAAAACGCTCCCAGTTACAACGGAAATTTTCACCGGCTCCGTGATCTTTCCTTCTCTTATCAAATAAGCCCTGTTTGGTGCAAGAGTGAAGGTCGACATCCCAGACCCGTGATTGAGAGAATCGACAAATACTCCGTCTTTGATCCCGGAAAGAAGTTCTTCGAAAGACAATTCTCCAGGGGATATGAAAGTTGTTGTCATCCTCACTACTGGTTCATACTCGAAGTTGACGGCTCTGGCATTTCCCGTCAGTTCTTCTTCCAGTGCAGCTGCAGTCTCTGCACTGTGCAATCTTCCCGACAGGTAACCGTCTTTTATCAGGTGAGTTTCTACCGCCTTCGTTCCTTCGTCATCGAACACGACATGGCCAACGCCAGGTTTGTTTCCGTCATCGATGATTGAAAGTATTTCGCTTCCGACTTTTCGTCCAATTTTCCACTCTTCCATCATGGTCCTGTCTCCAAGCATGAAGTCTGCTTCGCTCTTATGTCCAAAACTTTCGTGGGCAAAGACTCCTGCGGCTTCAGGAGAAAGAACTACCGGGTATTTTCCTGGGGTAATGGGTTTGGCATGTCTTATGAAGTCTTCAGAGGTCTTGATTGTCCGTCTAACTTCTTCGTGGAGACCCCTAATCTCATCCAGTTTGTTTCCCGCCAAATCAAATCTATCCATGAACTGATCCTCACCGCAAACCATTTGATAGAGCAGTCTAAAACCGACCCGTTGATAATCAAATGTGAGATCTGCACCTTTGCTTGAAAAGAAGCTCTTGACGACTCTCTGATCAATATATTGACCTCTCCAGAATTTCACAAGCTCGCTCTTCCCAATGAGAGGAAAATAGCTTGAGAGTAAATCAAATTTCTCTCTGAGAGAGACAAGAGAGAAATCTTCACCTTCTTTGTAGCTCAAATAGGATCCCTTGTTGACTTCGAATTTTCGAACGATACTGTTTTCTTCGATATTGGAGTTTTCTTTTGCTAGACTGGCAAGTCTATCTAGTTCCTCTTGAATGGAATCTAGATTCGTAGTCGAGCTATAGTACCACCTTTCTCCATCAAAGACCCTTACGAAAGCCGCTACATACTTCTGCTCTTTCATGTTATCAGTCCGCCCGAGAGAAACAACAATGTCGCTCTTTGAAACATCCTCGACTCTCACATCGGAGTAAAGATTATCCGGAAAACTATACATATTTCACCTCCAGCAATTGTTCAACAAAAGTATATAACGGGATAAACCAACCTCAGTTCATAGATTCCCATAACTAGCCCTATCAAGTCCGTATAGATCCAGGCTCGCTATTGACTAGCGTCAATTTAAAGTAACTCTTCTTGGTCGAATTGTCACTATAGATAAGCATCCCCTTTTACTTCCTGGCATCACGTGACGACTACCTTGAAGAGTGTATAACAAAGAGAATTGTTGTGAAGAACGTATGTCTAAATATGATAAGAATTGTCAATGTGGACTACTACTTTCGCGCAGTCATGCCCCAGTACTGAAGATATTCTGTCGCTCCTCACTCCCCTGATTCTCTTGACTTCAAACGCACTGAAGTTTGAGATTCCTCTGGCAATCTCTTCACCTTCGAGCGAAGATATGCTGACTACCTCTCCCTCAGAAAAGTCTCCTGAAACATCCTCCACGCCTACGGCAAGGAGGCTCTTTCCTCTTCTAATTGCGCCCTCGGCCCCACGATTTATCTTGATTACCCCCTTAGGAGTTGATAGAAATCCAATCCATGTCTTCCTCGCGCCGGGCGACTCTATCGGAGTGAAGACCGTACCGATATCTCTCCCTCTAACAAAGTCTTCTATCTGCCCAAGCTCTCTGCCGTTGCAGATGCAGCTTCTGATTCCGCTCGCAGATGCGGCCCGTGCGGCTCTTATCTTGGTATCTATGCCCCCGGTGCCCCACGACGAGCTTTCTATGTTCTTCAATCTCCTTGACGCATCAAATATCGAGATGACTTCACCATTTTCGTCTACCAATCCCATAACGGTCGACATCAATACAAGTTGATCTGCCTGCCATCCAATTGCAAACATAGATGCAAGTATGTCGTTGTCCCCAAACATTATCTCCTCAGTAGATGTCGTATCATTCTCATTGACTACAGGAACGAGCCCAAGCTCCAGAAGTCCAATCAGAGTATTCCTCAAGTTAAGGAACCTTTTTCTGTCGCCGAAGTCGTCCCTGTTTACGAGAATCTGGGCAATCTTCTCCCCAAACAGTCCAAAGACCGTTTCGTAGAGCTTCATAAGCTGAACCTGACCTGCTGCACAAAGAGCTTGTTTCATGTAGAGGTCGCTGGTACGTTTCCTTCCTTCAAGATAACCAAAACCGGCCGCCTTTGCTCCTGAAGATACTAAAACAACCTGGTTGTCGTTGGACTTGAGCATAGAGATTTCCCTTGCAAGCTCAGTTATATACTTCTTGTCAATTTCTCCATCCTTTTTTACCAACAGGTTTGAGCCAACCTTAAGAACAATCCTTGACATTACTTTCTCACCTGGTTGTCACCCAGTACAGTGTACTTATAGCTAGTTAGCTCTTTCAGGCCAAACGGGCCTCGAGCATGAAGCTTCTGAGTACTTATTCCAATCTCGCTGCCAAATCCGAATTCACCGCCGTCTGTGAATCGAGTCGATGCATTTACATAAACGGCGGCGGAATCCACAGCTTTCAGAAAACGTCTAGAGTTGGCATAATCATTTGTTAAGATGGCCTCAGAGTGACCCGTCGAGTACTTCTCGATATGCGATACCGCTTCCTCGACGTCATCAACTATTTTCACCGCCAGAACCAAATCGAGAAACTCTGTAGAATAGTCTTCCTCAGTTGCAGGTAGCATTTTCCAGTATCTTATCGATTCATTGCAGCCTCTGAGCTCAACTCCCTTTGCAGTTAGGACCTCTGCGACACGGGGGATAAACTCAGCCGCAATCGACTTGTGAACAAGAACTGTTTCAACTGCGTTACAGGTTCCGGGCCTTTGAGTCTTGGCATTATCAACAATCATCACCGCTTTGTCGACATCGGCATTATAATCAACAAAGATGTGACAGTTGCCGGTTCCGGTTTCTATTACCGGTATTCTGGAGTTATTGACGACGAATTTGATCAAGCCGGTCCCTCCCCTTGGAATAATCAAAGAAAGGTACTGGTTCATCTTCAACATCTCTTCAACTGCTTCGTGAGAAGTATCTTCGACAAGTTCCACTGAACCCTCGGGAAGTCCGGCCGTAGTCAGTGCTTTCTTTATAACCGACACAATCGCTTTGTTGGAGTTAATCGCATCACTTCCTCCCTTAAGGAGGACTGAATTGCCGGATTTTATAGAGAGAATCGATGCATCGACGGTCACATTTGGCCTGGATTCATAAATCATTCCTATGGCACCTATGGGCACTCTCACTCTGGAGATTTGGAGCCCTTCCTTCTGGACCCAGGTACTTTCAATTTCGCCAATGGGGTCAGCCAAAGAGACAACACTTCTACATGATTCGATCATCGCCGCTATTCTATCTTCTGAAAGGGCGAGTCTATCAACTAGAGACTCCTTCATTCCCTTCTTTCTTGAATTCTCAACGTCAATGGAATTGGCCCGCAGAATCTTCTCTTTCTGAGCCTCGATTTCTAGGCAGATAGACAAGATCGCTTCGTTCTTCTCATCTGCACTGAGCAACCTCAGCTTTCGCGAGGCAGCTTTTACTTTTTCACCTTTATCGAGAAGATCTGTCATTGGTCACCTCCAGCTCCGAGTTTATCTCCTTAGCTCTAAGATAAGTGTCGAACAACGCCTTCATTATGGTACCTCTCAATCCTTCTCTTTCCAGTGAGTAAATTCCCTCGATAGTTGTCCCCCCAGGAGAGGTCACAAGATGACGGAATTCACCAGGGTGATTGCCCTTCACCTTCAGCAGCTCAACAGAACCCCCCAGAGTACCAAGAATCAGCTCTCTGGCAACATCGTAGGACAGACCCATCTTCAAACCTACATCTATCAGAGACTCGACTATGACAAAAACAAAGGCCGGTCCACTACCGCTCAAAGCTGTTACTGCGGCTAGATCCTTTTCACGGACCTCCACAATCTCGCCCATCGTGAGAAGAATTCTTTCAACATCCCTCTTATCCTTTCCAGTTAGCGAACTTGAGCAGACAAAACCCGTAACTCCACGGCCAATAGCACTCGGGACATTTGGCATAATTCGTGCGACCTTTTCCAAACCCGTCTTTTCTGAAATCAGACTAATTTCTATCCCTGTGATTGTGCTTATAATAATCGGGCAAGAGTTTTCACCATTAATTATCTCCGAGAATAACTCCAGGCAATCCTGAGGTTTAACAGCAATGATTACATGAGTGCAGTTCGACAGAACTTCATCCGGACTCGAAGCAATCCTGACTCTCTCGTCTTCTGCTGAATAGTTTGAAAGGCGCTCTTGATTTCTATCTAGCAAATAGAGTCTATCGAGATCCCTTAGCTCTCCAAGGAGTCTATCTGCAAAAATACTGCCTATGTTTCCTACTCCGATAATTCCTATTTTCATTTTCTCCTCCCCAATCATTCCTCAATGGGAACAAACAATCCTGGAGAAGTTGGAAAAAATTCGCATCAACTCCTCCTCTGAACCAAGTGCGGTTTCTTCGGGGTGAAACTGAACACCAAACCTAGTACCGTCTTTGGAGGCGATTCCCTGGATGAAAGTAGCATCTCCCCATGCAATCTGATCGTACCCACAGGGAACATAGGGTAGACCATAGTTATGTCGTTGATACGCTTCAACTTCACCCTTCATTCCAGAGAATAGCTCGCATGAGTTATTAAGCCGAATCTTTGAGACTCCTAGCTCTCTGGATACTACAAGTGATTCCTCAGATAGCCGGGCCAATATTTGCATTCCCAGACAAATCCCTAGAACGGGACCAGGAAAACTCTTCACATAAGAGGCTCCTAGCACCGGCACAACTCCTTTGAAATAACCACTCATCGAAAAGCCGCCAGTAAGGATCAGCCCGTCGCACCGGAGTTCTTCTTCAGGAAATCCCTTCAGAAAGGTTTTCCAGGTTCTGAACTCGACACCTAACATCTCCAGAGCCCTTTCAACAGGAGATACCACTGTTTCAAAATCAATATCGTTAACCAAAATGCAGATCACACTACTTACCTCCGCCATTTGCGGTTATTATAGCACTTCAAGACGTACAGATTCTCTCGGAGACGCTACAAGATTTATCAAATCAAACGCTTCCTGCAAAAGCTAGACCAGACAGATCAAATTCCAGACTGAACGCATGGATTACTCGATATTGCCAAAAAATACAAAGGAGATTACTTGGGAGGCTCTTCACTTCTCTTCCTTCTCTGCATCTTCTAAAACGAGGAATAAATCTCAATACACTTCGCACTGTAAGTAATCAAAGGTGCGATGCCATCTTTTCTACTACAGGACGGCAACGGGTAGAAATGACTCTTATCACTTTTTAGCATTTGTCTGGAGAACTCTTTTTCTGTACGGGTGGTAATTTTGGTACCTTCACCCTCATGGAAGCGTCTTCTTGAATACTTATTGACTTGAGGAATTCATTCTCTTTCACCTGTGGTTCAATATCTAACCCGAAGGCTGTCATGTTTTCCAGAAGTGAACCTCAAACGCCAAACTAGCAGATTAACTGGGAAAGATCTCTTTCTTGTCTTCTGATCTATAAGAATCAAAGGATTATTCTACATTCTCTTTCCCAGCAAGCTGTTGAATATAAAGACCTCTCCTCCGGATTTTGTTGTGATTGTTTTATAGGCGATCTCATGATAGGCCCTTATTCTTCTCACCGTTCTCGTACTTGATCGCATTGCAATTGAATCAGTTATCGCCTGATTATGAGTAAATCGTACACCCTTCAAGAATGAACCATCAGTAATCCCGGTTGCGCTGAATACAACTTCTTCACCATCAATAAGGTCCTTTGTCCCGTAAACTCTATTGAGCTCAAAAGACGAATTGTTGACCTTTTCAATCTCACCGGAATCCCTTGGCCAGCATTTCACCTGAATTTCGCCTCCCATGCACTGAAGCGCAGAGGCTGCGAGAACCGCTTCCGGCGAGCCTCCTATTCCCATGTATATCTCCGTTCCTCCATCTGGCAGAGCAGTCGCAATTGCGGCAGCAATATCTCCATCATTTATCAACCTGATTCTTGCTCCCACGGTTCTTACTGCCTCAACCAGAGGATAATTCCTCTCTCTGTCTAGAATAGTGACAGTCAGTTCCGATACTTTTACACCAAGAATCGCAGCCGCAATACGCAGGTTCTCTCGTGGAGTTGCTTCTATATCAAGATTGCCAGCAAGTTCCTTTCCAACGGCCAGCTTGTCCACATAATAAGTCGGAAGAGGAGCGACTTTTCCTCCTTCAGTAGCTGCAATGACACTTAATGCATTTGATCTTCCATTTGCTACCAGTCTCGTGCCATCAACGGGATCGACTGCTATAAGTACTTCGGGATCGTCGTCGTTCCATTTGCCTACATGTTCTCCCGCCGCAAGCATTGGCGCCTGGTCCTTCTCTCCTTCGCCAATAACGATTGTCCCTTTCATCTCAAGAAGATCGAGAATCCCCCTCATTGCGTCGACAGCTCTTTGATCTACGGCTTCCTTATTACCTCTACCAAGATAGACACTTGAGAACAAAGCCGCCGCTTCAGTCACCCTTACCATATCAAGGGTTATTTCCGGAATCAATACAATCACCCCCTGCTAAATCATAGCATCGGAATGCAGTTTTTTCGCCGACTCTCAACTAATTGCCAATCAAGCAGTAAATCTCTTTGCCGAAAGCTCCAGGTCTCATTGTTCTACATCTTGCACTGTGAAGACATCGTACTGATAACTGGTTATGTGGCGGAATAGAGATTGACAAACTCATCCATCAAGTGAACGGAAGATGATCAAGAAAGCTTCAACAGAGTGCTCAGGAAATCGAAAAGCCCTGGGAGAAGAGATTTCTAAATACTGGAAGTGAACTGCTTTCATTTGCATAAAACCTCTTCCATCGGTGATATCATCTAGTTAAGAGCAATTCCATTTTTAGGACATCGGAAACAGCAACTGATTCTTTCGTTACGTGCAATTACGAGGAGGGGATAAAATGCGTAAATTGTTTATTGCAAGCTATATTTTGCTGATTCTTGTTACTGCGTTTTCTTTCACACAGGATCTTCCTGAGCAGGTTTTTGTTTCCCAAGGAGACCTGATTTCTGTTCTCGGAAAGCAGGTAATTGAGGATTCAGAAATCTGCGCCGTCAATATTCAGGTACCTTCTATCAACGGATTGAAGGATAAGCCGTTTCAAGACTATTTCAATGCAGCTCTGGAATCGGAAATCGCTCAATATAGAAGTGAAATCGAAGAGATGGCCAGAAAGGCCTTTGAGGAATCAAAGACATCTGAATGGCCCTTTCGAGTTTTCAATGTCTATGTAGTCTATTCAGCATATGTGAGCGACGGAATTCTCACCTTGGATATGATCTTCAGCGAATTCACGGGTGGAGCACATCCCAATGCATCGAGAAGAACTTACAATATAGATTTATCGAAATCTCGTCTTGTGGCCTTACACAATATTCTCGGCAATAAGGACGTTGAAGATGCATTAAATGCGTCAATAAAATCAGAGATTGCAGAGCGCGAGGACCTTTGGCCGGATTACTTCGACGGAGTTACAACTGATCAGAGCTTCTACCTCAAAGCGGGAAGATTGTGCGTATGCTTTCAGCCTTACGACATAGGACCCTGGGCTTCGGGAATGCCTGAGTTCTGCTTCCCTCTGAAAGAACTGCTCAATCAGAGATGAAGAAAGCTTAGTCTCTTGGCATAGAGTCTTTCGGAAGTGTAGATTCGAGTGACTCGTTGACACCAATAATCATTGATGGTAAAGTTTTATTGCTGGCCGAGGTGGTGGAACTGGCAGACGCGGCGGACTCAAAATCCGCTGGGGTTGAGAGCCCCGTGCGGGTTCGATTCCCGCCCTCGGCACCAGAGGAAGGCTGAGCCTTCCTCTTTTCGTTAAATACAGCGCTCGTTGTGTTTTAATGAAGTGTGGAGGTGTTCGGTTGAGATTTCTCGATTTTAATCTTCAGGAAAGAAACCTGATTTCTGCGGCCAATGAGCTTATTCAGCGAACACAATCGGGCTTGAGATCACATGTACTCACTTTAAACGCTTTGATCGCATATGAATACATCCACAACTCGGAATACAAGAATGCCCTCGAAACCGTGAACTATGTTGTGCCAGATGGTAGCGGTGTCCTAAAAGCAATAAAACTCATTTCGAAAAAGAGAGTGGAAAGGGTCCCCGGAATCGATCTGATGCTCAAAATCTGTGAGCTGTCTTCCGAAACTGGTTTAAGGATATTCCTTTTGGGTTCGAAGGAGAACATTGTTACAAAGACCATTGAAAAACTGAAACAAAGATTTCCACTAATCGATATTGCGGGGTATCACAGCGGCTTTTTCACGCAAGAGGAAAGTGATACAATCGTCTCAGAAATAAATTCTTCATCTGCAGATATTGTATTTGTTGGTATGGGCGTTCCTAAACAAGATATTTGGATTGCAGAAAACATTGATAAGCTTCATGCAAGTGTTTTGATGGGTGTAGGGGGATCTTTCGATGTTATTTCCGGCGATCTGAAGAGAGCCCCTTTGTGGATGCAGAAGGCTGGACTTGAATGGCTATACAGGATAGTTCAAGAACCGGGGAAACGGCTGAAGATTGTCCCTAAGCTTGTGAGTTTCGAGACTTACGTTGTCGGATCTTATTTCAAATCAAGAAGAGGTGGTTCCAGATGATCGTAACCAACGTTTTGGCATTCACGAATGATCTAAAGAACCCTCTTGTGGATGATGCGCTGATTAGATTTGAAAATGGGGAGATTACTTTCGTCGGACCGAGAAGAGAGTACAGCATTCAGGAGGATGAAGAGATAGTTGACGGTGAAAAAGGCATCCTTCTGCCTTCAATTTTCAATGCTCATTACAGTGTGTATTCCAGTATTTCTTCGTACCCCCTGAGACTTCTGAAAGATGCTCAAACAGGAAGAAATTTTTTCGGCAATCTACTTGAATCAGGCACGAGCGAGGTTAATTCTTCTCTTGTCAGACTTTCTGCCGAGATAGCTATATTGAAGTCAATAAGAAGTGGTTCAGTTGCGATCAGTGGTCCGGTAATTGATCACCCTGATATCGACCCGGAGTTCTACAGACGGCTTTCGCAGAAGTATGGTGTCTATCTCGCTGTCGGACCCGTATTGACTGATCGGACGATAGATGAAGTCTCAGCGCGCTGGGAGAATGTCTCTCGTGACTCTTCTTTCTGTCCTATTGTTTATGTAAGTGGACTTGCCACCTACGGTGAAGAAGCTCTTTTCAAACTCAGGAGTCTCTACGAAAAGGGGATGAACTTGAATCTATTCATATTCGATATGAAGCAGGATAATGAGATTTGCCTTTTCAGATGGGGAGAAAGCCTTGTCGAAAGACTGCTGAAAAACGGGATACTCGTTCCTGAATGTGGAGTTATTTACGGCGGAAACCTGAGCGAAACCGATATGGACATAATCTCTTCAAGGAGAATCTTCGTAACGAAGTCCCTGAGATCTGAAATGTATGCGGGAACCTTCAAGCCAAACATAGCAGACCTCCTTGGAAGAGGGATGCAGGTCTGTATAGGCACTGGATTCGTCGGATCTGATATGTTGGGAGAGGCTAAAGAAGTTCTTCTTACCGAACGTTACCAAAGGAACTTTGAGAATTCCATTATCGACTATGAGATAAGGAAAACGCTTTTTGACAACAACTACAAGTTGTTCCAAAGATTCTTCGGAAAACGAACCGGAGTACTTAAAGAAGGTTACTCGGCCGATCTAATTCTGTCCAAGTCGTCCCTGGATCTCGAGAAATTTGACACTCGCTTGCCGACGACACTTCAGTTGATTCTGAAATCCTCGTTTGACACGAGTTTCGAGAAAGTCTGGAACTCAGGGGAATTGATCATGGACAAAGGAGTCCCGCAAAGGATATCCAGGAAAGAGCTTAGGGATCTTACAAAGGAGCTTAGAAGCCTGGAATTGTGATTTCACCGGATTTCTTGTAGACATCGATTGCGTGTCTTATTGCCGAGGCCCGCTTCTCGCCGATTCCATCGACGTCTTTAAGTTCATCCTCAGTACTCTCAAGAAGATTTGAGAAGGTGCCGAACTCTTTCCCCAAATTTATGGCGACCTGTAGAGGTATTCTGGGGATGTGCCTGGCAAAACGGATTCCTCTAGATCGAATGAAGTACTCAACTGCTTGAGAAGCAGTATTTATCTCATATCCCATGTGTCTCAGAATTACGCCGAAGCTGCTTATTTCCTTTTCACTTAGGCTCTTCATCTTTTTGAAGACTTCTTCTAGATCATCTTGATCAACTAACTCCTCACTGAAATCCAGAATTAGATTCTCGATTTCTTCATTAACATTCACTAGAATCTCCGCAAGTTGCATCGCGGGAAATCTGCCATGGTTACCAAGCTCGGCAATCGTGAAATCTGCCTCCTCGCAAATCAGTACAACCATCAATCCCTTCTGAATAGTCTTGACTACGTCAAAAAGAGTGAGTGAACCGGCACGCTCCATGAACTCTATTCCCTGCAAAGCCTCAATAAAGGCTTCTTTGTACTTCTCCGCAGTCCTGATAGTTTGTGTGATCTTGGATGTGAGAGTCTCTACGCTGTTCAAAGTATAGACATAATCTCCAAGAAAAATTGTCATTGTGTTTCTTCTCTTTGATACAGCTACCAACATTCTACCGGTTTCTCTAGCCATTCTCTCAGCGGCTCTGTGTCTCATACCTGTCTGATTAGTAGGAATAGTGTGATCTGGAATCAACTGAACATTCGCTCCAACTATCGTTGTAAGGTCATCATCCACAACAATTGCTCCATCCATCTTGGCAAGCTCATACAGTTTGTTTGGATTGAACTGGCAATTCAGAAGGAACCCTATCTGCATTAGCTGGCTGTACTTCTTGTAATCGTCTACAAAAAAGATTAAGCCTCCCACGCTTGCATCCTGTATATCATCGAGAGCGTGACGAAGCGGAGTTCCCGGGGCAATCTTTTTGATCTTTTCTATGAGTTCACTCCTTTCCACTCTTCATACCTCCGATGATTTTCAGTAGTTGTTTCACATCTTTTATACCATTTCTTCCCTCTGGCGCAGCTATTCTTGAGAAAGAGGATTTTTTTGCCCTTTCGACCCTTTTCTCTGTTGAAGAAACGGAACGCACAGTTCCATCCAGTCCAATCTCACCAAAAAAAGCTATGCCTTCAGGTATTGAAGTGTCCGTATAGGAAGACACCAAAGCGGCGGCAATAGCCAGATCAACTCCAGTATCTTCTATTTGGAGTCCTCCGGCAACGTTCAGATAAAGATCCAGACTGTCGAGAGGAATACCGGCTCTCTTCGTTAGCACCGCGGTGACTAGGAGGAGTCTTTCAAGAGGCACTCCGGACGCAAGTCTCCTGGGCGTTCCATAAACCGGTTTGGAAACCAACGCCTGGACTTCTATTAGAAAAGCCCTGGAACCCTCATAGATCACTGAGACCACATTACCTGGCGCACTTGTATAGTCTTCTACAAAAAGACTGCTGATGTCGGATACTTCACGCAACCCTTCCGAGGTCATTTCAAAGACTGCAATCTCGTCCGAGGGGCCAAATCGATTTTTCACAGTTCTCAAAAACCTGTATCCCGTTTTACTCGATTCAAAGTACAGTACTGTATCGACTAGATGTTCAACGAGCTTCGGTCCTGCAATCTGCCCCCCTTTGGTTATATGAGATACCATTAGAAACGGGATGTCGGATGATTTAGCCAAAGAGACTAGCAGATTTGCACATTCTCTCACCTGTACGACAGATCCTGGCAAGGAAGGTACGCTGGACATCCTTATCGTCTGCAAAGAATCGACCACTACCATACTGTATTTGTCAATTCCCGAAACTTTCAGAGAGTCTATCTCATTTGCCGACACTACTTCTATTCGCTCCTTGTTCGAGAGACGAAGTCTTTCAGCTCTCAATCTCAGCTGACGAACAGATTCCTCGCCCGATATGTACAGGACAGGCTTTTCTCCTGCGACTAGGTCGGATAGTTGGAGCATGAGAGTTGATTTACCTATTCCAGGCTCTCCACTTACAAGAATTGCACTCCCTGAAACAATTCCTCCACCAAGGGATCTATTCAGTTCTTCAATTCCAGTGTTCATACGCAGAGATTCGTCGCTGTCTATTTCTGAAAGAGGCTTTGCTTCAAATTGGTAAGTCGAAGTGCTATCCTCCCGATCACTTTCAGTTACAAAAGCGATTGCAGTATTCCATTCGTTGCAGGAAGGACATCGTCCAAACCACGCGGGAGACTCATAGCCACAAACATCGCATACATAACTTCTCTTCTTCTTCATAAACGAACCCCACCGTCTTCCTTTGACTGTTGAGCAAATGTTCAATATTTTATAAAGGGGGGCTTGAAACCGCCCCCCTGCAATATCGTTCGAAACTGATCCTTAGGTCACAGCCTTAACTTCTGTTTTTTCATCTTTTTTCTTCTTGAAAACCAGAATTCTGTTGTCAACCTCTGCGGTAATGAGATCTCCTTCCTGGAACCTTCCTCGTAGAAGCTCTTCAGAAAGAGGGTCCTCAACGTACTTCTGAATAGCTCTCTTAAGTGGACGCGCACCGTAGACGGGGTTGAACCCTTCGTCTACAAGGAAATCCTGAGCAGGTTCCGATAGGACCAACTTTAAATGCTTCTCCTTCAGCCTTTTTCTCATGTCATTCATAAGTATATCGATTATCGACTTGATTTGAGCCTTGGTCAACTGATGGAAGACCACTATTTCATCGAGCCTATTGAGAAACTCGGGCCTGAAAGTCCGCTTGACTTCCTCGAGTACCGAGGTTTTCATAGCCTCATATTCCTTCTCTTCACGAATCGACTCCACGAAACCTATAGAAGACTTGGTTTTGTTTATGAATTCTCCGCCAAGATTGCTGGTCATTATCACTATTGAGTTCCTGAAATCAACCTGTCTTCCCTGCGAATCGGTGAGTCTGCCATCATCCATTATCTGGAGCAAGATGTTGAAGATATCAGGATGGGCCTTCTCTATCTCGTCGAAGAGTATTACGGAAAATGGCCTCTTCCTGATTCTCTCGGTCAAGGTGCCACCTTCATCGTAGCCGACATAACCTGGGGGCGCCCCAATCAATCTTGAGACCGAAAATCTTTCCATGTACTCAGACATGTCAAATCTCACAAGCGCCTTATCCTCGCCAAAAAGGTACTCTGCAAGAGCCTTTGCTAACTCGGTCTTCCCTACACCCGTTGGGCCAAGGAAAAGGAAAGCTCCAATCGGTCTGTGAGGGTCCTTCAATCCGCTTCTTGCGCGCCTTATCGATTTGGCGACCGCCGAAATGGCTTCTTCTTGAGAGACTATTCTCTCATGCAGAGCAGTCTCCAGAGTTAGAAGCTTTTCACTGTCCGTCTCTTCAAGTTTTCTGAGCGGTATTCCTGTCCAGTTTGAAACGATTTCTGCGACTTCATCGTCATCGAGGGTAACTATCTCAGAATCAACCCTGTTTCTCCATTCGCTATAACCATCCCTATACTTCTGCTGTATCAAACGCTCCTTTTCCTTCAGCTGGGCAGCCTTTTCATACTCCTGATCGGCCGCAGCAGTCTCTCTTTTTATCTTCAAGACTTCAATATCACCCTGCATCTTTTTCAACTCGTCGGGAATTGTAAGCTTCTGCAGTCTTGCCCTCGAACCCGCCTCATCAATGATATCTATCGCCTTGTCAGGGAGAAATCTGTCGGAGACATATCTGTGCGACAATGTGACAGCAGCTTCCAGTCCCTTTTCTGTGTAGCGAACCTTGTGGTGAAGTTCATACTTGTGCCTTATACCTTTCAGAATCTCTACCGACTGTTCCGGAGTAGGCTCGGTTACGTAGATCTTCTGGAATCTTCTCTCAAGAGCGGCATCTTTTTCTATGTACTTTCTGTATTCATCAGGAGTTGTTGATCCTATGCATCTTATCTCTCCGCTTGCAAGAGCCGGCTTCAAAATATTGGCGGCATCAACGGCACCTTCAGCTGAACCTGCACCAACTATAGTATGAACTTCATCTATGAACAGAATGATGTTTCCGTTGGATTTCACAACATGGATGAGCTTCTTCAGCCTCTTTTCAAATTCCCCTCTATACTTCGTTCCGGCAATGAGCGAAGCGACATCCAGTGCAAAAATGACTTTGCTCTTCAGTGTCTCGGGAACCTCTTCATCAACAATCATTTGTGCAAGTCCTTCAACGATTGCCGTTTTTCCAACACCAGGTTCTCCTATCAAAACAGGATTATTCTTCTTGCGTCTGGAAAGAACCTCCATTAGCCTCTGCCTTTCAATCTCTCTACCGACAATTGGATCGAGCTTCCCAGCTTTGGCCATTGCAGTAAGGTCTGTGCCAAAACCTTCAAGCTGTTTGATCGCAGAGCTCATCGTAGGGCTCTGCTGTACGAAGACGTTTTCTGGCTGTTCGCCTCCTTCTTCCCAGTCACCTGTTATGTTCTCAATAATCTCTCTTCTCAGCTGCGATAGGTTTACTCCCATTTGCTTCAATATGTGAGCTGCGATACCTTCTCCTTCGCGAACGATCCCGAGCATTATGTGTTCAACATCAATCTTGTCTTGACCAAGCATTTTCGATTCATCATTTGCCAGTTCGATAACTCGTCTCGCTCTGGGTGTCATCTGCGGGGCTCCGACTACAGACTGATGTACGTTAGTCCCAACCATCGAAGTTACTTCTCTGGAGATTCTCTCGTATGTGATCGAGTAGTTTCTCAGAATCCTAGTTGTTTGCTCATTTTCGACTTTTATGATCGCTAGAAGGAGGTGTTCAGTTCCAACATACGGGTGGCCGAGACTTCTAGCCTCGTCCTGGGCTGTCACAAAGACCTGGGCAGCGCCTTCGGAAAACTTGTCGAAATACATTCTTGTCACCTCCCATTTGGCTTTTGCTTCTCGATTAAAACCGATAAAGAATTTCTGATATCTTCTTGCACTTGCTCTACAGCCTTTCTTCCATCTATGAGAACGAATCTCTTGCCATTTTCTACCATCAACCTCTCATATCCTTTTCTTACTCTTTCGAAAAACTCTAAACTTTCCACTTCTATTTTATCATTTTTCTTTTCTTTTCTCATCCGCGACATTGCTACATCTGCCGGCACATCAATGTATAGCGTAATATCCGGGACCGTATTCCCCACAGCAAATGAATTCATGAACTGGACTACCTTTTGTCCTAGATCCCTTCCGACTCCCTGATAGGCAACTGATGAATCCATGAATCGATCTGCAATCACCAGTCTACCACTCTCCAGTGCTGGCCGTATAACCTCCCTAACTATTTGTGCACGTGCCGCCATGAATAGAAGCAGCTCTGATTCCGCACACAACTGGAAGTCCTTATGCAGCAGTATCTGCCGGATCTCTTCGCCTGCCCTTGTTCCACCGGGTTCCCTGACTATGGTGAACTCCACACCTAATTGACTGAGATACTCGGCCAAAAGTTTGATCTGAGTAGTTTTTCCACATCCGTCAATTCCTTCTATACTTATAAACAAAGTTTTCACCTCATTTTTATCGGCGGTTCCACAACGATCTCAGATGATGAGCCCTTTCTCCCGCTTAAGAGTACCAGCTGAGCCTGTTTTTCGAAAGACCCGTACGCAAATCTCAATCTATGAATTCCCAGTCCTTCATCCTCCAGGAGATGTGCCCATTTTGTCAAGTCCCTCGGATGCAATATAAAATAGAAAGCACCTCTGTTTTTTAGAAGACTACCAGCTGCAGAGGCAAACACTCTTGCAGAATCTCGGTCGATTCGTCTTGCAGTGTTTCTTCTTTCGTCAGGACTATCGAGACCGGAATGGACGTAGTGAGGTGGATTAGCTACAACTAGATCGAAGACCTCTCCTCTGTTCTCACTAGAATATGTCCTGATGTCACAGTTTATGAAATTGGTAAGATCTTCGGTGCAGTTGGCGCGAGCGTTCTTAATGGACACGTTGTAAAGCTCGCTGTCAATTTCCAAACCAGTTACTGACAGTCCGAAGGCCTTTGCCAGATAGATTGAAATCACACCGCTGCCCGAACCCAATTCGAGTGCTTTCCTTGAACCTTTTGGAGGATCAATAAACCACGATAGCAATAGAGTTCCGTGATTGACACGAGCATGAAGATAAGTAAGGTCAAGATCAAGACACCCAAGAATTCTGGGATCAAAATCACGAAATTTCATACCCATGCTCAGTAAACCTTAATGGCAGATTTTTCGTCCGAGATAATCTCAATCATTTCTTTGGCGTCCTCTTGAATACTAAGTCGCGAAAGTCCCTTAAGGTCTATCTTAACCTGTCCCCTTATTTCCAGTTCTTCAATATGCAACGAGGATGCTCCAGAAATTTCGATTCCAGTATCTATCAGTGAACTTCCTGTCAGTAACAGACGAGACGTCTTATTGATTTCAATATCTCCGTATTCGAAAACCGAGCCAACCACTTCAACACGAGAGTCCATGACTTCCATTGACTGTGAACTAAATGTACTTCTTGAGAGTAAGGCTGAACCCAAATTGCTGTATGTCAGCTCTGTTCCGGAGAGTTCACTGAGATGAACTAGGAGCTCTCTAACATTTTCAACGCTGATTTCTCCATCGATCTGGCTCTTGTATATCTGGACGGTTCTGGCTCCACTGATCTTCAAACCACCGTAAAATGTGCAATCTTCAAATACTACTACGGCCGCTCCTTCTACAACGACCCTCGAATTGTTGAAATCCACGCTTCTAGCAATCAAGACGCCGTTGTTCGTAACTTCTATAGTTCCAGAAGAACCTCCCGGATTTACTGCAATCCTGTCCTTCCAACCTTCTAGATCAAGGACTCCGCTCACGAGCAAAGTATTTCCCTTTGGAATCGTGAGAGAAGAACCCGACTCGACTCTCATGACCGAATTATCTCTCACAACTATATTCCCATAGAATCTGTAATCATTTCCTCCTACCAGCAGCGCATCCATTCCCAGGAAAGATGAGATGTACTCCGTACTGAACCGCCTGAAGAAACTCTCTTTAGCGAAAACTGGGACAGAAGGCATGTAGATCTCGCTCTCGGAAGTGAAGACGATTCTGTAAAGATCTCCATTCTCAGATATACTATCCTTCGAAATTATCGAGGATTTCTCTTCAGAATCGTGGCTGGAGAGAGTAATCCACTCCCCGTCTCTGTATCTCTGAAGTTCAACTGAACCTTCTGAAGTAGTCCACCTTGCGTTTCTTATTGTGCCTTCCTCAATATAGAGTTCGGGAAGATCAGGAGAAGTACTTCTTACAACCGTCAACTGTTTCGTCACTTCGGTAGTGTTGCCAGAAGAATCGCTTACTCTAACAACTAGAGTGTTTTTGTGCTCCGGAATAGGTATCTCAGGTATCAGCCTTGCTCCATCAAAGAGAAGTGAAATTCCACTCTCTTGAGCGAAGGCCTCTATCTCAAGCTCTTCAGGACTGTCCCAGTCGTCACTAATCTCAACTTGAATCGCCTCTCCTCTATATGGGAAGGTGAAGAAGAGCTTCACTTCTGGAGCAAAGTCTTCCGAAAGCTCGAGATCAACAATTGCAGGTTCAGAGCTTATCGCATCAGACATTGAGAACGCCTGGACGATATACTTCCTATCTCTCTCTACAGGGACCGAAAACACGCCACTAGATGATCTGAAAGATTCACCATTAACTAGGATTCGATAGTCAGTCACTTCTTTGGAATCCTCTGCCCTGACAACAAGGGTCAGAAATCCTTGCGCAAGGCTCCATCGGACAGCGGGCCTTTCCGGGGGTTCAAGATTGATCGTTACCTTAGCCGAGACCGGAGTCGTTAAAAATCTCTTGCCCTCAATCAAAGTCACATATATTAAGTGAGCACCCTGCTCCTTCAATTCAAACGAAGCTTCAGTTCCTCTGAATTTCAAGCCGTCATTCCCATCAACCGGAGGACGACCGATTGTCACAAGAAACGGCGGAAGATCCCTGCCCGGTGCCGATATGTTCAAATCTATGTTGCAGATCGAGCCTTTGCAGTCTATTTGTCTTACAGAAACAGAGTAATTTCCGCCGTCACTGCAGGCAGCTACCAAAATGAACAAAAGAGAAACAAAAATAATCCCAAAAATCCTCTTGATGTCCTTCACACTCCTATCTTAAGAAGAATAACATATCCTGACTAAACTGACTCCTAAATGTTGCCAGGAGAGGCAAAAAAAAGATAGAATCAACTGTAAGAAATTGAAGGACAAAGTAGAGGGAGGTGCGAGAGCTGAAGGTAATAGCTGTGTTTGCAAGTACGGTCAACGGTAAAATATCGCTCTCTAAAGAAGACAAAACTGAGTGGACATCAAAAGAAGACAAGAGTTACTTCAAATCCCTTACTTCAAGGGTCGGAGTAGTCATTATGGGCAGAAAAACTTACGATGCTATTGGAAAGGCGCTTCCCGGAAGGCTCAATATCGTTCTGACGAGAACTCCATACAATTTCGAAGGCTCCGACAATCTGTTTTTTACGTCATCGACTCCGGAAGAAATCCTCGAAGAACTTGAAAAAAAAGGTTATGAGGAAGTCTGTCTCATTGGAGGAGCAGATACTTTCGACCAGTTTGCAGATAAAGGGTTGGTGAGTGAACTCCATATTACCTTCGAACCAACTATCAGAAAGGGAATCAAAGGTCTGGGAGAAAACCTGGAGAGCGAAGTGCAACTGAAGTATAGGGAGTTTCGAGAACTGGGTCAAGCGAGTCTGCTGATCTACGACGTCATACCAATGGAGCGGGCGACGGGACTCGAACCCGCGACCCTCAGCTTGGGAAGCTGATGCTCTACCAACTGAGCTACACCCGCATTCATGGAGATTCTATCATCCAAAGGAAACGCTTGTCAATTGCGAGAAAACTAGCTTTGTGTGGTTCAGAAATTTCTAAGCTCTTCAAAAGAGTTCTCCAGAAGATCCTTTGCAGAGGAGAAGTCGACGGTCGATATTAGACCAATAGCACCGAAAATGTAGTGCTTATCTCTGTAAAGCTTTACAATAGCTTTTGGCAGCAATTCCTTTTCATGTTTCTCGGAAAGAGTTCTAATACCTTCCATGATTTTAGAGCAAAATTTCGATCTGCTTAAGATTCCACCAGTACCAACTATCGATCTGACAGCCGTAAGATCCTTTCCATGAGCAACTTCTATTCTTCCGGTGGGCCCATAAAACTGTTTGATGCTTCCCGCATGTCTTCTTATCGAAGACTCGAAACAGTATTTGGCAAGTCTTACAGAGAAGGCTTCGTCGAGTGAATTCTTTGGGTAAGGCGTAAGATTTTCAACGATGCTTTCCAGATCGGGGAATTCTCTTTCCAACTCACTTCTCCCAATGTGCTCGATAACGTGACGGGCATTCACGTAGATTCCGAGATCTCCTTCGACGGTCCTCTTTGCTCTTGGTTCCGGTGATACCAGTATAGACTCGATCTCGGGATCTCCATCAGTAACTGAATCAACGTCCGTAGTTGCACCCCCGATATCTACTGCGAGCACATCACCTTTAGTATCAGAAAAAATTTCAGCCGCAAGCATAACTGCGGCCGGTGTCGGGATAACGGGCTTGTCAACTAACGAATAAATCTTCTCCATTCCGGGACCCTTCACTATGTTTTTCGAAAAGACGTCCCTGATAATCTTCCTGGTAGGTTCGACATTGAGCTCATCGATTCTTGGATACACATTTTCCACTACGTGAACATCTCTTCCATTGACCGAGACAATTTCACAGACTTCGTCCGCTGCGACAACATTGCCCGCATAGACTATAGGAATCTCGGGATCTGCATTCTTGAGGATCTCTGCATTATGAATAACCGTCTCCCTTTCGCCATAATCAACTCCACCAGCAAGAAGTATTAACTTTGGAGTGGCTTCCTCGATTCTTTTCAAGTCTCTGTGGGCCAACTTGCCGGCAGTAACTAACTTAATAACCCCACCAGCCCCAAGAGCCGCTTCCCTTGCAGCTTTGACAGTCATATCGTAAACGAGACCGTGCACCGTCATTCTCAGTCCCCCAGCAGCACTAGACGATGCAACCAAGACATCCCATTCGAGCCTCTCAGTTCCAAGGTTTTTTTTCAATGCTTTCATAGCCTTTTCTATACCGACAGTGACATCATTTTCATCTATGGTTGTGTAAGATTCACCCTGCCCAACGAATTTCATTCTTCCCGATGCATCACATGAAAAAGCAGAGAGCACCGTAGTGGTGCTCCCGATTTCTGCGGTCAGGAACTCAACTCTCATCTACTCTCAAGAAGCTCCCTGACAATTTTGTTGACAAGTTTTCCATCTGCTCTTCCCTTTACTCTTGCCATCAGCTCTCTCATGACTTTCCCTAGATCTGAAGGATTGTTGGCCTTCAAATCGTCAATCGTCTGCAAGGCGATCGCCCTTATTTCATCCGCCGATAGTTCTTCTGGGAGGTACTTACTCAGTATCTCAAGCTCTTTGGATTCGCTGGAAACCAGATCATCTCTCCCTACCTTCTTGTAGGCTTCAATTGATTCTTCTCGTTTCTTTGCTTCCTTCGCAATAAGATCTATCAAAAGCTCATCGTTGACCTCTCGAGCTCTGGCCTCTTCTGAAGATACAAGGTAGTTTTTTACGGAAGCGATTACACTCCTCAAAGTATTCGTTTTAAGAGAATCTCGGGACTTCATCGCTTCCTTCATTTCCTGTTGAATCTGCTCATAAAGCGTCATTGAATCACCTCTACTATTCCTCGCTATTACTCAAAGCCTCTTCTTCATCAAAAGAGATTGGTCTTACGAGCGGAAAGGGAATAATATCCCTTATAGAAGGTGCATCTGTCACAAGCATGATTATTCTATCCCAACCCACTCCCAATCCTCCCGTGGGGGGCATCCCATATTCAAGAGCCCTGATGAAATCCTGATCCATCATCTGAGCCTCTTCATCTCCGATGTCCCTCAAACCCGCTTGATGAAGGAAACGATCATACTGTTCAATCGGATCGTTCAACTCACTGAAAGCATTTGCCATCTCCATAGAGCTTATTATCAGCTCGAACCTCTCTGTAACTCTCGGATCTTCTCTATGAATTTTCGACAATGGAGAGATTATTACTGGATGCTCGGTAACAAAAGTGGGGTTCACAAGGTTGTGCTCCACAAGATCCCACAATTTCTCGATCAAGTGTCCTCTTTCCTTGATATCAGGTTCAGCATTATGCTTCTTCAGAACGGCTATCAGTTCATCACTTGAATCTTCCAAGATATCGACTCCAAGATTCTCTTCTATAAAGCTAGCCATCTTTACTCTGCGCCAAGGCCTCGAAAAATCGATCTTCTTTCCCTGATAAGTAATAATTTCTGAACCTGTTATTTTGCTGACTACGTAGTTGATCATCTCTTCAGTGATATCCATTATATCGTTGTAATCTGCGTACGCCCAGTATAGCTCCATCATTGTGAACTCAGGGTGGTGTTTGAAGGAGACCCCTTCATTGCGGAAGTTCTTTCCGATTTCGAAAATCCTTTCAAAGCCTCCCACCAGGAATCTCTTAAGGAATAGTTCTTCTGCAATCCTCAGATACATTTCCGACTCGAAGACATTGATATGAGTTTTGAAGGGCCTTGCCGATGCTCCTCCAGTCAGATAATGAAGCATGGGCGTATCTACTTCTATAAAACCCCTGGACTGAAGAAACTCTCTGACCAATCGAAACAGTTCAGAGCGAATCCGAAACCTCTCAAGAGCTTCGTCGCTCGAAAGCATCTCAACGTATCTCTGTCTGTAGATTATCTCCTTATCCTTCACTCCATGCCACTTTTCAGGCATCATTCTTATTGCCTTCGAGAGTATCTCGAAATGCTTTACGAAGACCGATATCTCTCCTGTATGCGTCTTGAAAGGGAATCCAGTGACCCCCAGGAAATCGCCAATGTTTACAAATTTCTTGAAGACCTCGAAATTCTCCACCCCTACACCGTCGAGCCTGATATAAGCCTGAATCCGGTCCGTATTATCCCTAAGAACAAAGAAAGTGGATTTCCCGTGGTTTCTCATCGCAACCACTCTTCCGGCGATTCTTAAGGTAATATCTTCTCTAGTCTCGGAATCCTTTAAATCGGAAAAATCCGTCTTAATCTGGCCGGCCCAGTGAGTTTTCTCAAAACGGTATGGGTACGGCTCAATTCCCTCGCTGCGCATTTGATTTATCTCTTCAATTCTCTGTTTCCTTGCTTCTTCACTCATAAAATACCCCCATCACTTGCCGATAGTAAGAATCTTGTACTTCGCCCAACCTGCAGGGGTTTTTACCCTTACCAATTCATCCACTTTGTGAGTTAAAACTCCGCGTCCAATAGGAGAATCGGAACTGATTTTTCCCTCAAAAATGTTGGCCTCCTGAGCGTTGACGATTCTAAATTGAGATTTCTCACCTGTCTCAGCGTTCTGGAGTTCAACGACATAACCCAATTTCACTGTACTCAAGTCACCGTCGTCCTCGATTATTTCAGCGTTATTTAGTATCTCTTCCAGCTGCTTTATTCTGCTATCGATTCTTCCCTGTTCGTTCTTGGCTTCATCGTATTCGCTATTTTCACTTAGATCCCCAAGCTCTCTGGCTTCCTTGATCCTTTCAGCAATTTCATACATGAGTTTCTTTCTAAGACTCTCGAGCTCCTCTTTCATTCTGTCGAAGCCTTCCTGTGTAAGGTAAATTACTTTCTTCTTCACGACCTGGATCCCTCCATTCAACGATCTCTGTCGTTCCTGAGTTCCTCAATTATATCCATGAAATGGTCTATGTCCCTGAAATCTTTGTAAACAGATGCAAATCTAACGTAAGCAACTCTGTCCAGAGACTTAAGTTCAGTCATTATCATCTCGCCGATCTCACTTGAGATCACTTCGTGTTTCCCCGCCTTCACAATCCCATTTTCTACGGTTTCAACGATACCATTGACCGTATCAACAGATATTGGCCTCTTCTCACAGGCTTTCAGCAATCCATTAAGAAGTTTCTCCCTGCTGAATTTCTCCCTTCTGCCGTCTTTTTTTACCACCAAGAAGGGGAGTTTCTCATACCTCTCATAGGTAGTGAATCTTGCACCACACTTCTCGCACTCCCTTCTTCTCCGAATGGAAGTGGATTCATCGGTCGGTCTAGAATCCAGAACCCTTGTAGAATCTCCACCACAAAAAGGACATTTCATCTAAATATCTCCCAACTCTTCGGCCAATGCCATAAGCTTTTTCAACCTATTATATACTGCTGACTTACTCATTGGCGGATTCATTATTTCCCCAAGTTCTCTTAGATTGAGGTCTTCGTTCTCTATTCGGAGAATGGCTATCTGTCGAAGATCTTCGTCTAGTCTGTCAATACCGAGTTTCTTGTCTATAATCCTTATTGCCTTCACGTGTTTCGCCATTGCCTGCCCTGATTTATTTGCATTCGCCGTAAGAAAATTCAGGGTTCTGCTCACATCGCTTCTGATCTTCCTAACTTCTACAGCGCTCGAAAGCCTCGTTACGGTCTTCTTGCCACCCATCAGGGACAGCAACTCAATCAAATCAAGTGATGATTTCACATACGCTTTGAATTTTTCCCTGACCTTTACAACACCGATCTTTATATTGAAATTCTCGGCGATATAAATTCTCAGAGAATTCACAAAAGCTTCTGTCGTGTCTAGAGTTATCTCTAGATGATACTCTTTTGAAGGGTCAACTACGGACCCACCGGCCAGATACAAACCTCTGAGGAACGCACCGAAATAAACCGGATCTTCTCTCACCGGTTTCGGGATGGAATCGTCTCTGACCGAAATCCCACTTCTGCGAAGGAACTCCTCGACTTCTTCAAAGCGAAAGCTAAGCTCTCCACCCCTTTTCCGACCTAGACGCATTTCTTCGATTAATTGAGTCTCGAAAATTGGTATAGAAAGCTTTTTTGCTATCTGGAATAGCCTTTTAAGACTCGTGATCGACGTAAGAGGTATAACGAGAAAAGCTGTGCTGCCTCTAAGTCTTAGAGTCCCTCTTGACTTGACAAAACCGAGGTATTCAGACCTGCATTCTGACGGATCATCTAAAGGAAGATGGCATAGCTCTTCCTTGAGTTTATCGGCATAACTCAAATCCTGCTCTCTCCCAACAAGCACAATTCATGAAGAATAGACAAAATACTGTTTCTCGAGTGCCGCACGACGAGACGTGTTCTTCCGTCATCTATTAGCTCTGTCGTAGCTCCATCGATTACCTTAACCCGTCTGTCGAAAAGCATGTCGTTCTCGACCGGTGAGGAGCCCTTCTCCCTATATCTTTTCAAGACCGAAGCCTCGACACCTCTCACTTCCGTCCAAAAAATCATATCAAAGGCTTCTCCGCAATAATCCTCAACAACCTCTACGTGATCGCCCAGTGAGAAACCTTCGGACTCACCGGGTTGAGTCATGATATTGCAGATATAAATCTTTCTGCCTCTCGATTCTCTGAATGCTTCTCGAACACCGGAAACAAGAAAATTTGGAACTACACTGGTAAAAATGCTTCCGGGGCCCACAATTATCGTATCTGCAGTTACTATTGCATCGATTACTTCTGGAAGAGCCTTAGCTGGCTTGTCAAGGGATAGTCTTCTCACTCTTTTTCCTACTGACGATATTTTTGACTCTCCCTTGATAACTGATCCATCGTCGAGCTCCGCCACGAGATGAACGAAATCATTGGCGACAGGCAAAACCCTGCCCTTTATGCTGAGCATATTTGATGCCGCAACAACTGCCTCTGGAAAACTCCCATACATCTCAGTAAGACCGGCGATTATTATATTTCCAATAGAATGCCCGTCCATTGCAGGCGCCCTGAATCTGTAAGAAAAGACCTTGGTCAGAAGCTCTTCGTCATCGGCCAGAGCAATTATGTTGTTCCTGACATCACCCGGCGGAGGAATCAACATAGCTTCTCTTATAATCCCCGAACTTCCTCCATCGTCGGTCACTGCAACAACCAGAGTAAGAGAAGAGTCGAAATCCTTAATCACTCTAGCGAAAGTTGATAGGCCCGTACCTCCTCCTATCAGAACTGTTCTACTCACTTCAAACGCTTTCCTTCAGAGTTATCCCCGCAAAGGTTAGACCAACACCTCTCACATTCTCTTCTTTTCGAAGATACCTCTTCAGAATTTCCTGAAAAAACCGAATATTCCCACTAACGTAATAGTCTACCGTAGATGGTTCGGTTGATGAGATTTCCGCCCAATCAGTGAAATCACTGACAATATACTCCGCAGGATCTACAACTCTTGTTTTTGAAGGCAGAAATGCTTCGATCGATTTTCTAATTAGCGGATAGTGAGTGCATCCAAGTATCAGAAAGTCTGGTTCGGTTCTAGCCAGATCAGTCAAGTAATACTTTACGATGGAATCAACAATTTCGCCTTCCCAGATACCCTCTTCTATTAAGGGGACGAAAAGTGGGCAGGCCCTCTGAACAATGGTAGTAAGATTCTCATAGTGGAAGAGCCGTCTCAAATAAAGCGATCTCTTTACAGTATTCTCAGTTGCAATAACTGCGACTGTCGATTCTTTCGGGGCTGATTCTCCAAGAGTTCTCACTGTGGGATCAATTATACTGAAGTAAGGAACGCCGAGCTCTGACTTTTCTCTTTGAGAGAGTATGGAATCGGAGGTGTTACAGGCAGTAAGAATTGCATCGACATTCAGCTGCGAAAAAAAATCGAAGATCTCTCTTAAGTATCTTTGAAGTGTTTCAATTGGCTTTGAACCGTACGGAACCCTTGCAGTATCAGCAAAATAGTGAAAATTCACTCCTTCAGGGAAAGCCTCCAATAACCTTTTCAGAACTGTAAGGCCACCTATCCCCGAATCGAAAATCCCTATCCTTAACCTACTTCTCAACCCCGTCACGTCCCTGGAAGTATTCTGAAAGAACCTCTTCGTATTTTGCTTTAAGCCTTAGCAGTTCATTCTGACTTCTCACAAGGTCGTGCGCAAGATTCACCGAAATCCCCACAAGTACTTTTTCATAGCCGATCTCTTCTTCGTTCTTTTTTAACGAATCGTACATTTCCGTGATCTTAGAAAAGACTTGATCCACAAGTTCTTGTGGATCACTGGTAATAAAAGTGTACTTCTTTTCTCCAAGGTCAAGTGAGACTGATCGCTTCATAGCTCGACTCCTTATGCTTTTTTGCTGTCTTCAACGAGGCTGCCTCTGACTCTCTTTATAAGTGAGGAGATTGTCCTTGATTCACTTTCAAGACGGAGTTCAAGTTCCCGGATTCTGAGCTCAGACTCTTCAGATTTTCTCTGTTCTGCTTCAACCTGCTTCCAGAGCTGTTCGTTTTCCTTTCTAAGACGGTTGAATTCCTCTACCATCTTGTCTACGACAAGTTCAAGCTCCTGATAGCTATCCAAGAACGACACCTCCTATTTTGAGATTATAACACCTCGGCTTAGAAAGAAAACGAAACAGCCGCCCGTCGGGCGGCCGTCAAATCAATGTAATCAAGCGTGATTCTTGGCGATGGCAACCAGTTGAACGAAGCTTTCAAGCAGACTGGCTCCCCCAACTAACCCACCGTCAATATTCTCCATGGCAATTAGAGGCTCGAAGTTATCAGGCTTGATGCTCCCACCATAAAGAATCCGAATTTCCTCCGACAGATCATTGTCGTAAAGAGAAGAGACGAGATCCCTTACAAATTTCATAGTGTCTTCGGCCTGTTCAGGTGTGGCCACAACTCCAGTTCCGATAGCCCAAACCGGTTCGTAGGCAATAATTAATCTTTCTGCTTCGTTCTTATCAAGTCCCGAAAAGCCCTTGCTGATCTGCTCCTTTAGAACTTCATTTGTTCTGCCTGATTCTCTTTCTTCCAGCGTTTCTCCCACACAGAAGACCGGAATTAGGCCGCCTTTAAGAACCGCTTTGATCTTTTCGTTGGTCATCTCACTGGTTTCGCCGAAGATATGCCTGCGTTCGGAGTGTCCGACAAGCACGTATTCTACTCCCAGATCTGGGAGCATCGGCACTGAGATTTCTCCCGTGAAGGCCCCACTGTCAGCCGGATAAACATTCTGTACTCCAAACTTTATAGCAGTATCTTTCAGGATATCGGCCACACCGGGAACCGATATAGTCGCCGGAAAAACAACGACATCCACGACTTTTTCATTTCCTATTGAGGAGGCAAGGAATCCCGCAAACATCCGTGACTCATCGGGGGATTTGTTCATCTTCCAGTTCCCCGCGACCATTATTCTACGTTTTTTTTTGTGGGCCTCAGTTGAGAGGCTCATTATTCCTGGCATATCCTTTCCCTCAAGCATCTCAAGGGACGCCCCTCCTCCAGTAGACACATGGGAGACCTTGTCGGCAAGTCCGAACTTGTTAATTGCTGCAGCACTGTCGCCTCCCCCGATTATCGTGACTGCGTCATTAAGAGAGGCCAGCGCCTTCGCAATTGACTCCGTACCCTTCGCAAAATCGTCAATTTCGAAGACACCCATGGGTCCGTTCCAGACAACGGTCTTCGCATCGCCTAGCTTTCCTTCAAAGAGCTCAATTGTGGATGGGCCAATGTCAAGACCTTTCCAACCTGACGGTACACCTTCTTCCAGGCTGACAACTTTAGATTCACTACCGGCCGCGATTTCTCTGGAAATTATCGTATCGACAGGAAGAACAAACTCCACACTCTTCTTTTCGGCCTTCTCCAAAATCTCTTTAGCAAGATCTATCTTGTCCTCTTCAACTAGAGAGTCGCCAACGCTCTTGCCTAAAGCTTTTAGGAATGTAAACATCATCGCACCGCCAATGAGAATCCTGTCGGCCTTCTCAAGAAGATTGCTTATCACTCCTATCTTGTCGGATACCTTCGCGCCTCCAAGAATTACGACATAGGGGTGCTCCGGGCTTTCGATTGCCATTCCAAGCATCTCGATTTCTTTTTGCATAAGAAATCCGGGTACACTGATCAAGTTTCGTGCCACACCAACGTTTGACGCATGACCCCTGTGTGCGGTGCCAAAAGCATCGTTTACGTGAATATCAGCAATCGAAGAGAGCTTTTTCGAGAAGTCAGGGTCGTTCTTCTCTTCTTCGGGGTAGAATCTAACGTTCTCCAGAAGTAGTATCTCACCATCACTCATCTCAGAAACGGCTCTCTCCACAGCTTCCCCGACACAATCGGGAACAAATCGGACTGGTTTGCCAATCAGTGAACTAAGCCTCTCGGCTACTCTTTCCAGCGAATACTTCGGATCTTTCTTTCCTTTGGGTCTGCCCAAATGAGAAACGAGAATTGCCTTCCCACCTCTTTCTACAATGTATTCGACGGTGGGTATAGCGGCCATGATTCTAGTATCGTCACTTACTTCGCCAGTTTCTTTATTCAGAGGCACATTGAAATCCACTCTGACAAGTACCCTTTTTCCACTCAAATCAACATCTCTAAGAGTTAGGGTCTTAGACATTCTTAATCCTCCTTTGCTCAGTAAAACGGGGCCAGAAGGCCCCGTCGAATTATCCTCAGAATTACATCTCCATCATTATCTTGGCTAGATCGACTACTCTGCAAGAATAGCCATATTCGTTGTCGTACCAGGCGCAGACTTTCAGCAAGTTGCCCATCGCCGCTGTCAATTTGCTGTCGAATACCGAGGAAACGGTCGTCCCCACGATGTCTGAAGAAACCAGTTCTTCTTCGGTGTATTCGACAATTCCCTTGAGCCCGGTTTCTGCGGCATTCTTTACAAGGGCATTGACTTCCTGGGCGGTGGTTTCCTTCTCCAGGACCACCGTAAGATCTGTTATTGAACCGTCCGTCACGGGAACTCTCATGGCGATTCCATCCAGCTTGCCCTTAAGCTCCGGGATAACTAAGCCTACAGCCTTTGCGGCTCCAGTCGAGGTCGGAATTGTATTGGCGGCAGCCGCTCTTGCCCTCCTCAAATCGCTGTGCGGAAGATCCAGAATTTTCTGGTCGTTTGTATATGCGTGAACGGTGGTAAGGTAACCTTTCTGAATCTTGAAATTGTCGTTTAGAATCTTGATGATTGGAGCTATCGAGTTGGTCGTACAGGAAGCATTGGATACGATTTTCATTTCTGGCTTAAGTACATCGTCGTTAACTCCGAGTACTATTGTGGCATCCACTTCACCCTTTGCAGGTGCAGTGATCAAGACCTTCTTCGCTCCAGCTTCGATGTGAGGCATGGTTTTCTCTCTATTTCTGAAAACTCCGGTAGCCTCAATTACCAGTTCGACACCGAGATCTTTCCAGGGAAGATTCGCAGGGTTCTTTTCGGAGAAGACTTTCACTTCTTTGCCATTTACTACAATAGCTCCTTCTTTAGCCTCGACTGAACCTTTGAACCTTCCGTGAACTGAATCATATTTGAGAAGATGAGCAAGAGTTGCGGCATCTGTCAGATCATTGATTGCAACTATTTCAAATTCCCCGCGCTTCACCATCTCTCTAAAAACAAGTCTGCCAATTCTCCCAAAACCGTTGATTGCTACTCTGTGCATCTGTTACACCTCCTAAAGTATATTGTCCGGTAGATTGAGTCCTCCCGTGATTCGCGCTGTTTCTTCGTCTCTCTTCTTTGTTACCTCGGCCAATGCTTCATTTATCCCCGCGATTATCAAATCTTGAATGATCTCATAATCCTCTTCCCTTATCTCCGGCTCGACTTCGATCGATTTGATACGATAATCGCAAGTCGCAACAACATTTATTGCCCCGCCGCCGGCTGAAGCAGCGACCTCAATTGTCTTGAATGTATCTTCAAGGCTTTCCATTTCTTCCTGTGCCTTCTGGGCTTGTTTCAGAAGTTCGCCCATATTGGAACCCTTTTTCGAACCACCATAGTTCCTACCACCGAGGCCCCTAAATTTCTTTGCCATCATTACTCCTCCTCAAGCTCTATCTTTATCTTTCCTTTGTCAATATCATCCTTCAAACCAAGTCCGGCAATTACTGCATCAACGTACTCTCTAGAATCTTTATCGAGATTTCCAAAAGGATCCTTTCGGACCGAATCATCGGCTAGAAAGAACTTCTTTCCAACAAGATCCGTCGAAATTTGATTTAGTGATTCAAGCCTTTCTTCAAGAAGCACTTGTGAGTAATCACTGTCCGTGTCGATTACAAAGTCTTCTCCTTCTTTGGTGTGTCTTACTTTTGCAAGGCTTAGAAGAGTCCACAAGAGAATATAACTGTTCCTTCGAAGGTGCTCCAGTATCTCTGTAAGCTCTTTGCCATCGACCATATCAGAATCTTCAGATTTCTTTGAATCAGCTTTGACAGCGATCGAGTCTGTCGAAGCCGGTTCATCTGAAGTGGTGAGATTGATTCGCACTCTCCCTAATCCGCTCTTAAGGAGTGTCATCACTTCAAAAGTGCCTCGCTTGTCTTCGGCATATCTAAGCTCACGATTTATCTCCCAGAGAGATGATAGAAGATTGAAACTCTCGCCGCTGGTTTCTCGTATAAGTTGATCTTTTACCTCATCTATTACTTGTTCAAGAAAGACTTCGTAAGTGAATCCTCTTGACTGAATATCTTCAGACATCTTCAATATCATTGACGGATCTCCAGATGAAAACGCCGAAATAAACTCCTTAACGACCTCTTCAGGAAGAATACCTAGAGTAGTTCTAACAGCCTCTTCGCTGACATCATCAGCAAAAGCGATAACTCTCTCCATAAGATTAACTGCGTCTCTCATACCTCCGTGAGCTGCCTTGGATATGTAGCGAAGCGCCCTTTCATCGAATTCTAACCCTTCTGCCTTGGCAATTTTCTCAAGATAAGTCATAATGTCTTTTTCGTCAAGAGGCTTGAAGTTGAAGATCTGACAACGAGAAAGTACTGTCTCCGGGACCTTCTCAAGATTGGTGGTAGCAAGAACAAAAACAACTCTTTCGGGAGGTTCTTCAAGAGTCTTCAAAAGTGCATTGAAAGCTTCTCTTGTCAGCATGTGAAATTCATCAATAATATAGACTTTGAACCTGCCCATAACAGGCCTGTAAGATACGGCATCCCGTATCTTCCTGATCTCGTCTATGCCTCTGTAAGAAGCTGCGTCAAGTTCAACAACATCCATATGGGAAGAAGAATCAATAGCCCTGCACGAGTCACAGACACCACACGGTTTTAAGGATCCTTCCGAGAGGCAATTGAGCATCTTGGCAAGAATTCGGGCAGTCGTAGTCTTTCCTGTGCCCCTCGAACCTGAGAATATGTAAGCATGGGACACTGTATCGTTTTCTATTGCCTTTCCCAGGATCTCTTTCACTTGATCCTGTCCAATCAATTCACTGAAATTTCTCGGTCTATATTTCCTATACAAAACTTCAGACATCTTAATCACCCGTTCATCTGAATTATAGCAGATTGCCCGAAGTTTGTTTGGGAGAAAAGAGAACACTCAAAAAAAGTTAGTGAAATGCTTAACTAACTTTTCTCTTCACCAACGCAAATGAGATCTGTAAAACCGGCTAATAGACTCTTCTCTTCTCCCATTTTCCTCTCAGGTAATAGAGAATCATTATGGCTGCTTCGGCTATGTCGGAAAAAACATATGAAAGCCAAACCCACACTATACTTGCTTTCATTACCGTTACGGCAATAATCAAGATCGGGACCTGAATAAGCCACCTTGAAACAACGCTACCCACGACAAAGGGAAAATTGTATCCAGATCCTCCAAAGACAGCTGAAAGGCCGAAACCATAGGCCAGAACCGAAATGCCAAGAGCTCCATACTTCAGGAAACTTGCTCCATAGCTAATTATCTCTGGGTCACTGTTAAAAATGCTGATCACAAGCTCGCCGGCAAAAAAAGCGATTAGGGCAAAAGCAAACATAAAAAAGAATCCAATCAGGGCAGCAGTCTTGGCGGTCGCCCTTGCCCGGCCGACGTTGTCTGCTCCGAGGTTCTGCCCCACCATGGCGGATCCCCCCATACTCAGTCCCACCAGAGGCATGAAAGCGAGTCCAAACAATCTGCCCGTTACACCTACTGCAGCCACAGCCGTGGTACCGTAAACCGCTACGAATTTTAAGACCACAACGGCTGCAAGATTCCTAAAAAAACCTTCAAGGCCTGTCGGGAGGCCAATTGTCAGAAGCTTTTTGTCTATGTTTCGATCCAGCCGAAATAGCCTCGACAATTTGGGCTTGACTCCCTCTCTACCAGAGAAGAGAATGTAGAAGCCAAACAAAAACGATGCAGTCTGCGCGATTACCGTTGCGACTGCTGCGCCGAAGACGCCAAGGCCAAATCCAGGAATCCCTGTCCCAGGTACTCTATCAAACATCATGATTGGATCAAGGACAATATTTAGTACACTTGCGACCATCATTATGTACATGGGGCTTTTCGCATCGCCTATACACCTAAGCGCAGTATTTACAGAATACGAAGAGAACATCATCGGCAGGAAGAACAAACGAATATAACCGTAGTCGAGCGCAGATGTCACGACCTTCGGATCGGTAGTGAAAAAACCAAGTGAGGGTTTTAGAAATGCCGCAACCAGCAAAGCGGAAATCAAAGCCACAATGAATTTGAAAGTAATGGTCTGTTCGATTGCCTTGCTTGATCCTTCAAGGTCTCGCTTTCCATAGCTCTGAGAAATCAGTGAAATTGAACTTTGGCCAATAATCGAATTCAGAATGTCGACAATCCAGAAGAGAGTGGTGAAGATGGTCACCCCGGCAATTGCTTCGCCAGAGATGCGGCCAATCCAGAAGATATCCACTATGTCGTAGATCATCTGGGCGCTGAATCCTATCATTGTAGGAACCGACATCACGAGAAGATTCTTCAGAATATTCCCCTGAGTGAGATCTCTTGCCATTCTTGCCCCCTAAGTAGCCCTCGTGAAGAGATGCGAAAGAAAACCTGTATCATAATGAACACAGGAATTATACACCTTTTCTTTTCTTCAAGCCAGACCTAAATCATTGCCCTCAGTCTATCCAGAAAGTTCTCCTGAATGAAGTCGATTCCATTTTCCCAGAAACGAGGACTAGAGATGTCTATTCCGGCTTTTCCCAAGAGAATTTCCGGCGAATCAGATCCACCGCTCTCGAGCAAGGCCACATACTTTCTCTTGAAAACATCTCCATCCTCAAGGTACTTCCTGTACAGTGAAATTACTAATAGCTGAGCGAAGTTGTATGCATAACAATAAAATGGAGTGTGAAAGAAATGTGGTATCCGTGCCCATTCATATTTACTCTCGGGAAGAAAATCGATCGTCTCACCAAACATATGCTTCAGTTCGTCAAAATATAGCTCTCCAAGTTCCTCAAATGAGAGATATTCGCTCGATATTCTTTTGTGGGCCTCTATTTCGAATCTCGTAAACATATTCTGCCTTGCAGTAGTCGCAAATATCTCCTCGATTCTACCGGTAATGAAGGAGATCTTTTCCTCTCTTCCTGAAGTTGTGTTTAGTAGATGGTCGGTCATCAGCATTTCTGAGAAGATAGATGCAGTCTCTGCCATAGTGAGAGGAGTCTCGTAGTTCAACATAGTCTGCTTCGAGGACAGCACTGCATGGAGACCATGACCCAGCTCGTGAGCTAACGTCAGGACGTCATTCATCTTGCCTCCAAAATTCAAGAGAACGTACGGATGAATTTCCGGTGATGCATATGAACAATAAGCTCCACTTCTTTTGCCCGGCATGATTGATCCATGTATGAAGTTTCCTTCAAAGAATTCGGCGATTGTTCTTTTTAGTCGTGGATCGAAATTTCCTGTTACCTCGAGGATCATGCTCTTTGCTTCCTGCCAGCTGAAAAGATCTTTGAAATCGCCGATCGGTGCATAAATATCACTATGGAGAAGCGATTCCTTATTCAGAATCCTTGCCTTGAGTCGGTAGTAATCCTGCACAAGAGTGTACCCATTCGTAGTTACATCGACTAGAGACTGCACTGCCCCATCCGGGATTTCGTTCTCTCGATTCCTCATAGAGATTGGAGAAGAATAACCTCTCTTGGCTGCTTCCAAGTCCCAATCCTTCGCGAGAGAGTTGTAAACATTGGTCAAGACGATGCTGTTTTCCTCTGATTTCTTGAAAAGACTGACAAACGCCTTCCTTCTCAATTCGGGATCCTCTTCCCTTCTCATAGTCTCGACTTCGCTTTCCGTAAAGTTTTTCTCATCTTCGCCTTCGCCGATTTTCAATCTATATATGAAGCTTGAGGTAAATTCATCGTAGAGATTAAGCAGGGCTCTCTTCCCCGTCAGTTCTTTCAGAGTAAGCATCTTTTCTTCCGATTCGCTGAGCAGATGAACTCGATTAGTACGGATGAGCTCGAGATAATGGCAGTAATTTGCTAACTCTGGTGAATCCAACAACACTGAGAAGTAATTTTCGGAGACTTTCGACAGTTCCAGTTTAAGAAAGAGGAGGTCGCTTTCAAGCTGCGACTCAAGATCGTCGATCTTGCGGATCAGCTTCTGGATTGTCGGTAAGGCCGGTGTTACTGAGTGACTCAAATATGCGAACATTGACGGCTTTGCGAATTTACTCATTACCTCTTCGATTTTTTCAAAAACCAGCCTTAGTTCGCACGCTTCTATACTTTCGGCTGCGATTCTTCCCTTGAATTCCTTCATCAGTTCGTCCTTTTTCAAGATCACGTACCGCAGGTCGTTAATCAGGGCAGGATCATCCGATGAAGAATAGAGCTTTGCTAGATCCCACTCAATAAACGGTCCTTCACTCAATTTAGTCAATACCTCCTTCTCCATACTCCAAAATCAGCTCGCCAAAAGAGCGGTTGCGAAGAAGTCCGGACACTTTGATCCAACATGTGAAACTGTATGAACGATACGTCATGAAATCCATTTTCGTGTAATCGAGGGACTCCACTTCATCGAGTCGCATTTCTTCTCTGCCAATCCATTCACCAGTGATACAGCAGACCATCCCTTCTTCCAACCAGTAGGGCAGTTGATACTTTCTTAAAAAGAGATGAGTCATTTCATGAGCAAGTGTCTGTGAGAGATTGGGAACCAAACTTAGCGGTTGCACAATTATTGTGTTTCCTTCTGCTGCCGCAATAAACCAGTAGCCAATGCCGGAGAGTTCAGAGAACTCTCCGGCAGAAGAAGAAATTAGAAGAAGATACGTTCCGCCAACGTGCATTCCAGTTAGTTCTTCGAGTGCACTCCTGTAATCTTCAAGCTCGGGCATTTCCCATGACACATATGTGCTGGTAAAGCAGAGAGCCGTTATTTGAAGTAGCAGGACTGACGCTAATATTAGTAATTTCATTCAACAATCAGTTTTACCGATTCCGTATTGGCTCTAACATCTCCATCGTACATCGCCCATGCCTGGACTGCCGGGATAATGAATTCGCCCTTAGTTAGTATCCTCCAATTGCTTTTTGTCACAAACTCTCCACCATCTCTGAAGAAGAAGGAAATCCGATCGAACCTTGCATCCTTAAACGTGTAACCCCACCAATAGTAGTCATAGTAGTAGAACTTCGTGTATCCCAGAATGTCGGCCTCGAGATTCTCTTCGACTGAAATGCCGGTGGATGGTAACATGTCTTCCAAAACCACATACGGAACGTCATCTGGTATCACAATGTGGATTTCAGAGATTATTGTTTCACCAACAGAGATAGGTTCGGGTATTCCCAATTTGACCGAGTGAATCTCTGCAGTCGCTGCATCATAGTAGCCGTATTCCAATGTTCTAATGATTATCTCTCCATTGCTAATACCTAGAACATCACCTTCGTAAATCCTCAACCCGAGTCCGTATTCGCCTAGCTTCAATTCCCCTTCAGTAATTGCGAGTTTCATCCCTTCTATGCTCTTTGAGACACTTATCTCAAGAGAACCCACTTCATCTGGAGAGAGCGTCTTTATTGAAGAGACCACGTAAGGCGAATCTATCTGAGGAGTCGTTAGGACATGCGTATCATCCATTGGCACAGCGAGTTTCCTTCTAAGGACCCTTTCGATAGTCAGACCAGTGTTTTCAGCCTCGAGCACTTCAGTCCCTACCGTTGTCTCGCCATTTGTTGAGACAACAACCATATCCGTACTCTCGACCAAGATGTTCTTGCCTGCAAAGGGAATAGTTATCGAATCGGAGACATCACCCTCGAAAATCACTTCTCCTTTCTCCGAAAGCACTTTCACTTCGGCCTCTTCAGAAAGCACATTGCTCACGGATGAAAGTGAAAGAACTGCCATAGCAGTTGATGAGGTTCTATACCAGTAGCTACCGTTTCCCATTTTCAACAGTCTCTTGGAAATTTCTGCAATCGTCGTAGAAGGCATTTTCAGATCGACGGATGCCTTCAAGAGCAAGGATAGAACCACAGTATCGTCGAAGAAATAGCTGAAACTGTCCCCAAGTATCGCATCATCTGCATTGAGATTAACATATTCCATTGCTTCTTCGACAAGAGCAGATGCTTTTTCACTCATATTGAGAGTCTCATAGGAAAGTGCGGTCAAGACAATAGAAGCTACATCCTCTTTGTAATCGACAATAGAGCCTATTGGATCTCTTAGTTTCCTGCTGAAGAGCACTGTTACATACTGCAGGAAGGGGTCAGGGTTCTCTTTGTTCAAGCTTTTCATCGCCGAGTAGCCCATTGTAATCACATCTCGATTTATGTCATAACCGTTCTCCGTAGCCAAATATAGTCCCAGCATCACATAAGCGGTCATGAATGGCGTCGAACGATCATCTTTCCACCAACCCCATCCGCCGTCGTAATGCTGATATCCGTAAAGCCTTTCGAGTCCCTCACTGACCACGACTGATACCTTTTTTACGAAAGGCTCGTCTGCGCCCTCAAGAAGCTTTGAAGCAGCCAGTGCAGGAAGAAGCCTGCTCATTGTCTGTTCTACACAACCATACGGATAGTCAACCAGGTATCTGATTGCCTCAAGAAGAATCGGATCGATTGTGGAAGAGATGGTGATAGTTCCAATGGAGTTTTCAGCAAATTCAAGGTTCTTATTACCATCGAGAAACTCCAGATTTCCAAACCGAAGATACGTAAACCTTGGTTTCAAAGGTATTTCATATTCAACTCCGTCGGACCCGCGACTTCCTTCAACAACGAATTTGACCTTCAGCTTCTCGCCTTTCTCCGAAGGCAGCAGATCTCGCAGCTCTACCTCGTAAGTGAAAGATCGACTTCCAAAAGCATCAATCGTTGACCCCTTCTCCTCTATTACTTCTCCATCTAGATAGAATCCTGTGATCACGGGCATTCTCGAGTCAAGATTGTTTTTAACCGAAAAAACCAGATTAACCTTGTCACCTGCAATTAGGAACTCTGGAAGAAAGCTACTGACAGTCATGGGCTTCCAGGTTTCGAAGCTAGATTTCTCGTAGCTGAAATCACCGTCCAGATCGGAAGCTAGAGCCCTGATTGTCCAGGTGTCGAGGTCCTCGGGCACAACAAATGACAGTTCAGCAATCCCATTTTCGTCAGTGAAAGTTCCTACTGACCAGAAAGCACTATCGCTGAAAAGTTTTCTTGCCCTTACGTCTGAAGTCAAGCTCTCGTCTTCTCTACCAAGATCGCCCATCCCAAGAGGGGCGCCTCCCGTTACCTTGGATTCAGCGGCAGGCGGCTGAGATTCAAGCAGGTCACCAAGTTTAGCAATAGAAGGGTAGGCAGAATAGTATAGATCATTGATGCTAACTGTGTTAAACCCTCTATTGAAAGGACTGCCCAAGGACGCTTTCCACTGATCGTAGTCACCTTCAAATAGCGAAAGCATCGCCTGAGAAACCACAGCAACAGTAAGCCCAACGCTGGCGGGATCTCCTTTAGCATCGCTTACATGGACCTTCATATTTACAGTATCTCCGGGTCCATACCTATCTTGGGTTAGTAAATTAATTTTCAGATCTCTCGAAGCCGTCTGGACTTCAATCAGTTGTGACTGTACAATCTGATAGTTCTTGTATCCGACAATAAAGAGCATGAAATTGTCGTATGCATAGTTCTCGGGGATTTCAATTTCAACAGTGTTCTTTCCTTCGCTCGAATTGAACGGAAACTGTTCGAAATCACCTGAGAAGTCGGCAATAATCCATAAATCCATGGGTGATGATGTATAGAATGAGACTTTCGCCTTAGCTCCAGGAACAGCAGACTCGATAGAATCTATCAGTATAGATCCGTAGTAGTCATAATAACCGCTAGTGTAAACCGAATAGCTGTTCACTACTTCCGGCTCACCCGAAGGCGATCCATTTATCTCGAAATAAACAACCGTGTCTGACGGTACGTCTCTAAGATCAATCAACACCTCAGCCTTTCCTCCACTATCGGTTGAAAGTTCTTTGTTGAAGATGTTGATTCTCAACTTCTTCTCAATCTGCTTATCCTTGACCATAAGAATTACGGGTTCTTCGTACCAGACCTTTATTTCGCATGCTTTTGAAACCGGAGTTTCGTCGTTCAGCTTCGTTTCAATTTTCACGACGGCTTCTGTGTCCGTGAATCTGTAGTCTACATAGAAGTCGAAAGTCCCCTGAACTACCTTGAACTCAACCATACTTCTCGATTGCATACCGGTATCGTCCGATACAGTGACAATTGCGTAGTATGATCCACTCTCAAGCTCTTCGACATATCCGATCACCGTATTTCCCAAACCGTCAAGCCG
>ENA-OSEO01000965-OSEO01000965.1-sediment-metagenome-genome-assembly--contig:-NODE-965-length-60845-cov-12.371462_pt1 | contig 60845 bp, 54 predicted proteins | sample MGYA00237883_ERZ534232 | MGnify/ENA metagenome assembly ERZ534232
AAATCGATGTAATGGTTCGTCATTGCGCCGCGTCCGAACGACTCTCCCAGAGCCGCTACAGTGGCGCTGTGTCATATACGGGCCTGATGTTCGATATAGACGAGACCGAGTGATCTCAGGAATGTCTGATACAGCCAGCATTCCTCATTATCCAGTGCAGCGCTGCCAACTGATGCGATCCCGTCGGTCCGGTTCACCACCTTGCCGTCTTTGTTCTTAACGACAAAACTCTTGTCCCTGCACTTTTTGATATTCGCAGCAATCTTATCGAGCGCCCAGCCCCAGCTTACTTCCTTCCACTGGGTGCTATAAGGAGCACGATAGCGAACTTTTTTAAGACGATTGTCGTTTACAGCAATTTGATAACTTGATGCACCCTTTGCACAGAGGGATCCTTCGCTGATGGGATGATCAGGGTCACCCTCTGCATTTATTACCTTCCCTTTCTTGTCTGTCGATACCAGGATTCCGCAACTTACCGAACAGTAACAGCAAATTGTGGGAGTTTCCCTGGCGCCTTTGATCCTGAGTTCAGTAGCATAAGCTTGTACCTGGGCAAGATCAAAACCGAGCTGGCTGAGCGTTAAGCCGGCAGCGGCAACGCCGGAGACTTTCAGGAAATCTCTGCGTGTAAAAGCCTTCATAAATACCTCCTTTCTTTATTGTGTTTGCAGGTTTTTTTAAAAGAATATATCCCCCCTTTCATTTGAAATTTTGTAAAGACAATGTATGATGCCTGATAAAGGTGTAAATGTACGATGTGTTATTCATAGCTATTTTCTATGAAAAATATTGATTAAAACCATGAATCGATTTAATTGTTTATATTAAATAAATACCAAATGCACATATGGTTGTCAAGAGTTATTATCCGTATTGCTTATAAATGAAGTGATAAATTATCGCAGTATTTCAGTTGATCTCTTCTTTTAATAACCGTCTCAAAATAAAAACCATATGCTGTGATGCAATTCAAGAATTGCATCACAGCATAAACAAGGTGTTGCTGCAAAAGACTTGTCAGACAACATTGCCTCCGATACATGCAGTTTTTGGGTTAATTGGGTTAAAAGGAATAACATTTGAAGTGTTCAGAGCATATGACCTTTATCTCGTTCATAAGTATATCTGCTGAATCAAAAACACCCTTATGGATTTTAAATATTAATAATTCTCCTCTGGCATCTCTCCTGACAAACATCGTGTATGGTACCCGCGGCTCTCCCAGCACTTTATGTGCAGTAAATTCAGGGTCGATTATTATGGGGTATAAGATATTATGCTCGTTTTTAAAGTAATCAACCTCTCTTTTATTGTTTCCGATCGCAATACTGATTACTTTAATCTTTTCCCTCAGTTCTGCATTATTCAAAGTCCTTTTGTAAACTTCGTTGAAGATCTTGATATTTTTCTGACAACTTACACAATAAGTATTGGTCAGCTCGACAAGAATGAAGTTGCCAGTGATATCGTTGAAGGAAAACGTGCTATTTTTCTGTATGCCGAGATATCCCAGTTCTTCCTTTGACAGTGAATTTTCGAAAGTAACGTCCGGGAAACATGCCGGGATATAGACAGGGTTGTTTTCAGCAAACCCAGGTACGTGGAAGCAAAACAGTGTAACGCATAAAATCAGTTTGAAAAATAAGGGCTTCTTAGTTTCCAAGCTTCTCCAGTTCTTTTACAAGCACCTCAAGTTTCGGCCTCGTGTTAATGTCATGAATGTCGATGTACGTGATCATTCCTTTTTTGTCTATAACAAAAATAGCCCTCTCTGATACGCCGTCAGAACGTAAGACGCCATATTTTTTCGCAACCTCTCCATGCGGCCAAAAGTCAGAGAGCACCGGGAACCAGAGTTCTCCCATTTCATTTGTCCAGGCATGCAGTGTCGGGATATTATCGACACTAATGCCGAGCAGAACAGCATCATTTTTTTCAAAAAGACTCTTTGCTATGTTATACCCAGGCCACTGATCAGAACAGACAGGTGTCCAGGCTGCCGGAACAAAGGAGATGACGACGTTCTTTTTGCCCCTAAATTGCATTAAAGAAATTTTCTCCCCGGACAGAGACGGAAGGGTAAAGTTAGGAGCCCTGTCGCCGGCTTTAAGTGTCGTAATGCTGTCAACCGGCTTTAGCTGTCCCTGATCGTAAATTTTTCCTTTGAATTGTTCTGAGTGAGTCTGAGCACTTGTTGATGAGCATAGAAGTAATAAGATTCCCAGAACTGATATGAAATGCACTTTATGTTTCGATAACATAACCGTTCCTCCTATTCCAATCCGGTCTTTTTGACTATAAAATCAAGAAATTCCTGGGGGTCTTCAATACTTCCGGCTTTGGAGTAAATGATCTCGTGGGACCCGTCCTCTTTTATATCCAATACGAAAAAGTATGGGGTTCTCACCTCTCCGATGTTTTTATGAACTGAAAATGACTCGTCAGGGAGAAGCGGGAAAGGGACAGCGTATTGCTCCTTGTAGAAATCCACTTCAAACTGAGTATTGCCGGCGCCAATGCCGATAATTTTTATTTTATCCTTGAGAGCAGGCTCTTTCTGAATAAGCTCATATAGTTTGTTGATAGCCGGCGCCTCTTTCTGGCAGTAAGGACAGTACATGCTGAATATTTCAATTATGACCGCCTCTGCTTTTATCTGTGGTATTTTGAATGGCTCAGTCCCGGTAATCCCGAGATAGTCTTTTTCATGTGCGTTTTGCGGTACTGAAAGTAGTATTTCCGGAAAAACCCCGCCTTCTACAGGACATTCGACAGCAACTGCAAACCGGCTGAAACAGGTAAGACTGATTATAATGAAGAACAAAATAATTCTCCTCATTTGTGATCCTCCTTTCATTAAATCAAACAGCGAGGCTATCAATCATGTATGCTTCTATGAGACCGGGAATGTGCGCAAAACACAATCTGACAGATTTTCCTCGGTAACTCCTCCTATTTATTATTCTCTTTTAGAGGGTTAATTTTGTCAAGTGAAGTTTTTGATTTATTTACGCGAAAAATATATTTATCGGAGGCAAGGTTGACTGAAAAGTCTTTTGTCCCGATACCAGATTTCTACGCCGCAATCCAGCCCGCCTTTGTAATCGCATGGGTGGCGGTAGGATTGGCCAGAAATATAAACGAAGTCGGGATTGAAATTAAAAGACTTTGAAGGCGACCTTGCCTCCGATTCAACAATCAATTGCATTTTTCGGGTTTATTCTGCCGTATGGTATCGAGTTTAGCTTATGAACCCCTTAGTATTTATCAACCCTCTCCTCTGGGGGAGAGGGCAAGGGTGATGGGGATTTAAAAGTTTATGGCCTTATTTTTATGGAGTGTTGAGCGGATATCTTTCACAATATCTTCCGGCTCTTTTGTGAAGTCTAAAATAGCCCGTATCCGGTATGGCTTTGACCTTTTATCGATTATTGCCAATAATGGAGTCCTTGTTTCCTTTAAGGCTTTATGGATTTTATAATCCGGATCCGGGATTGACGGGAAAGGGACGTCATAATATTCTTTAAAGTATGTAACCTCCGTAATATTATTCCCGTGTCCTATTCCGATTATTTTAATGCTGGTCTTAATAAGGCTGTCTTTCTGGACAAGGTCATATAATTTTTTAAGTTTAACCGCGTGTTTCTGACAGACAGGACAATAAATGCTGAAACAATATATCAAGATGAAGTCAGCTCTGATATCACCGAAAGAAAGAATTTTATTTCCCGTAAGTCCCAGATATTCTTTGTCTTTAAAGGATTGAACAGGTAGCAACGAAATATTTGGGATAGTGTCTCTTTCTTTAATGCCTTTGCTCTGTTCTGACAAGCTAATCCCCGGGAAAAATAAACATAAAACGAGGAGACATGAAGCAAACTGAGATATTTTTTGTATCCCGTTTCCCTGCATATTATCTCTGAGTTGTGTTTCTGGAGAAAAAGCGGTGGCTGAATCTTCTTCTTTCCATGATAAAAAGAACTGATGCTATAAACAGCCAGAGCATATTCAGTGAGATATGCGATAAGTTGGTAACACCGGCAAAATCTTTTTCACTGAAACACCCGCAATAGATTTCTACACCCCTATGAATATTGATGCCGATTGCAATATTAAAAAGCATAAGTAACATGCAGTTGAGCATTGTACATGCCTTCACAAAGATACCGAGTATGAGAAGGCTGCCAATGAGAAATTCCAGCCAGGGTATTATTATGACGGCAATATTTACAATCCAGTAGGGCAGTATTTCATAATTGGCGACAGCATCTCTGAACCCGGCAATATTATGGATTTTATGAATGCCTGCATATAGAAACATTCCACCAAGGCAAAGCCGTAACAGGAGTATGATTATACCACGATGAAAATGGATACGTTGCCTTAACGAGATTTGCATAAGTTTGGATGTTATTGTATTACCATAATATTCTTATATCCGTTTGTAGCAAGACGATATGCGAGTTCGCAGTCAAACGCCTGGCTGGTTGTCCTGCCGTAAATAAAAATAGGTATGTCACGGGGAGTGTCTGAAAGATAGAGTTTGTAGAAAAAATCGAACTGTGAAACGGGGAAGTTTAGAGAGCCTTCGAGTCGGTTTTTTTTATATAATTCATGTGGACGGGCATCAAAAATAAGGCAGGTTTTATCCCCGCAGTATCTTCCCGTAAATGTACTCAGCTTTATTTCTCTGTAGAACTTATTGTTCAGGCACGCTGGCAGCATGGGGATATTATCCCTGCGCTGTTCGTTAATCAAGATGGCTGTTACAATAGCGGTAAGCAGAATGATAGTAGCATCCATGGCCAGTCTTTTCCAGTGAAATGACATTTTTTTACCCAGATTGCTATTAAAATGGTAAATAAGACTTTTATGATTATCTATATACGATAAAAAATGTTTTCTGTCAATGGAAATTTTCTAATATGAAAATATCAATATAAAATATATAATATTTATAAAATTATGTTTAAAGGAACGTAAAGGAAACGTAAATTTTATTAAGTTGCACATGCATAATAGTATTTTCTCCACCCAGTGTGTCATTCCCGCCGGAGTTTATTCCGTACTTGATACGGGACGGGAATGACGATTTTTTCGGCAAACAGCAATTTACACAAAGACTCTAGTTAGGTAAGGCATTAAATTGAATTTATTGATGGTATAAGGTATTCTATAGAACGAAAAATCCTTACCCGGAGGGTATTCCTATGGCTAAAAAGGTGAAAAAGGCATCTAAGAAAAAAGCTAAAAAATATGTCTACTTTTTCGGTGGCGGAAAGGCTGATGGAAGGGGAACGATGAAAGATCTTCTCGGTGGAAAAGGCGCCGGACTTGCGGAGATGACCAACCTGAAAATCCCTGTCCCTGCGGGGTTTACCATTACCACTGAAGCCTGTAACGAATATTTCAGAGCCGGTAAAAAATATCCACCAGGTATGTGGGAACAGGTGCTTGAAAATCTGAAAAAGGTCGAAAAGGCAATGGGGATGAATTTCGGTGATGCCGTCAATCCTCTTTTGGTTTCAGTGCGTTCTGGAGCAAAATTTTCAATGCCCGGCATGATGGACACGGTGCTGAACCTGGGACTCAATGATACAACTATACAGGCTATGATAAAAAAGGCAGGAAACGAGCGGTTTGTCCATGACGCATACAGAAGGCTAATTACCATGTTTGGAAATATCGTGATGGGTGTTGACAGACAAAAATTTGAACACGCACTTGAGGTCATGAAAGAGAGAAAAGGCGTATTTCTCGATACAGACCTTACAACTGATGATCTGAAGAATCTTGTAGAGGAGTTTAAGGTTATCTATAAAAGCAATACGGGCGAAGATTTTCCGACTGATCCTTATGAACAGCTCAAAAAGGCAATCAATGCTGTATTCAGTTCATGGTTTGGAGACAGGGCTGTAAAATACAGGAAGTTGAATGATATCCCTGATGACCTTGGAACAGCTTGTAATATTCAGGCAATGGTATTCGGAAATTTAGGGGAAAATTCCGGCACAGGAGTCGGCTTTACAAGAGACCCGTCTACAGGCCGGAAGAGATTCTTTGCTGAATGCCTCATCAATGCACAGGGTGAGGATGTAGTAGCGGGTATCAGAACCCCGCTCCATATAGAGGAACTCAAAAAGCGGTTTCCAAAGGCTTACAAGGATTTAGACAGGATATATAAGAAACTGGAAAGACACTACAAGGATATGCTCGACATAGAATTTACTGTTCAGGAAGGAAAGCTCTATATGCTCCAGACGAGGGTGGGGAAAAGAACTGCAGCATCAGCGCTCAAGATAGCTATTGATATGGTGAAGGAAAAACTGATAGATAAAAAGACAGCGATATTGCGCATTGACCCGCAGCAGCTTGACCAGCTTCTCCATCCCATGATAGACCCGAAGGCAGAGGTTAATATTATCGCAAAAGGCCTTCCTGCTTCACCCGGGGCCGCTGTCGGGAAAGTGGTTTTTACAGCAGATGATGCAGAAAAAGCAGCCGAGAAAGGTGAAAAACTCATACTTGTGAGGACAGAGACCTCACCTGAGGACATCGGAGGCATGAATGCAGCTCAGGGGATTCTTACTGCGAGAGGGGGCATGACATCCCATGCAGCAGTTGTTGCACGGGGCATGGGGAAATGCTGTGTTGCAGGATGCGGGACGATTAATATTCATGAAGAACAAAGGTATTTTACGGTCAATGACATAACAATAAGGGAGGGTGACTACTTAACTCTTAATGGTTCCACAGGGGAAGTGATCCTCGGCAAGGCGCAACTCATGCAACCGGCGCTTACGGGGGATTTTGGTATATTCATGAAATGGGTAGATGAATACAGGAAGATTGGTGTCCGGACAAATGCTGACACCCCCCATGACTCAAAGGTTGCGAGGAGCTTCGGAGCAGAAGGGATTGGTCTATGCAGGACCGAACATATGTTTTTTGACGCAGAAAGAATCAGTGCTGTGAGAGAAATGATACTCTCTGATGACCTTGAAGGACGAAAGACGGCGCTCGCAAAACTCCTCCCTATGCAGAAGAGTGACTTTATTGGGATTTTCAGGGAAATGCACGGCCTCCCTGTTACCATAAGGCTCCTTGACCCTCCTCTCCATGAATTTCTTCCTCATACGGATGAAGAGTTGAAAGACCTCGCAGAAGTGATGGGAGTTCCTTTTGAAACGTTGAAGGCAAGGAATACTGCTTTGCATGAAATGAATCCTATGCTCGGGCACAGGGGTTGCAGGCTTGGTATAACATATCCGGAGATATATGAGATGCAGGTGAGAGCTATCATGGAGGCTGCATGTGAACTATCAAAACAAAAAATTAAGGTTATACCTGAAATAATGATTCCACTTGTAGGTCATGTAAATGAGTTGAAGCTGATGAGAGAACTTACTGTTACCACGGTTGAAGAGGTTCAAAAATCTTACAACACTAAGGTTAAGTATACAGTTGGAACGATGATAGAGCTGCCAAGGGCAGCATTAACAGCAGATGAGATAGCAACACAAGCAGATTTCTTTTCATTCGGCACCAATGACCTCACACAGACGAATTTTGGACTCTCAAGAGATGATGCCGGAAGATTCCTCCCCTATTATGTTGAGCGGGGGATACTTGAAGATGACCCGTTTATAACACTTGACCAGAGTGGTACAGGACTCCTCATGAAAATTGCCGTTGAAAAGGGTAGAAAGGTAAAGAAGAACTTAAAGCTCGGAATCTGCGGTGAACACGGCGGTGATCCCAGATCAGTTGAATTTTGTCATAAGATCGGTCTTAATTATGTGAGTTGTTCACCTTACAGGGTTCCCATTGCAAGACTCGCAGCTGCTCAGGCAGCCCTGAAAGAGAAAGTAAAAAAGGATTTAAGTAAATCGACTGTTTGAAATAATGTAAATTTTCAATTTTCACTCCGCAGGATATTCAATGGGTTTCATCATATCATTTTAGTGTCCTGAGTCATTAATACCTTGCATTAGTTCTCTCTGGTGTCATTCCCCGATTTGATCGGGGAATCCAGTTGTTTCAAAGGCTTCTGGATTGTCCGGTCCCTCCAAAAGGACGGCGGGCAATCAAGCCGGACAATGACAGACAATTTTTGACTCACTACACTAGTGTCCTGTCTGCTAAATAACTTTAGCGCTTTGTCATTCCGGGCGAAGTGAGAAATCTCGTAGTGAGATTGCTTCTCCCGACTTGGGTCGGGATCGCAACGACAGTGTAAAGAAGTGTTGCGGACAGGACAATAGAAAATAATACTCTAATTAGTTAACTTATTCCTTAAAAAACTGCCTTGAAGTACAAATACTATTTGAATTTTTTTCAATATATGGTAAATTGATTTTATGATATCTGTATTTTTAAGGAATAGGGATCTCAAGCTAAGAAAGGATATCCTCAGGGGTGTTTATGAAGACAATTTGAGAATCCTTGGAAAAGGCACGGGAATTACTCGAAAAAGGAAGACGGGTTTTTTTAAGAAAGCCGGACTTTTTCTATCAGTAATGTTTATTGCTCTCTTCCTGAGCGGCAACTATCTTGATTTTACATTGCACCAGGAAGAGCAGATAGCCGCAAATTTCTCTGATTATAGAAACCATGATACCTCTGAAGATTACCGTGCCTTTCTTGATATGCTTGAGCAGAATTCTGTGTTCCCCGTTAAAGACCCAAACAAGCTTTCAGATTACAAGGCATTTCTCAACATGCCCCAAATGTCTTTGAGCAGATTATTCGGGTTAAACGTAAAGACCATTATGATAGATCCCGGACACGGCGGATCCTTATCAGGTGCTACCGGGAAGATGGGAACAAAAGAAAAAGATGTTACCCTCGATATTGCAAGGCGACTCAGAGACAGGTTGAAAAGGCATGGTCGTTTTAATGTTATCATGACAAGGGATAAAGATGTGACAGTCCCCCTCAAGGAACGTGTAGAACTCACGCGCTTACAAAATGCAGACCTCTTTATTTCTATTCACGTAAATTATCTTCCATCGAATCCAATCAATACCATCGAGACGTACTTTTTTGGTCCGCCGGCTGATGAAAAGACTTTAAAACTTGCTGAACGGGAAAATGAAGCTACGCAATACGGGTTGAGCGAATTTAAAGAAATAATCGAGAAGATCGGCAATACATTAAAATATCAGGAATCCAGACAGCTTGCATCTTCTATACAGAAAAAACTTTATGTGAATAGTAAAAAAGAGGATAAAGATGTTCGTGACTATGGCGTAAAGCGGGCACCATTTCTCGTTCTTCTCGGCGTGGATGTCCCCGCCGTACTGACAGAAGTTTCTTGCCTTAGTAATGAAGAAGAAGAAAAGAAGCTCAATAATGAAAGTCACAGGGAAAATATAGCATATTACCTGGAGTCCGGGATATTAGATTACTTAAATAAAGGAGAAGCTATTTATGAAGCAAAAAGAAGATAACGTTTTATATGTCGGCATCGACCTTGGCACATCAAGAAGTTCAGTCTGTTCGAATAATGGTAAAAGAGAATGGATCGAGAGTTACGTTGGCTGGCCAAAGGATTTCATCTCTCAGAAAGTTGTAGGGAAATCGGTTTTGTTTGGCGAAGAAGCCCTCAATAACAGACTTTCGCTGGACCTATGCAGACCTTTAGAGCGGGGAGTTATTAAGGAAGGGATTGAGAGAAGCGAAGAAGCCGTACGGGAGATTATAAAGTATTTGGTTAATAGTACAAAGCCTTCATCTGAGCAAAAGATCCATGCAGTTGTCGGAGTGCCTGCAGACACCCTCAAGACGAACAAACTGGCGATAAGAAAGGCTGTATCGGAATTTGTTCATTCATTGCTTGTTGTCTCAGAACCATTTGCCGTAGCCTATGGTCTGGATTTATTAAACAATTCCATGGTTATCGATATCGGCGCAGGTACAATCGATTTTTGTATTATGCATGGCAGTATCCCTTCGGAAGAAGATCAAAAGACGATCCTGCATGCAGGAGACTATATTGACGAGCAGCTCTTTAGTAATCTCAGCGAAAAATATCCCAATTCATATTTCAATAAAAACATGGTCAGGAAATTTAAAGAGCAATACAGTTTTGTCGGGCAGGGGAAGGGTGAAATTCAGGTAGAAATTCCTGTTGACGGGAAACCCGTAATGCATGATATCACAAATGAAGTGAAACGGGCTTGTGAAAGTATCCTCCCTGCAATAATAGAAACAACAACAGAGATGATAGCGCGATTTGACCCTGAATTTCAGATAAAGATTAAAAATAATATCGTGCTTGCCGGTGGCGGCAGTTTAATAAGAGGCATCAGAGAGTATATCCAGAATGCACTGAAGGAATACGGTCAATGCAAGGTTACACAGGTTGATGATCCTCTCTTCGCAGGCTCGGATGGCGCACTGAAACTCGCACAGGATATGCCTGCAAAATACTGGGAGACATTATAAGAAAACAACGAGGTAATGAAATATGACAAATATTACAGTTCTTGTTATTGATACTGATACAGAGACAATCCAGAAAATCATGTCAGGCCTTGAAGCCGAAGGGTATCTGGTTTTTACTGCCTCAGAAAAAGATGTCAGTATCAAGATGGCAAACAAAATAAATCCATCATTAATATTTGTCAATATTGGTATGAGCGGTACGAGTGGCCTGGAAATATGTAAGGCAATACATGAGAAGGAATCGCTGAAAGAAATCCCGATCATTATGATTACCCCGCATGAGGGGGGATTAGATTCCAGGCATAAAACGGTTTATGGCATCGTTGATACTATTAAAAAACCGTTCAATATTGAAGACCTCGTTGCAAAGGCAGATGCTGTCCTCGGAGGTACAGCCGTTGATGCAGAGACTCTGGAGGAAGAAATTGCCGTTGAACCTTATGAAGAAGACCTTGACGTGACTGTTCTTGAAGAAAGGCATCGAGGAGTCCCTCACGAAGAAGAGATCGAGGTAATGCCGATTGAAGAGGAATTCGAAGCGCAAATCGCAGAAGAGGAGAAGGCTGAAGCACCGTTTGAAGAGGAAATATCTGTACAGCCTTTTGAGGAAGACCTCGATACACAGTCTGCGGGAAGAGGGGAAGAAAGGGATGTATTTGTTGAGGAAGAAATAGAAATAATGCCTCCTGAAGATGAGGGTATTGAGAGTACTGAAGAAGAATTGAATGTGATACCTTTTGAGGAAGAGGAGCTTGAAATAGAGTCTGCCAAGGAGGAAGTCGAAATAGAGGGTGCAGTAGAAGAGACAGGAACAGGTAAGGAACCTGAAATAATAGAAGAGGAGATAACAGAAATTTACGAAAATATTTCTGAAGATCAGAGTCCGGAAGAGGCTGAATTAACAAAGATGCTGGAAGAAGCGGATATGGACGATGCTAAAAAGGCTGCACGGGAGGAACCTGTATTTCCGGAAGAACCTATAGCACAGGAGGAACCTGTATTTCCGGAAGAACCTGTAGTTCCGGAGAAACCCATTGAAGTATCCCAACCCGCAACGGGCTATAAGAGGCGCGACAGTCTATATCGCGGTACAAGAAGAAGGAGTGGTAGTCAAGGGAGCAAGATATTGATACCGGTTATCGTTATTGCACTTCTGTTATTAGTTGGAGGAGGATTTTTTTTGTATAAGGGTTTCATTAAGGAAAAACAGGTGAAGCCGCCTGTTGTTGTGGAACGTGAGAGGCCGGCTCAAAAGCAGACTGCACAGGTTCAACCTTCTGAGGAACAGAAGATGCCGGCACAGCAGGTGGAGCAAGAGAGAAAGCCTGCACGAACAGCTCCTGCACCAACAACCGCTGTTCAACCTAAAACAAAACTTGCACCTCCTCCTGCACCAGTAACTGCTGTCAAACCACAGGCTCAGACTATTTATTCTGTACAGCTTGGCGCTTATAAAAGCAAAGCTAATGCAGACGCACTTGCAGAGAAATATAAACAGAAAGGCTACGATGCCTTCACCCACGAAGGCACAACAGCAGATAAAGGTACTCTGTACAGGGTGCTTATCGGTAAATATGATACGAAGAATAAAGCCACAGAGTTAATGACACAGATTAAAAATAAAGAGAATGTGAGCGCACTTATTTATCAGGGGAAACTTTAATAAGATGTTCATGTAGTAATTCTCATCGTGTCTTGATAATCTGTGCCGCTTCCCCATCGAGGACATGTCTTACCGTTGCGAGAAGGTGGGAACCTTCGAAAGGTTTCTTAACAAAGGCGTTTATCAGGGTATTGTCCTGCGTGACAGGCTCATCACTGTATCCTGAAATTGCTATGATTTTGATATCAGGTTTAAAAGACCTGAGATGCATAACGAGTTCCTTCCCTTCCATCTGAGGCATTATGATATCGGTTATGACAAGGTCAACCTCATCGGCAATTTCAGGAAAGAGATCCATTGCTTCAAGAGGGTTATTTATTGCTATTGCCTGATATCCGTGCGTCTCAAGAGAGTCCTTTATGTAATCCAGTACATCATCTTCGTCATCAACAATAAGGATGTTCCCCTTACCATAGAGATTTACCGGTTGTGGTTCTGTTATCTCAGGGACAGGTTTTCCGGAAACAGGGAGATATACGTAAAAGGTGGTTCCTTTGTCTACCTCACTCTGAACGGTAATATAACCATTGTGATCTTTGACAATTCCATAGACCGTTGCAAGGCCTAACCCTGTGCCTTTACCCCTCTCTTTTGTTGTAAAAAAAGGCTCAAAGACCCTGTGGATAATACCATCTTTGATTCCACAACCTGTATCAGATACTGAAAGCAGGACATAGTTCCCTTGTTCGGTATATTCAGGGGTATCTAATGCATCTTTTTCAACATGGAGCAGACTGCTTTTGATGGTTATGAGTCCGCCGTCAGGCATGGCATCCCTTGCATTGACTATGAGGTTCATGATGACCTGCTCGATCTGGTTACGGTCTCCTTCAACCGTCGGGAGATCTACAGCAAGCTCTAACTTGAGCTTTATCTTCTTCCCCAGGACACCTTCAAAGAGTGAGGCTTCTTTTACAAGATTATTGACATGTAAGGGGCTTATTGATATTGAGTCCTTCCGTGCAAAACTCAGGAGTTTTGAAACGAGTGCGCCTGCTTTTTTTGCCGAGGTTTCTATGTTTTTTGTCCTCTTTGCAAGGTTTTTATCCAGGTGACTGTATTCCTCTAATAATTCTGCATTTCCGAGAATGGAGGCGAGAAGGTTATTGAAATTATGAGCAATACCCCCTGCAAGGGAGCCGATTGATTCCATTTTCTGTGACTGAAGCAGTTGCTCCTGAAGGCGCTTCTTGTCAGTAATATCCCTGACGAATGCCTGTATGAGTACCTTTCCTTCTACTTCAATTGCATTGGCAGTTATTTCAAGAGAGACCTTTTTGCCGTCTTTTTTTAGATGCTGAGCTTCAAAAAGGAATGATTCACCTTTCATGAGACGTTCTATCCGTTCTTTTGACAACGACTTGTCTACAGCATGAAGATCTATACTCGTATTAACGATTTCATCTCTATCAAACCCGTATATTTCACATGCCTTCTGGTTGACTTCGAGTATATTTCCGCTACTATCCAGGATCATGATACCATCTGTTGCGTATTCAAAAAGTGACTTTAATCTTTTCTCTGATACAGATAATTCTTTCGTCCTCTCCTGGACAATGTCTTCGAGATGAGTAGAATATTTTTCGAGTTTGCGCCTTTCTTGATCAAGATCGTATTGGAGTCCGAGTTCGTTTTTAAGACCTTTTTGACTGAAATATTTCCATATTAAAGTGAAAGATATAACGAATAGGACAAGAACATTGATTGAAATAAAAAATGATTTGTTTGTAATTGTATCCAGTAATAAAATGGGAATAAGGTAAATTCCGTAAATTATGAAAGAGAATAAGATAGACATACTAAAATTTAAAGGCATAAATCCTAGAATAGCAACAATAGACAATATTATGCCAACAAAATACGGAGACTGATGTCCGCCAAATTTCAAGACCATTAACTCTATCATGACGGATATTATTATTGTGCCTAATATTACATAGATGATTTGTATTATTTTATTGAAATTTCTGCGGTTAAATAAATAAATGATAAGAAGAAATGTAGATGTTACTATTCTATACACTAGAAAAATAATAAAATTATCCGGAGTTACAAAGTAATCAAGAAAACTTAATGTTATGATTGCAAAAATTGATGCTATGACAATTTTTCCAAACCATTGATGAAGTATCTTACTAATGTTAAATTCTATATATTCTTCTCTTGTCATATTCAGATCCTCGGTGGTTTGATAATAAATCCGCTCTATTTTACAAGTTTACCTTTTAATAGTAAATATTAAAAAGAGAGGTTTTTTAGTGATTATAGCGAATCAGCTTGAAGCTGGCAGGATAACCATGTGAAAAACTGTTACTAATAAGGTGGTAAATTTCTTATCCCGGTGTCGAGGACGCGCCTCACAGTCGAGAGGATATAGTAGACTTCAAACGGCTTTTTGACAAATTCATCTATCATCATTCTTTCCTTATTAATCGTTTCTTCACTGTATCCGGAAATTGCGATAATTTTAACGTCAGGTCTTATTGTCCTGAGATTCTGAATGAGTTCAGTGCCCTTCATGAGAGGCATCATAATATCTGATATGATGAGATGAATATCATTGGGAATTTTCTTGAAGATATCTATAGCAGCGAGGGGGTTATTTGCTGTAAGGACTTTATATCCATGGGTTTCCAAAATGTCTTTGGTGAAGTTTAAAACCTCTTCCTCGTCGTCAACCACCAGTATGTTTTCATGACCTGATACAGAGAAGAGTTTTTCTGAAACCGGTCTGTAAACTGCCTTACCGGAAATCGGAAGATAGATGTCAAAGGTTGTACCTTTGTCAACTTCGCTTTGAACGGTGACATATCCCTTATGGTCTTTGATAATACCATAGACTGTTGCAAGTCCGAGACCTGTGCCTTTGCCTTTTTCCTTTGTTGTAAAAAATGGATCAAAAATCTTGGTGACTATCTCTTTAGGGATCCCGCAACCTGTGTCAGAAACTGAGAGGAGAACATAATCGCCTGGCATGACATAAGCCGGTATATTATGTATGTTTTTTTCAATTTTAACGTGACTTGTTTTTACTGTTATAAGACCGCCGTCAGGCATTGCATCCCTTGCATTGACTATAAGGTTCATGATGACCTGCTCGATCTGGTTGGGGTCTCCTTCTATAGTAGACAGGCTTTTACTGAGGGTTGTCTTAAGCCCGATTTTTTTATCGAGTACTCCCTCAAGAAGTCGTACAGAGTCATTGATGACATCATTCAGGTTTAAAGGAAGTCTTTCGGATGATTCTCTGCGCGAGAAACTAAGGAGTTTTGAAACCATAACACCTGCCTTGCGTGCAGCGCTCTCAATACTGTTAACCCTCTTCCTGGATTCAATATCCAGGTTGCTGTGTTCCTGCAATAACTCCGCATACCCCAAAATAGATGTAAGCAGATTATTAAAGTTGTGTGCAACTCCGCCTGCAAGCTGCCCCACGGATTCCATCTTCTGAGACTGTATCAACTGTTCCTGAATCGCCTTCTTTTCAGTAATGTCCCTGTGAAGCGATTGAATGAACAATTCTCCACCTATTTCAATCCCCTTTGCACTAACCTCAAGGAGGATCCTGCTCCCGTCTTTCCTGTAATGCTCAGTCTCAAAAACAGTGGCTTCACCATTCAATATCCTTTTGAATCTCTCTTCCTTTTCTGCTTTATCGTCTTCAACCTCTAAAAGCTTTACACTGGTTCCTATCAAAGCATCCTTATCAAAACCATGCAGTTCACAGAATTTATTGTTCATATTAATGATAATCCCATTCCTGTCAAGAACAACAACTCCGTCATTAGCATTGTCAAACAATGCCCTGAAACGTTGTTCTGAGATAGTGAGTTCTTTTGTTCGTTCCTGGACTAGATCTTCGAGTTGGTTGGAATATGTAGCTAACCGTTCTTTATCTTCGGAGAGGTCATATTCGAGGGATAAGTTTTTAATAAGAAGTTGTAAATTGAAGTATCTCCATCCAAGAGCGCCAAAAATTGAAGCTAATAAGAAAATATTATTATTAATAAATAAACTTAAATTTGTGATTTTGTCAAAAACCAAAATAGGAAAAAGGTAGATAGCATATACCAAACAAGCAACCAAGATGCATGTTTTGAAAGTAATGATGAAGAATCCAAGAATAAAAATTGTGACTATAATCATCCCTGCATAGTAATAAGATTGGTGGCCACCTAATGAAAGTATCATTGTCTCGACCATAATCGAAGGGATTATAGTACCTATGATGATTGTAGTTAATAAAAAGGTATGTCCTCGAATTTTTTTCAGTCTAAAAATAAAGTACCATAACATAACTAGAGAAGAAGCAGTTAATCTATAGATAAGAAATCTTGAAAAATTATCTGGGGTGACAAAATAATCTAATGAACTCATTATTGTTAAAAATATAGCCCCATAAGGGAAGAGAGCTAATATAGAAGATTCTGTTAGTTTTGAAAGCCCCTCCTGTATATAAGTTTTTTTATTCATATGTCAATTTTATAACGTAAATAATTTTTCTGCAACATTTTAGCTGTTTCATAACCAACATACACAACCCCAGATATTCCAACCCCAAAAGTTGTCCAATGACCTGTCAAATAAAGGCCACGTGGAAAAGGTGGTTTTCTAAAGTAAGAAAGTGCTAATTGTGAGGGCGTTGCTGCCCAACCAAAAGAAGATCCTCGATAATTTGAGGTATATCTATAGAGAGTATATGGTGTAGCAGCTTCTTTATAAATAATATATTTGGACAAGTTTGGAATTAAATATTTCTCAATCCTATCGATAAAAGTGTTCATAAAAATGTTTTTATTATTGGCCCAATATGTTTTGTTTCTATAAGATGTTGGTATAATTGCAAGAATAGCTGGCATGTCTTTATATATATAGAGCATATATCCGCCATAAATTTCGATATTACCTTTTAAGGCAGCTTTGTATGCCATATCTAGGTTATAATGTGGAAAAAAACATATAGTACTTCCAGGCTTTAGTTTGGACTTAAATTGATTGTCCATTCCTAGATACAGTATGATACTTGATATTGAGGGAACCATACTTTTTACTATTTTATATAAATCCTCCTCAATTTTTTCGTGCCCTAAAAGTTTTAAGAAGGTTTGTCTAGCATCACAATTTGAAACTACATATTTAGAATGTAACAAGGTGTTGTTTCCGATGAGTATCCCTTTGACCGTTTTGTCTTTAACTTTGATTTTTTTAACTTGACAGGATAATTTGATCTCACCACCGAATTCCTTAAACCTTTTAGCCAATGCGTTGGATAAAGCTTGCATGCCACCTTCAGGATGATATCCCCCATCAAGAAGAAATTCAGAGAAAAGCTTAGCTCCAATAAATGAAGACATTAAAGATGGAGGTAACCCACCAATACCAAGTAAAGGAGCGGCTAAAATGAATTTTAATTTGTCGTTAGTGAAATATTTATCTAATAAGTTTTTGAAAGTCAAGCTTCTTATTCGAGCAAAAGACGAAGGATTCGGGTTAATTAAATAATAAAAAAAATTTTTTAAATTATAACGTTCTTCTGGAAAAGCTTGCTGTAAGCTATCTATGCTTTTATCAAGTGCAGAAAAGAATGAGACTGTATATTCAGGTGTTATTATCGTATTAGAAGGGTTAGATCTTGTTATTTTTATTTTTTTGCTTATGTTTAGTTCGTCAAATATTTTTCTAGTTATTCCATCTTTTCTGTAACCACCAAAGCAGTGTGCAGCTGCATCAAATGTGAATCCCCCTCTTTTAAAAGATGTACAATATCCTCCGGGTTTATAATGTTGCTCGCAAATAAGAACTTTCATCCCCGCTTTTGCGAGATAGCAACCACAGACAAGGCCACCGATACCTGCACCGATTATAATTGCATCGTAAGTATTAGAACTTTCTTTCATGAATAATACTCATACAGGTTGACTTAAATAAATTTCTTTAAAACTAAAGATGCGTTGTTTCCACCGAAGGCAAAAGCATTATTCAGGGCAATATTGATTTCGCACTTTCGCGAATGATTTGGCACGCAATCAATTTCACATTCAGGGTCTGGTGTTTCATAATTTATTGTAGGTGGAATAATGTTATTTCTAATAGAAAGACAGCATATAATAGCTTCAAGTGCTGATGCTGCGCCCATGGTATGCCCGAGCATTGATTTAATGGAACTCACAGGTATTTGTTTATATCGACTTCCAAAAACTTCTTTTATGGCAGCACATTCAGTCCTGTCATTAGCCAGTGTTCCAGTACCGTGTGCGCTTATGTAATCGACGTCATTTCTATCAATATTAGCCTCACGCATTGCCTTTTTCATACAATTAGCAACTCCTTCGACAAAAGGTTGAGTGATATGTTGTGCGTCACAGCTCAGACCATAACCTAAAATCTCAGCATAAATGTGAGCATTTCTTTTTAATGCACCCTCCAAAGATTCCAATACAAGAATTCCTGCTCCTTCAGCAACAATCATGCCCTTCCGGTTTTTATCAAATGGCTGGCATTTTTCAGGTGCAACGGCTGATAACTGATTGAATCCCGTGTATTCTATACGTGAAAATGCATCGGATGCCCCAGCGATGATAATATCTGCTCTGTTTAATTTAATTAAATCATAACCATAACAAATTGCGTAATTCCCGGCAGCGCATGCAGTTGTAAACATGAAAATCGGGCCTTGAACTTTATATTTTATTGCTACATGAGATGGTGCTGAATGTGTTGGAATCTGAAATATTAAATTTTTATTAATAGGGTTGTTCTTTACAAGAGAATCATCAATTTCCTCGATTGTTTGAGCATCGCCTAATGTAGTGCCAAAAGATATTCCGATTGTATAATGATGCATTTTTTCCGATGTCAGAGTTGAGTCCCTTATTGCTAAATCTGTAGCAGCAAGAGCCATTTGCGTTGAGCGATTTATAGATTTTACAATGTCCCTTGAAGAAAACTTTTCAGGATCAAAGTTTTTTATCTCACCACCATTATGTGTGGAATGGTTGGAAGTATCAAAGGACGTAACCGGACTTATACCGGATTTCCCTTTTAGAAGGTTGGCCCAGAATTCCTGCCAGCCGATTCCTATAGAGGAGATAACACCAAGGCCTGTTATGACAACCCTTTTATTCATTTTTTTACACTGAAAACAAGCTCTGCCTCTGATACCTTTTTCCCATCAACAGATGCTTCTGCTTCAACGAAAGCACTGGTTGGCAAAGACTTTACATTCACTACCTTAATTCTGATCTGGTCGCCGGGGACAACAGGGTGTAAGAAACGTGCTTTAACTGAGCCAAAGTAGTAAATGGGCTTTTTTATTTTATCGGAAAATCCCCCCATCCCCCCTTTATCAAAGGGGGGTGAAGATGGGCGTTCTTTATCAAAAGAGGGAAAGGAGGGTGGTTCCTGATTAAAAAAAGGTGGTGATGGGTTAGATTCTTTATCGATCGCAAAAAGGACTATGGCAGTTTGTGCCATGGCCTCTATGATTAAGGCTCCGGGCATGACAGGATTCTCCGGGAAATGACCCTGAAAAAAAACATCATTGTATGTAATATTTTTCATTGATATTGCATATTTATCAGGTTCAAGTTCAAGTATTTTATCAATCATTATAAAGGGAAATCTCTGGGGAATCAAGTTTTTTATTTGTTCAAAGTCAAGTTGCATTTAATGGGCCCAAACAATATTTATGCTATTAATCCTCAAGGATCTTAAAAAAAACATTTAAGATCTTTTGTCCTGTCATTGCCCGACTCCGATCTGGTAATCCAGAAAAATGAACTGGATTATCCGGTCAAGCTGGATAATGACGACCATTGGAACAGGGTTCGCTATGTAAGATATTGTTTATTCATCCTCTTTGTTCCTTAATAATGACTTAAATGAGCAAATCACTGATTAAACCTGCTTACAATAATAGCTGTATTCTGTCCGTAGGGGTCGACAGCAGTTACGAGAACGTTGTTTATGGCTTTTTCCCGTGCCTTGTTGGGTACATAATCAAGGTCACATTCAGGGTCTTTTTCCAGGTAATTCACTGTCGGAGGAATGAGACCTTTGTTTATCGCACCAATCGCCGCAGCTAATGATACTGCACCCGAGGCTGAAAAGGATTCTCCAGCCATGGACTTTATCGAGCTTACAGGAATTTTGAATGCATGTTCTCCGAAAACCCCCTTGATTACGTTTGTTTCCATCCTGTCGAGACCCTTTGTTGAATTAGCAGAGGAGGATATATAATCTACATCTTCCGGATTAAGGGAAGCGTCTTCTAATGCCAGAGAGATAGCATTCTTTAATCCGTTTCCTTTATGGTCAAAACTTTTGTCTGCTTCAGGGTCAAAGGCATTTCCATAGCCCTTAATTGCTGCCAGTATTTCTGCCCCTCTTTTAAGTGCATGCTCCCTGTCTTCAAGAACAAGAACTGCTGAACCTTCAGAAAGGATCATGCCGTTTCTTTGTTTGTCAAAGGGGCAGCAAACAGGCTCAGAGCCGATTGTGCCTGACAGACATCCGAGATTATGAAAACCGAGAAAGGTCTCTTCGCAGAGTTCCTCAACACCGCCTGCAAGGACTACGGACGCTCGATTCAATTTAATAAAATCCGAAGCATAGTAGACAGCATCAAGGCTGGCACAGAAACCTGTAGATATGGTTGTGTTGAACCCTTTTATCTTGAATCTGATTGATACCTGGCTTGCGGGAGAATTGATAACGGTATTAGGAAAATGCGACGGGTTTACATATTTTGGACCCTCAATGAGTCCTTCACGGTCAAACTGCGAGATGCTGTGAAGACTACCGAATGTTGCACCGATGGATACGCCTGTGGAATGTGTATTTTCTTCGGTAATATCAAGGTGAGCATCTTCTAATGCGAGTTTTGATGCTGCGTTGACAAGCCTTGTGCTGCGATCGAGTGTTCGTAATCCCTTTTTGCCGAGTAATGATACAGGGTCGAAATCGGCTATTTCACCGGCAACATGGACTTTAAATGAGCTTGTATCAAAAAGATCAATCTTTTTGAAACCGGTCTTTCCCTGAAACAGGGCTTCCCAGAATATTTCTTTTCCTGTACCGATAGGTGAGAGAATACCTATGCCTGTTATGACAACAGTTTTGTTCATTAAACGTTTAGCATCCAGTCACCAGATGCAGTACCAGTTATCTTCTAATCCCTATTTGTTTACCACATAAAATACTATAACCCCTGATTCTTCACGCGTCTCTGTTATTGCAGAAAATGGAATATTTGCATCGGAAAAGATGTTCAAGAAGTCATCTTCAGTGCGCTGGAGGAAACCGTCCCAGTCGGCAATCCAGTGATAGTCGTTATATCTATAACGATTTGCATCCTTGAAAGAAGTGATTAATTTACCTCCGGGATTGAGAAGGGCATAGATCTCTCTAAATAATCGTGCGAGAAAATCAGATTCCAGATAGTCAAAGAAGCCGACGCTGTAAATGATATCCTGTTTCCCGAATTCGCTCATGTTAAGCTCATGGTCAAACATCCTGAGTGCATTATATTTTCTGAGCTTTACCTGGTTAGAGATGCCGGTATATGACAGACGGTTTGCTGCAAAAGAAAGTGCGTCATTGTCTATATCAATACACGTCACTTTCGCTTTAGTTTTTTCAATAACAGGCGCTAACTCGACTACCTCGCGGCATGAGCCACAGGCTATATTAAGTACAGAAAGATTATCCCTCTGTACTAGTTCTGTTCGTAACAGTTCCTTTAGGTGCATCAATCTATTCCTTACAGCATCTGCGAGATCTCTGTTCAGAAGGTACAAATCCAGATAGTATCCTATCCCTTCAGAAAGAGGAGTGTTTTTATAAGCATATTCAAGAGTTTTATAATCTCCCTGCTGTCCCTGTGGCCAGGTTCTTGTACGGTTGATAAAATAGCTTTTGGATAGAATACGATTGGTTTTTTCATGGAACCTCACCCGTGCGTCGCGGATTATTTTTTCATCCCTGACTTCGTTTTCGAATTCTTCGCATGATTCGAGAACGTCGGAAATAGTCGAGGTGACCTCTTTGTAAAGCAGTTCAGGGTCTGCCTGGGAAGAATCAGCATGACATTTGTCCTCGATCTCCTGAAGTCGTTTCATGAAGAGATCCGTTGCAATATCGAGATGCTTGATGTGTTTCCCGTCCAGCTTGACCCCAACACGGTAGTCGTCATCATGCTTTATACACCACTGTACTAAACCAGCTTTTTCTTCCGTACCGTCGTTAAACCAGAGCATGTGACCGGGTTTAAGCGGGTAGTCTGTCCGGATGCCTAACCCATCATCGCTTATATCAACAGCCCTGCCTTTCAGATGTAAAAATTTCTGTTCTCTTGATTCGCGTGAACTTATGGCAAAATCGACGGTTTGTGAGAAAGGTCTCCTCTCGAATTGTCTTGTCCCCCCATTATTCAATGATACGTTTTGCATGGTGCCCCCCTTTTTTATTTTTTACTCTTTAGACATTGAAGACCGGGTTTATAGAATTATTTTCCACAGACTTTTTTGTTCTGCTCCAATCACCTCCTTGAAATCTTTATATATAAAATTTGATACATATTCTATGTTGAGATCCCTTAATGAATCAGTGACTCGTGTTACATTTTATGTTTCCGTGCTATATTAAAATCTTTTTAAAAATGTTAAAAATGATTTTAAAATTAACATATTTTAATTTAAATTTATGGCCTTTTTAAAAGCAGTTCTCAAGCGCATCTTTATAATATATTGAGATAAATAGTAAATTATATACACAAAATATACAAAAATTGCAATATTTTTTGAAAATAAATACCCCGCCGTCTCTGCTGTGGGGGGGTTATTGCATTTTTAAAATTACGATGAAACCTTTCCCGGAGATGGATAATAAGAAATCAATGGGATATGACATGATCGGTGTGGAACGGAGTAGAAACCATGCTATTTTCACAAGGGGGATTTATCCCCTCTTGTGAAAATCCTCCGCAATTACACCTCTTGGATAGAGCTTTGTGTTACCTATTTCGTATCTTTCGGTATAAACGGCTTGATAAGGTCTATCGGTATGGGAAAGAGTATCGTTGAGTTTTTCTCTGTAGCAATTTCTGATAGGGTCTGGAGAAATCTGAGTTGTAATGCTGATGGTGCTGTCGCTATGATTTTTGCTGCGTCAGCAAGTTTCTGGGAAGCTTGAAATTCTCCTGCTGCATGGATAACCTTTGCCCTTCTTTCACGCTCAGCCTCTGCTTGTTTTGCTATAGCCCTCTGCATTTCTACAGGCAGGTCAACGTTCTTGACCTCTACTGCCGTGACTTTAATTCCCCAGGGTTCGGTCTGAAAGTCGATTACTTTCTGAAGTTCTGCGTTAACCTCTTCACGTTTTGTTAAGAGGTCGTCAAGCTGGCTCTGACCGAGAATACTCCTCAGGGTTGTCTGTGCTATCTGTGAAGTTGCAAAGAAAAAGTCTTCTACTTCTGTTATGGCCATGATAGGGTGCATAACCCTGAAATAAACAACAGCATTCACCTTAACTGAAATATTATCTTTCGTTATTACGTCCTGGGAAGGGACATCCATGGTGACAATTCGGAGGCTGACCCTTACGAGCTTATCGATCACCGGCCAGATAATGACTAACCCGGGACCCTTAACCGGGATAACCCTGCCGAGCCTGAAAACAACACCCCGTTCATATTCTTTAAGTATCTTAATTGCTGCTGTCAGGAAATAGACCAATAAAAATATGCCTATAGCTATCCAATAGAATGGTAACGGTAGTCCTGCCATAAATACCTCCTTTTAAACAGTTCATGAAATCATTAATATTTCTTTACCTTGACTGTTAAACCTTTCACAGACTCTACAATAACACGTTCTCCTTTCATAATGGGGTTATCAGACTGGGCTTTCCATAGCTCTCCGTGCAGGGATATCATGCCGCCTTCTGTGGATATATCCGTATTTGCGGTTCCTTCCAAACCTACGAGCCCTTCTGATCCCGTGGCTGGTTTTCTCCTGTATGCCGTGACGGCAAGTCTGATGGTGACGACAAAGAAGAAAGAGATAAAAAAAACTGCCGGCAGAATAACTGACAGTGATAATTTCATAAAAGGCGCTGACGATTCAAAAAGCATGAGTGAGCCTATGAGCAGAGAGATGATTCCGCCGATCGTAAGGAGTCCATGAGATATTACTTTTATTTCCAGAATGAAAAGAATGATAGCAAGTATCATGAGAAGGACACCTGCATAATTTACCGGCAGTGTCTGAAATGCAAAAAATGCAAGAATGAGGAAAATACCACCGATAACTCCCGGGAAGATTGAACCTGGATTTGTAAGTTCGAAGAAGAGGCCGTAGAAACCTAGAACCATGAGTATATAAGCGATATTCGGGTCAGAAATACGGTTGAGTATTTTGTGCCTGATGCCCATGTCTTCCCTGATTATAACGATATTCTCTGTGCCGAGTACTTTTTCACCGACTACTGTCTTTACCTGATACCCGTTAATATCAGAGAGAAGCGAGTTTATGTCTTCTGAAACTAAATCTATGATGTTTTCTTTCAGTGCCTCGCTTTCTGTAGCAGAAATGCTTTTTCTGACAGCATCTTCTGCCCACTGAATATTTCTTCCGCGATTTTCTGCAATGGATTTAATATAGGCAGCAGCGTCGTTTGTAGCTTTTTCAGCCACTGTCTTATCCATCTTTTCCCCGATAGCAACAGGATGCGCTGCTCCAATATTCGTACCCGGCGCCATTGCAGCAATATGAGCGGCGAGTGTAATAAAGACCCCGGCAGAGGCTGCCCTGCTTCCGCTTGGAGAAACAAAGACGACAACGGGCACAGTACTGCTGTTGATATCTTTTATGATGTTTCTCATTGATGTGTCTAAACCGCCCGGGGTATCAAGCTCGATGATGAGCGCCTCAGCATGTTTTTCTTGTGCTTTTTGAATATTCTTTCCGATGTATTCTGCTACAACAGGATTAATTACACCGTTGACTGTAATGACAAGTACTTCTTTGCCGGTTTTTTGAGAAACAGCGGGATAAGACACAAATATAGTGAAAACAATAAAAAGGGCAAGCCTGATAATCCAAAGATATTGCTTATATTGCATATATATATTGTGTAGCGTTTATTCCCCGTGGTCTTGCAGGCTGTCCGACAATCATAAAAATTCGAAGTCACATAGCGCTATATTGTAGCCGCAACTTTTAAGTTGCGCTCTCTGTACGCAGGCTCGAGCCTTGTTGAATAATAATGATATTCCACAGGGCTCGAGCCTGCGGCTACATTATGGGACAGCCTGTCTTGCCACAAAGGGTCTTAAATAAGATTATAGATGTCGGGTCTGTAAATTGCAATATCGATGTATGACACACATCTGCCGGTAGAGCCTGATGCGGTCAAGTTTTGATTTTGCTTGAATGCCGTGTTAATATTTATATGAGGTTAAGCATTGATTCCGGTGAGCAATAAGATTAAATGAGGGGGTAAACATGATAAATCTATTATGGTTGCAGAGCGGTGGCTGCAATGGTGATACGATCTCATTCCTCAACGCAGAGCAGCCCCATGTCCTCACAGCATTAAAGATACTCGAAGTAAACTTGCTCTGGCACCCGTTCCTCAGTCTCGAAATCGGCGATGAGGTTGAGAAAATATTTGAAAAATGTATTTCAGGAGAAACAAAAGTCGATGTATTGATCGTAGAGGGCGCTGTCATATGTGGACCCGAAGGTACAGGAAAATACTTTCTCTTTAACGGACGGCCTTTTAAGGATACGATACAAAAACTCGCACGGGTGAGCCAGAATACAATAGCAATTGGTACCTGTGCTGCTTTTGGGGGAATAGTGGCTGCAGGCGCTAATATTATCGATGCTAAAGGTCTTCAATTCTTGAGGAAAGAGCGGGGAGGGTTTTTAGGGAAGGATTATGTATCAGGTTCTGGCCTTCCCGTTGTCAATGTTCCCGGTTGTCCGTGCCATCCTGATTGGATCGTTGAGACTTTAATGCGGATCGTGATGGGGAAATTAGGAGTTGATGAGCTGGATGAGTTTAACCGTCCCAAGGCCTTTTACAAGAAATTAGCGCATCATGGCTGTCCCAGAAACGAATTCTATGAGTTCAAGGCTTCCGCTCTTGAATACGGTCAGCAGGGATGCCTGTTTGAATATCTCGGGTGTAAAGGTACGCTGTGCGAGTCAGATTGTAATGAGCGCATGTGGCTCGGCCGGACAGGAAGCTGCACGCGGGGAGGTTTTCCATGTATTGCCTGTACACTGCCTGATTTCCCCGATGGTTCTGTCCCCTTCTTTGAGACGAGGAAAATAGGGGATGTGCCGGTTACCTTACCTCTCGATGTGCCCAAGGCATGGTATGTCGGGATGGCAAACCTTGCAAAACTTGCCACTCCTGTCAGACTGAAGAAAAACGCCGTATCATCGAGGAGAGTCGATTGATATGTCTAAAAAGATACAGATAAATCCATTTAACAGGGTAGAAGGCGACCTTGAGATAACGGTCGAGGTAAAAGATGGTATTGTGCAGAACGCAATGTCCAAGGGGGTCATGTTCAGAGGATTCGAGATGATGTTAAAAGGCAGGGATCCTATGGATTCTATCGTGTTTACTCCCAGAATCTGTGGTATCTGTGGTGCATCACACGGGTTGGCAAGTGCGACGGCTTTGAGAAATGCGTGGAAATGTCACATGCCGGACAATGCATTTATAGTTGGGAATATCGTTCTTGCCATAGAAAACCTTATGGGACATATCATACAGTTTTATGTCCTCTTTGCCCCTGATTTAACCAATAAAAATTATGCTTCTTATTCAGATTATCAGGAGATTGTCGAACGTTTTTATCCTTTTAAAGGCACCTCTTATCTGAAGGCGATTCAGGCCCGTCCAAGTATGCTGGAGCTCATGGGTGTTTTTGCGGGAAAATGGCCAAACACCCTTGTTTTTCAGCCGGGCGGGGTGACCAATAGCATAACCATGTCGCGTCAGACAAAGGCAATCGGTCTCTTAAGGGAGATACAGGATTATATAGAAAAAAGTCTTATAGGATGTGATATCGATTGTTGGCTGGGGAATAAGAGTTCAGATGATCTGGAACAATGGTTAGGAGAAAAAAACCATCATAAGAGTGATATGGGGACATACATACGTTATGCAAGAGAAATAGGGTTGGACAAGATCGGCAGGGGAACCGGTAAATTTATATCATATGGAGCATTTGAACAGCCTGACAACGGGACATCGTTTGCATCCGGTTATTATCATAACGGGGTTCATCCGTTCGATCAGGAGAAAATTTACGAATACATAAAATACTCATTTTTAAAAGGGTATAACGGTGGATTGCATCCTTCGGAAGGTATTACTGAGCCGGACCCTGATAAGGAAGGAGCATATAGCTGGAGTAAATCACCGCGTTACGATAATAATGTTGTTGAAACAGGCCCTTTGGCACGCATGGTGCTGGACAGAGATTCTTTGATTTGCGATATCTTTGAAAAATCGGGGCCGAGCGTATTTTTAAGGGTCCTAGCACGGCTCCATGAGGCTGTAAGACTGGTAAAACAGCTTGGAATCTGGTTGCGCGGGATTAACCCCAGGGGTCAGTTTTATAAGAAGCCGAAGGTCCCGGCTGAAGCAGAGGGCGTAGGAGTTATTGAGGCTGCGAGGGGAGCACTTGGTCACTGGATATCTATTACTGACAACCGGATCAAGCGGTACCAGATTATCACCCCTACTGCATGGAACCTCTCTCCCAGAGATTCCTTTGATCAGCACGGGCCGTGTGAACAGGCACTGAATGGAATTCATATTGAGGATGAAGATAATCCCGTAGAAGTCGGGCATGTGGTCAGGTCATTTGATCCCTGTCTCGTATGTACTGTGCATATGATAAAATTGTAAATCTTACACAATAATCATTTACGTTGTACATTATAAAGACTATGCAAGATAAACAGATATTCGAGAAAATCCTAAGGGGAATCGATGATGAGATAATGCTCATATCGAGAGATTACAAAGTACTCTGGGCAAACAAGTATGCAATAGATAAGTATGGTTCCGATATTTTTAATAAACGTTGTTACTATGTAACACACGGACTCGATTTCCCATGCCAGGGCCCTTTTGATATCTGCCCGTTATCTGATGTGCTCGTCACAGGTAAATCAAGCTCTGCAACGCACATTCATGCTGCTCCGCATGATAAAGGCTCACAACACCATGTATCTATTACTGTTTACCCCGTAAGAGAAGGGAACGGAGAAATCACACGGTTTGTTCATACTGCAAAGGATGTCACAGACAATGTTGTCCACAGGCAAATGGAAGAGCAAATGTGGCAGGAGATCATCCAGGTTATAGACAAAATTTATGCTGAATTAATTGATAACCAGTTGAAATTAGAGGCATCCAAGGAGTCATTGGAGCAGAGGACCATAGAGTTGGAGAGGAGCAGTCTGGAATTACAGAGAACTCAGGACCGTCTGATCAGGTCTGAAAAGCTGGCTGCAATAGGACAGCTTGCTGCCAGTGTTGCCCATGAATTGAGAAATCCTCTCGGAGTGATCAAAAATTCTGCGTACTATTTACGTGACCAGTTAACCCAGGCTGGGGTAATGGAACACTACCCGAGTATTAATGAATTCCTTCATATCATAGAGAATGAAATAAGCCTTTCCGACAAAATTATTAGAGACCTGCTCAATTTTTCTCTCATTTCAAACCCGCTCATGAAGCCGGAAGATATCAATGCTATTATCGGGTATGCTGTTTCTATTACCAATAAGCCGGAGAATATAAGGATTATCATGAATCTCCAGCCCGACATGAAAAGAGCCTTCATTGATCAATATCAAATACGACAGGCGTTTTATAACCTCATCTTGAATGCTTACCAGGCTATGGAAAGAGGAGGCACTTTAGAGATATCGAGTAGAGAACATGAAGGTTTTATTGAGGTCAAATTCGCAGATACTGGCGCTGGAATACATGAAAGAGACCAGGAGAAAATCTTCGATGCCCTGTTTACAAAAAAAGCAAAAGGGATAGGGTTAGGTTTGGCTGTCACCCAGGGGATCATCGAGCGGCACGGAGGACATATAATGCTTGAGAGTGAGGTTGGGAAAGGAACAACCTTTACCGTACGGGTGCCCATCGTAGAGGAGGAAACATCTTTACCAAAAAAATAAGACTTGGCGTGTATTCTCTCTGTGAGAAAGATGTATACCGATATCGATAAACCGACTATCATAATCATTGATGATGACAAGGGAATGTGCAAGACACTTGCACGCATCCTTGAATTGGATGGATACCAGATTTCAACCGCTAATACCGCTTCAGAAGGAATATCTTACATAAAAGATAATGGTTTTAATATAGCTCTCCTGGACATAAAGCTTCCAGATATCGATGGGGTAGAATTGCTGGAAATTCTCAAGAAGACGGCTTCAGACCTGAGTGTCATCATGATGACAGCGTATGCAAGTACTGAGAACGCCATCAAGGCTCTGAATAGAGGGGCAGATGCATTTGTAACCAAACCGTTTGATATCGAGGAACTCAGGGCGATAGTCAAAAAATCTATTGATAAGCAACGATTAGCATTAGAAAAGAAAAGATTAGAAAAGGAACTGCAAGAGTCAGTGGAGAAATATAGAGAATTATTTGAAAACATAAATGACGCAATCGCAGTTTTTATGAAACCAGATGGGAAGCTCGGTATCTATAATATGCGATTCATTAGCATGCTCGGGTATCCTGAAAGTGAATTGAAAAATAAAAGATATTTGGATTTCGTTCATCCGGAAGATATTCCCGAAGCCCGTGAACGGTTTGAAAAACGTTTATTAGAAAAAGTCCTCGGAGACATGTATGAGGTCAGGATGTTAGATAAGCATGGGAAGGTTCTCTTTCTCGAAATCGGAGACAGGCCGTATTCTCACAAGGGAGAGATCGTGGGGCTCGAGATGATCATGAGGGACATCAGTGAGAGAAAACTTATCGAGGAACAACTTATCCAGTCAGAGAAGCTGAGAGCCATTGGTCAAATGGCTTCAGGCGTTGCACATGATTTTAATAATGCACTGGCTATCATTATGGGAAATACGGAGTTGCTTTCCCGACAGATTGAAACGATGGATATAAATGCAATAAAAGGACAGTTGCAGGTCATAGAGACAGCTGCACTGGATGCTGCCGAGACGGTGAGGCGCATACAGGAATTTACGCGAATACGGACTGACAAAGAATATTCAAAAGTTGATATCAATAGGATTGTCAGAGAAATAAAGGAGATGTCGAAGCCGCGATGGAAAGACCAATCACAGGAAATGGGTATCCATATCGAATTGGTGACCCGGTTAAGCGATGATATTCCCCCTGTGCTGGGTAATCCGTCTGAACTCAGAGAAGTGCTGACAAATATCGTTTTCAATTCAATTGACGCCCTGCCGAAAGGAGGCATAATTTCTATAGAGACGAGAAGAGTGAACGAAGAAGTTCTGATACAGGTCAGCGATACGGGGATAGGCATATCAGCAGATATCAAGAGGAAGATTTTTGACCCATTTTTCACTACGAAAGGAGTAGTAAGTGACGGACTGGGTCTCAGCATTGCATACAGTATTATTACGAGGCAGGGGGGGCGTATTGCTGTAGAAAGTAAAGAAGGGGAAGGGACGACGGTGAATATCTTTTTACCCGTCTCCCTGGAATTCAAGGAAGACGAGCATGAACGGAAAACCATTGCCAAAAAAGAGATAGCGAGCTCTACTATTCTGGTCATAGACGATGAGGAGATGGTGAGAAATATCATGAAAAATTTACTGATACAGAGCGGACATCGCGTCATTACGGCTGCTTCAGGACAAGAGGGACTCGAGATTTTTAATCAAGGTGGGATCGATCTCGTATTCACAGACATTGGCATGCCCGGAATGAGCGGGTGGGAGATCGCACGGCATATAAAATCCCAGGATGAGACTGTCCCCGTAGCGTTGATTACCGGCTGGGGCATTCAGATAGACGATAAGAAAATGAAAGAAAGCGGTGCAGATCTCGTTCTCAATAAACCGTTCAAGGTAGAGGCACTTATGGATCTTGTTGCGGAAGCCCTCAATTTAAAGAAAAAGATCGCATCATCTGAGTAATATCCCGACCAGCGATAAGCAGCGTAATACCTTGCTCTATTTGTCATTGCGAGCACCTGAACCCGAAAAATGCATTTATCGGAGGCACGGTTGGCTGAAAAGTCTTTTGTCCCGACATAAGTCGGGATTGAAATCAAAAGACTTTGAAGACGACTTTGCCTCCGATTCTAAAATCAATTGCATTTTCCGGGTTAATGCGTATCTTGCAACATATCGCTGATAGTTATTAAGACCGATTCACTCAGAGCGGTAAGATTATATCCGCCCTCAAGAGCAAAAATACAAGGAAGGCGTGAGCCGCCTGTAACAGATGTGCATGACAGAATTCCCCGTACAATGTTTCTGATCCCTTCGTTTGAGATCCGGATATCCGAGAGAGGATCCCTTGCATGAATATCATAACCTGCCGAGACGATGATGATATCCGGCTTGAATGTTTTCACGAGGGATGGCAGCGTTTCACGGTATATTTTTATGTAATCTCTGTCATCAGACCCGTGTTGTAAAGGAATATTCCTGGTATAACCCGTACCTTTATGCGTTCCCTGTTCCTGTTTCCGGCCTGTCCCGGGATAATGGGGATACTGGTGTGTGCTGAAGTAAAAGACTGAATTGTCGTCTTCGAATATGTGTTGTGTCCCATTTCCGTGATGAACGTCAAAATCAATAATAAAGACCTTTTCGAATCCGGTTTTCTGGGCATATCGTGCTCCGACGGCAACATTGTTGAAGATACAGAAACCCATGGCACGATCGATTTCAGCATGATGTCCCGGGGGTCTTACGGCACAGAATGCCCGTTCAATATCGCCTTTTCTGCACCTTTCGACCGCCTCAATGACAGCGCCGGCTGCGAATGATGCAGCCTCAAAAGAATCCTGTGAAACATATGTATCCGGGTCATAGAAGCCGGTAAAGGTTTTAATAGTCTCAAAATAGTTTTTTGTATGAACAGTCAGAATATCTTCCCGCTCAGCACGGCGTGGTTTTATATGGATGAGATTATTCCAGAGGGGAGCGTTTTTCAATGTATCGACTATTTTTATGAGTCGCTGGGGCGATTCAGGGTGACCTGGAGGCATTTCGTGTTTAAGGAAGACGTCGTCGTAGAGGAATCCTGTTTTTTTCATGGTAACAAAATATTCGTTGGGATAACATTCTTCGGTTATCCCCGCGAGAAAGCGTTGACTATGTTGTTTAGAACAGTCCCTTAACCCTGCCTGTTTTTACGTCGACATCAACCCGTCTGTATGCCGGGTCAGAGCTTGTTCCGGGCATCAGGCTGATATTTCCTGCTACGGGGCAGATGAAACGTGCACCGCCGTATGTGAGAAAATCGCGAACATGCAATGTCCATCCTTTAGGAACACCCTTGATTGCAGGATCGTGAGAGAGCGATAAATGGGTTTTCACCATCATGGTTGCATAGTCTCTGAATTTTGGATCTTTTTCGAAACGTTCTGCTTTTGCTGTTGCTTCCGGCGAATAGCTTACCCCGTCTGCTCCATAGACTTCCTTTGCAATGAGTTCGACACGTTTGCGTAAAGGGGTGTCAAGTTCATAAAGGAACTTAAAATTGACCCTGTCATTGCATGCATCGATAACTGCATCCGCTAATTCGAGGGCGCCCGCACCGCCATATTTCCAGTGATTGGACTCGGCGACACGCGCACCGGCCTCTTCACACATTTTTCTTGTCAATTTCACTTCTGCATTGGTATCGGTGTGGAAACGGTTTATACAGACAACAGGATTAATCCCGGCCTTTTTAACAGTATTAATGTGATGAATGACATTTGACATGCCGTCTTCAAGCCATGTGAGATTTTCCCTGAAATATTCCTTCGGGATCGGCCTGCCGGGGACGACCTGGGGGGCACCTGCTTTAACGCCGTGATGCTTGAGTGCCCGTATTGTTGCGGTGATTACCGAGACATTGGGAATATTGCCTGAATAACGGCATTTCACGTTCCAGAATTTTTCAAATCCTATATCAGCGCCAAACCCTGATTCCGTGACGTGATAATCAGTTAATTTGAGACATATCTTATCAGCGACAATCGACGATTGACCTACTGCAATATTGGCAAACGGCCCTGCGTGAACAAAACAGGGTTGTCCTTCAAGGGATTGCAGGAGGTTCGGGTTGATGGCATTTCGCATCCAGGCTGTCATTGCTCCTGCAACCTCGAGGTCTTCTGTGGTAATAGGTGTCCCCTTTTTGTCATAGGCTACGACAATACCTCCGATCCTCTTGCGGAAGTCTGCAAGGTCGCTGAAAACAGACAGGATTGCCATAACCTCGGAAGAGACAGCTATGCCGAACTTCGAGGGCATCATAAACCCGTCCATCTTGCTGCCGATGCCGATAATAATATTCCGGAGCGCTTGGGCACAAAAATCCATGACCCAGCCCATTTCAACATTCTTTGGATCTATGTTAAGCCGCTTCAGATTCCTCTTTGCGAGCTGCTTATCATCGTAGTTGAATTCATGTTGCATGCGGGAGGTTACGGCAACCATGGCAAGATTGTGTGCGTTCATGACTGCATTGATATCACCTGTAAGGCCGAGGGAAAACTCTGTAAGAGGGATACACTGAGATAATCCGCCCCCGGCAGCTGAACCCTTGATGTTCATTGTCGGACCACCGGAAGGCTGCCGTATACACGCAGCTACATTTTTTTTGCGTTTCCCCAGACCTTGTAGGAGCCCGAGTGTTGTCGTAGATTTGCCTTCCCCGAGAGGGGTCGGTGTTATTGCAGTTACCTCGATAAATTTTCCGTCAGGCTTGTTTTTAAGCCTCTTGAGGACCTTTGCAAAATCAACCTTAGCAATATAATGCCCGTGGGGAAGGAGTTCGTCATTCTTAATGTCTAATTCCTCGGCAAGTTGTTGAGACGTCTTCATTTTCTTTTCTGCTGCTTCTGCAATCTGCCAGTCTGCATATTTTGTTGGATCGAGTGACATGTGGGAAGACCTCCTTTCAATAAAAGCTCAATATAGTCAGTTGAGCAGGTAATGTAAAGATAGAAACTTAATAGCTGATCAGGGCGCTGAGAAATTTGTCGTTCATCTGCCGCAGGTTTTTACTCATCACTATGGCAATCCTTTTAATGATATTGCATGCGACGACCATGTCGTCGACCATCAATCGTTCAAAATCATCTTTCGGAATGAGAAAGAGCTCTGTATTATCGAGGGCAACAGCTGTTGCAACGTGGTGTCTTTTTTCAAGGATGGACAATTCTCCAAAGAAGTGACCGGCTGTCAGGACAACAAGTGTTTGTCTCCAGCCATCGGCAGTTACCCTTGAGATTTCGATCTTTCCGGAATTAATGAGATAGAGGCCGTGGGTATCATCTTTCTCTTTGAAAAGTTGCTCCCCCTTTTTTAAAGAAACCTGTTTTACGATTTTTGCCATTTTCGTGAGACCTGCCTTATCAAGGTCCTGGAATAAAACCTGGTTTTTCAGTTGCTCTGCTTTTACCATAATTTATCTCCTCCTCTAATTATATATCATGTTTAACGTTAGTAATAAATTAACTTGACGTCTCTATTTTAACTGCACAGACCTTCAACTCAGGTATTTTTGATATGGGGTCCAGTGCAGTGTTGGTCAGTACATTTGCCGCAGCCTCTCTAAAGTGAAACGGGATAAAAACCATGCCCCTCAATATTTTTTCAGTAATTTTAACCTTGATGTTAATTGACCCCCTGCGTGAAGAAACCTTGACGCTTTCTCCGGTATTCACCCCTATCTGTTTTGCATCGTCAGGATGAATTTCCATGTAAGCCTCAGGCGATATTGTATTGATTGCTTCAATTTTTCTTGTCATTGATCCTGTATGATACTGAAAAAGCTGCCTTCCTGTCGAGAGTAAAAAAGGATATGCATCGTCAGGCAATTCGTCAGATGGTTTGTATGTGACGGCAGTGAATGAGGCCTTCCCTCTTGGAAATCCTCCTTTAAAGAGATAGGGCGTTCCCGGATGATCGCGTGTTGGACAGGGCCAGTGCAGGCCGAGCTTTTCGATCCTGTCATACGTAATACCGGCAACCGCAGGCCATAACTTGCCTGCTTCATGGAATACCTCACCGACATGATCATAGATCATTATGTATCCAAGTAACCCGGCAATTTCCATGATTATTCTCGAATCTTCTTTTGCCTCTCCGGGAGGTTCTACCGCTTTTCTTACCCTTTGCACCCTTCTCGCCGTATTTGTGAACGTGCCATCTTTTTCCGCAAAACAGGCGGCAGGAAGCACGATGTCCGCGAGCTCCGCCGTTTCTGTTAAAAATATATCCTGAACAATGAGAAAGTCCAGATTTTTCAGTGCTTCTATCGTATGATTCATGTCAGGATCGCTGAGCACAGGGTTTTCGCCCATGACATATAAAGCCTTGAGCGTCCCATTCAAAGCCTCATTGATCATCTCAGTTGCGGTGAGGCCGATTTTTTCAGAGAGCTTTGCTCCCCATGCCATCTCAAATTTATGCCTGACGCCTGGGATGTCGACTTTCTGATAACCTGGGTAGAAATTAGGGATGCAGCCCATATCCGTTGCACCCTGGACATTGTTCTGTCCCCTGAGGGGATTAACGCCGGTGCTTTCCCTCCCGAGATTGCCTGTCATCAATGCTAAATTAGCTATGGCTAAAACATTCTCTGTGCCGTGTTTATGTTGTGTGATTCCCATGGTGTAATAAATACCGGGCCGTACGGCATTTCCGTAAAGCCGGGCAGCCCGTATGATATCTTTTTTCGGAACACCGGTAATCTTTTCCCCCAGCTCCGGGGTATACTCATCGAGAGATTTCCTGAAATCTTCAAACCCCTCTGTCCGTTCGTCAATAAATTTTTTATCAACCATGTTTTCTTTCAACATAACATGCATCATGGAGTTTAAAAGTCCTATGTCAGTGCCTGGTTTGTGCTGGAGCCATAACTGGGAAAAACGGACGAGATCGATTCTTCTCGGATCGGCAACAATGAGTTCCGCGCCTTTTCTTACCGCTTTTTTCATTTTTAACCCTATTATAGGATGTGTTTCAGTAGTATTGGAGCCGATGACAAAAATAACGTCATGATTCTGTATCTCAGGGATGGAGTTTGTCATGGCACCTGAGCCGAATACGGTGGCCAGACCGGCCACTGTAGAGCTGTGTCAGTAACGTGCACAGTGGTCGATATTGTTCGTGCCGATGACAGCCCGCATAAATTTCTGGAACAGGAAGTTTTCTTCGCTTGTACACCGTGCCGATGAGAGTCCCCCGATAGAATCTGCGCCATGCTTTTCCTTTATCTCTTTAAGCCTTTTTGAAACGTATTCGAGGGCTTCGTCCCATGTAACCTCTTTAAAGAGTGAGGCATTATTAATCCCCCCACGCCCCCCTTTAGTAAAGGGGGGTAGGGGGGGGGTTGTCTCTTTAATATCGGCTACTGAACTTCCTTTTTGAGCTATTCTGATAAGAGGCTTTGTCAATCTATCAGGGCTGTTTATAAAACCGTAACCAAATCTTCCCTTGGCGCAAAGCCATCCTTCATTAATCGTATCTCTTTTTGAAGTGACGCGAATAACCTCGTTGCGCTTGACGTGGAGGGTAATGTTACATCCGCATCCGCAGTAGGGACAAATTGTTTCAACCTCGTTTATTTCTATAAGCCTTCCCTGATGAGTCCACGACCTGCCGGTCAATGCCCCGGTAGGACATACTGCAACGCACTGTCCACAGAACTCGCAGTCAAGATCCCTTTCATACGGAGGACATATTTTTGTCCTGAAACCCCTGTAGGAAAAATCAATTGCTCCGACTCCCTGAATTTCATCACATACCCGCACGCATTGTCCGCAGAGTATGCATTTTTCCATGTCTCTTGCGAGGAAAGGATTAAGGTCTTCTTTTGCATACATCCTTCTTTCTCCGAGAAATCTGTTTTCACGGATGCCGTAGAAATATGCAAGTTCCTGGAGCTTGCAGTCACCTGCTCGTTCACATACCATACAGTCGTTCGGGTGATCGGAGAGGATGAGCTCGAGGTTGGTCCTTCGCAAATTTTCCAAAGAAGGGCTGGTCGTAATAACCTCCATTCCTTCTTTTACGAAGGTCGTACAGGACGTTACAGGTTTTTTAATGCCGGCGACCTCTACAACGCACATTCTGCAACCTCCAAAGGGCAAAAGGTCCGGGTGATGGCAAAGGGTAGGGATCGGGATATCGAGCTTCTGAGCAGCATCAAGGATCGTTGTAAGTTTTCTTACAGTGACCTTCTGACCGTCTATTGTCAATGTAACCATAATCTTAAGTACCCGACGTCATGATTTCAAAATCGCATTAAACTTGCATGCGTCGAAACAGGACCCGCATTTTACACAGAGTTCCGGGTTTATTTTATGTGGTGCTTTTTTTATCCCAGAGACAGCTCCGGATGGACATACGCGTCTGCATGCTCCGCAACCGGTACAGAGGTCTTCAATGATTGAGTACGTTATTAAGTCTTTGCATACGCCGGCCGGGCATTTTTTATCTCTTATATGAGCCTCATACTCATTTCTGAAATATTTTATGGTGCTGAGAACTGGATTCGGGGCCGTCATGCCCAATCCGCAGAGTGACATTGATTTTATATAGTGTCCGATTTCCTCAAGGATCTCAATATCTCCGTCCCTCCCGTCTCCGCATGTGATTCTGTAATATATCTCGAGCATCCTCTTTGTTCCTATCCTGCACGGCGTACACTTGCCGCAGGATTCTGCTTGTGTGAATTCAAGAAAGAACTGAGCGGTATTAACCATGCAATTTGTTTCGTCGAGAACGACCATTCCTCCTGATCCCATGATTGATCCGACCTGCGCAATAGTCTCATAATCAACCTCAAGATCGAGAAAATCTGCCGGGATGCACCCCCCTGATGGCCCTCCTGTCTGAACCGCCTTGAAGGACCTGCCACCTTCTATTCCTCCGCCGATGTCGTAGATGATTTCTCTCAGAGTCATTCCCAGAGGAACCTCTATGAGCCCAGAATTAATTACCTTTCCCGTGAGAGCAAAAACTTTCGTGCCCCCACTGTTTTCGGTTCCAAGGCTCTTGTACCATTTTGGTCCCTTGAGTAAAATCTTCGGTACGTTTGCAAAGGTCTCTACATTGTTGAGAACCGTTGGTTTATCCCAAAGACCCTTAATAGCAGAACGCCAGATCTTGGGGGTCGGCATACCCCGTTTCCCTTCGATTGAACGCATGAGGGCTGTCGCTTCACCGCAGACGAAGGCGCCCGCTCCCTGAAATATATGAATATCGAAATCGAAACCGGTATTGAGAATGTTCTTCCCAAGAAGCCCTGCATCATAACACTGATCTATAGCAATTTGGAGCCTTTTGACGGCAAGAGGATATTCCGCCCTGACATAGATATAACCTTTATGAGAGCCGGTCGCCTTTGCACAGATAATCATTCCTTCGATGACGGAGTGAGGGTCTCCTTCCATGATAGACCTGTCCATAAAAGCCCCGGGGTCTCCTTCGTCACCGTTACATATGACATATTTCACGTCAGACTCTATCTTTAATCCAACTTCCCATTTTATTCCTGTGGGAAAACCTGCACCGCCCCTACCCCTCAGTTTGGAACTCTTGATGATTTCAACAATTTCTTCAGGACTCATTGACGTGAGGGCCATGTGTGCCGCACCGTAACCTCCAACTGATCTGTAAGCATTGATATCCTCAGGGTCTATTTCCCCGCAGTGAGCAAGAACAACTTTGACCTGTTTTTTGTGAAAATTGTGATATTTTTCGCCGACGGTCCATTCTTTAACCGGATTCCCTTCGATAATATGTTCCTTGATGATTCTCTCAACCATATCCGGTGTTATTGATTTGTAAGTCGTCTTATTTTCATCAATAATAATATCGACAAGGACATCTTTTACACAAAAACCCCTGCAGCCGACTTTCTGCACCAAACATCTAGTAGCTATAGCTGATGAGGACAGTTTTTTCTCAAAAATAGACAATACTTCATTGCCGCCAGCTGCGGTTCCGCCTGTACCGGTGCATACCTTAATTTGAATATTTTTATTCATCTGACCGCAACTTTCTTATAACCTTTGTTAGTTTATCCAGTGACATTTTACCATGGACGTCTTTGTTGAACACGACGACCGGCGCTATACCACACGCACCAAGACAATTAACCTTTTCAACAGTGAATTTGAGGTCATCGGTTGTATCTTCTTCAGGAGGGATACCCAGTTCCATGTAAAGCCTGTTGATGAGCTTTTCGGACCCTTTTACATGACACGCTGTACCACGGCAGACAGTAACTATATTTTCGCCTCTAGGTTTTAAATGGAACTGAGAATAGAACGTAATAATGCCGAATATGCGGCTTGCCGGTATGTCGAGTCTTCTTGATAGCCAGTCTACTGATTCCTCGGGGATATATCCAAAGGTTTCCTGCACGTCCTGGAGGATCGATAATATATTACCATCGTTTCTTTCGCTGTTCTTTAGTATACTTTCAAGGGATTGTTCCATAACGTTAAATTTCTGTGTAACGTGTGTCTCAATCAACGAGTCTCTGTTCCTGTCATTCCGATCCCGAACGTGCTCCGCGATCGGAATCTTGTAATTTTAAGGTTTCTCTCGGAGCCTGCACTGAGCCCTAACGACAAGATTCCTCCCTCCGCTCGGAATGACAGCGAGGCGTTCGGAATGAAAAAATACAATGCATATTACTTTATACACAGGCACTATTAAAGAGTGAAGTGCACCATATCATAGGAAAATATATAATGTCAAGATTAATTATAACACGCAAGTTATTGCACAAAAAGTTGACATGTGACTGCAAGATACTCACGTAACAACATTATTTATTATAACAAAAACATTATTTATTATATTGACAAGATGTATAGCGAGCGTATAACTTGTGGTCCTTGCTGCGGGGTAGTTCATTGTTTTGGAATGGTAAAGAATGTTCATAATTCGATAAAGTGAGGGATACTCCATTGAGAAACTGGTTTTGTATGTTTTATAATTTACGACATATGAAAACAAAATCCCTTTTAAAGAGAATATTGCTTATCTTTGTATTCTATTCTTTCCTTATAAATTTGCATCTCCTGGATGCTGCTATCCTCCTCGACCGCGTTGTTGCACAGGTCAATAAAGAGGTCATAACATGGAGCGAACTTTACCAAATGATGGAAAGAGAAGCAAATGATGATATAAAGATGCTTGATGAAGGAGAACGCAGGAAAATATTTAAAGAACATGAAGAGGAATTTCTCGAACGACTTATCGATATAAGACTTCAGGTGCAGGAAGCTCAACGTTTGGGAATTGAAGCATCGCCGGAGGATGTTGAAGAGGCGATCGAAAATATCAAAAAGAAGTATGAATTGACGGACGAAGCGCTCAAGGCTTCTCTTGAGCAGGAAGGGTTAACCTTTGATGAATATAAAAAAAGGCTGTCAGAACAAATTCTCATCAGTAAACTGGTTAATCAGCAGGTACGAAGCAAGATTGTTGTATCTGGCCATGATGTAGAAAAGTTCTATAATGAACATAAAGATAAATTTGTCCTGGATGAATCTTACAAACTGAGGCAGATTTTTTTCAAGATGCCAGAAAATGATGAAATAAAAAATGAACTGGAGAAAAAGGCATTGAATATCGCGGGAAGGATTCAAGCGGGCGAAGATTTCTCCCGTCTTGCCCAGGAATATTCTGAAGACCCTTCTGGAAGGCTCGGTGGTGACCTGGGATATATTCAGAAGAAATTTATGACTAAAGAATTCATCGAAGCGCTTTCTGATATGAAGATAGGGGATTACAGCAAGCCTTTCTGGACACAGCATGGACTTCATATCATAAAGCTTGAGGACAAGAAGGCTGCGAAAACAGATGAATCATTAAAGGAAGAAATAAAGAACAGGCTATTCGATGAAAAGTTCGAAAAGAGCTACGCAAGCTGGATAAAGGACCTGAGAAACGGAGCACGCATTGATATCCGGTTATAGCACGACGGAAAGGATGTCTGTATGTTAAGAATTGGTGTTCTTGCATCAGGGAGAGGATCGAATTTTCAATCCATAATTGATGCAATGAATTCCGGAAGACTCAGGATAGAGATAGCAGTCTTGATAACGGATAACGCATCAGCTTTTGCTATAGAAAGGGCGGAAAAATATGGTATTCCATATCTCATTATGGAGCCCAAAGAGTATCGTTCAAGGGATGCTTTTTTTGCAGAGATTGCTAAAGCATTGACGGAAAGAGGAGTTGGACTGGTTATTCTGGCGGGCTTTATGAGGATCGTGGGCAAGCCTCTCATTGATGCCTTCCCTAACATGATAATGAATATACATCCTGCACTCCTTCCATCATTTCCCGGACTACACGGACAATTGCAGGCGCTTGATTACCAGGTTAAGATCACCGGCTGCACGGTACATTTTGTCGATGAAGGTATTGATACGGGTCCGATTATAATACAGGCAGCAGTGCCAGTGCTCCAAGACGATACTGAAGAAACCCTATCAGAAAGGATACTTTCATTAGAGCATCAAATATATCCTGAGGCGATACGTTTATTTTCGGAAGGCAGGATTGCCGTCGAGGGGAGACGAGTAGCTATAAGGGGATATGTTGCTCCGGACGCATATTTTACAAACCCTCCAATATGTCCCTGATTCACAAAGACGGGGAAACCCATTTACGATTTATGCGATACGTATATCGCTCTGTTAAAGAGTTGAGTGATGGAGAATAGTGACAGAGATATATCCCTCATGGAGCTTGTTAAAAAAGGCGATGATGCTGCATTTGAGGAACTCGTAGCCAGACACTACCAGACCGTGTATAAACTTGCATATCGGTTTCTTTACGATTCTCCGGAGGCCGAAGACATTACACAGGAAGTTTTTTTCAGGGTATACAAGGCTGCAGGTACATATACCCCCAAGGCAAAATTTTCAACCTGGCTCTATACGATAACAAAAAATTTATGCTTTAATGAACTGAGAAAGAAAAAATCTGCTACTATTTTTTCAATTGAAGACGAGATGCTTCCGGAATTGCCTTCTTTGGACAATAGTCCTGTTTCAAAACTCGAAGAAGCAGAGGTCAAGCAGCGGGTACTTGATGCCGTGAAAGCACTGCCGGCGAACTTAAGGATAGCGGTACTCCTTTTAAAATATCACGGCCTTTCTTATGAGGAGGTAGCGGACATATTAGGCTGTACCGTAAACGCTGTAAAGCTGAGGGTACACAGGGCAAAGAATTTTCTTGCAAAGAGCATTGGACATGTCTCACAAGAAACAAAATAGGTATTTTTATGTTTAATATAAAAGGAGGAATTATGAACTGCCAGTGGGTACAAGAGAATCTTTCAGCCTATATGGACGACGAACTACCATTGAAACAAAAAGAAATGGTTGGCAGTCATCTATCACAGTGCCCGCTCTGCAAAGCTGAATTCGACAGTCTTTCAGAGGCATGGAATTCCCTTTCTTTATGGGAAGTTAAACACCCACCAGCGCATCTTAAAGAGTCTATCAGGAAGGCTGTAAAAAGGGAAAAAACGTTTAATGTTATGCGAATATTATTACCTGTTGCGGCAGTTTTTATCATTGCTCTGAGCATCGTCTTTTTCTATCGAGAATTGGGCGACCATGATCAAACGGCTCTCATCACCGATCAGAGAGAGATGCGACAGCCGGGCACTGTTGAAAGCGTTATGGTAGATGACACTGAGATTATAAAGAACTTGCAGCTCCTCGAGGAGAAGGATTTTTATGAAACCGTTGAGGTATTGAAAACCATCGATTATCTTCCGTTTGTTGAGGAACATATGGACCAGAGGAGTTCAATGGGGTATTGCGCGGCATGAGAAGGCTGGTTTTCGTATGTCTTATTATTGGTTTCTGTTGCCCGGGAATCGTCCTTGCACAGGACAGGATGCAACCGGACAATAAGAAAAAATGGGAGAATATGAGCCCCCAACAACGGTATGAAATACAGCGGCGATACAATGAATGGAAGAGTCTTCCTCCTGAAAAACAGGAGAATTTAAAGAGAAATTACAAGACATTCCATGAACTTTCCGGGGAAGAAAAGGCGAAACTTAAGAGGAGATTTGAGGTATACAAGGAACTCAAGAATGGCGATAGAATAATATTGCAGAGAAGATTGAAAATCATAAAGAGCATGCCACCCGAGAAAAGAAAAGAGACAATACAGAAATACAAAAATCTTCATCAGATGCCAGAGCAGGAGAGGGAGCAGTACCTGAAAAAATCTCCCTTCTGGAACAGCCTCAACGAACATGAAAAGAAGGTTTTTCAGAAATTTTATTTTCCGCCAAAGAATAATAAGCGTCCATAACATTTTTCCCGCTCTACATTCATAAAAGTTGTTGAAGTGTTAGGGATACAATATTCCTCCCTAAAACGCGCAATCTGAATTAACCCGAAACATGCAATGACTGTCAGGCATATATGCGGAAAAACCTTTCCTCTACGAGGCATAGACAAATTGACATGTGCTGTTCTATGGACTCTATCTTTTTTGCACGAACATATACTGGTTTATTAAATTTTCAATACCCCATAGTCTCTGCTGTGGGGTTACCATATACTTCCCTCCCCCTTGACGGGGGAGGGTGGGGGTGATTGAAGATGATTGGGCATCCTCCCCTTTACCCCGTGGAATAAGAAGAAAAAAAATTATTCCATAGGGTGAATCCCCTCCCGTCAAGGGAGGGGATATTTCAGGATACTCCGCTGTCTCTACGGCGGAGAAAAAACAAACGTCTTACAGAGGGAGCATCCGCACTCAGGCGGATTCACTTGACCCGGTCCGCCCCAGCGGATTCGCCGAGGAGAACAAGTCGCCCGAGGAGACCGAGGCGAAATGGAAAGCTTTTTCCGCACACATGCCCTACGTATAATTTCTATAGATACATTTTTCGGGTTAACTGATCGCTGTTTGATGAAAAATGCATGCATTATTGAACACCATAGGTGCTTGTAGTAATATATAAGCCAAATGAGGATATCAGCAGGTATCGCTAAAGGAAGACGTACGGCTACAAAAAAGCTCTTGTCTCAGACCTCAAAAGGGAAACAGCTCAGGCCAACATCTTCCAAGGTGAGGGAAGCACTCTTTGATATAATCAGAAACAGGATAAATAACGCATTCTTTGCAGACCTCTATGCAGGAACAGGGACTGTTGGACTTGAGGCACTTTCGAGGGGAGCAAAAAAAGCTGTGTTTATAGAACAGAGTTATGCAAGAGTGAGAACAATAAAGGAAAACATTACGAAACTTGGATTTCAGGGGAGAGCAGATGTTATAAAAGGCAGGTCATGTCATTTTGTTGCCCGATATTCAGGGGAAAGCGTGGATATCTGTTTTGTTGATCCGCCCTATGGTTCAGACGAGATAGACAGGGTGCTCCCTCTTATCGGAGAGAAAGGGTTTTTACACCAGCAGGGTATAATCATTGTGGAGCACTTTTTTAAAAAAAAAGTTCCTGAGAAGACTGGAAATATAATAATGAAAAAGAGTTACCGGTATGGAGATACTATGTTAACAGTTTATGGAAAGGTTGATTGATTATGAAAAGGATCGCGATTTACCCGGGTACATTCGACCCGATAACGAATGGGCATATTGACCTTGTAGAAAGATCTCTGAGGATCTTTGACGAGGTGATTATTGCTGTAGCACCAAGCCACAGGAAAAAACCACTCTTTAGAATAGAGGAGAGGCTCTATATGATAAAAGAATCCCTCAGGCGGTATGAGCGGGCAAAGGTAGAGGAGCTTCATGGCCTGCTTGTTGAATTTGTTGAAAGAAAAAAGGGTATTGCTATCCTTCGCGGTCTCAGAGCTATCTCTGACTACGAATACGAACTCCAGATGGCCCATATGAACAGGAGACTGAAAACTGATGTTGAGACTGTTTTTATGATGCCGAGCGAGGAGTACAGTTTTATTACCTCCAGTATCATAAAGGAAGTTGCTTCACTAGGCGGATCTCTCAAAGGTCTTGTTCCCGGGAATGTAGAGATTGAACTTAAAAAGAAATGTGCGGTGTAACGGGCAGGCCGGAGTGATGACAAGGAGATAAACATGTCACGACATGAGCTTCCATTGCCAGTGCATTATCAGCCGGAAAAAGTTGGAGAGGTCTGGAAAATCCCATACCAGGAGAGGTCTAAAGACGCACAGGAATGGGCTGAAAAATATCAGATAAAGCCTGCTTCAAATGACATATTCAGAATTTGTCTCGTTGCCGTTGATGTACAGAATACGTTTTGTATTCCCGGTTTTGAACTTTATGTAGGCGGACGTTCAGGGACCGGTGCGATTGATGATAACAGGAGGCTCTGCGAATTCATCTATCGTAACCTTCGTTTTATTACACAGATTTGTCCCACAATGGACACCCATGAAATAATGCAGATTTTTCATGAACTCTATCTCATCAATGATAAAGGAGAGCATCCTGCTCCGTTTACCCTCATTTCTGTTGAGGATATTCAGAACGGTGTTTGGAGATTTAACGAGGCACTTTGTTATAGTTTCCATATTGATAAGGACTTCGGTCAGAAACAACTCCTCCATTATACTATGAAGCTCAAAGAAGGCGGAAAGTATGACCTTACTATATGGCCCTATCATGCCATGTTGGGTGGCATCGGGCACGCACTGGTCGCCTCTTTTGAAGAAGCCATTTTTTTTCACGGCGTTGCCAGATATAGCCAGCCGGATTTTCATGTCAAGGGCAATAAGCCTTTCACGGAGCATTACTCGGTACTCGGACCGGAAGTATTGGAAGGACCGCACGGAGAACCTCTCGCAAAGAAAAGTGAAAAGTTTTTTTATAAGCTTATACAGTATGATGTTGTTATTATCGCAGGACAGGCGAAAAGTCATTGTGTAGCATGGACGATTGATGATCTCTTGAAAGACATTGCGAAGGACCGCCGGTTAATTGAAAAAGTATATCTCCTGGAGGACTGCACATCTCCTGTTGTTATTCCAGGTATCAGAGATTACACGGAACAGGCAGATGCAGCATTCCAGAGATTTGCAGATGCCGGAATGCATATTGTGCGATCTACTGAACCAATCGAGAAGTGGCCCGGAATAAAACTATGAGGCATATTTTTTTCTGAAAAATATCCGCGGGAATTCATGGGGAAATCTTCAGGGTATTCTGTGGAAAAAGTATGCAGAATAATAAGATGCTAACGAATTTTCCCAAGTTTTTTTGACAGCATCACGGTCTCATGCAGGAGAGTTTCTATTTCTGCAAGCCCTTTTTCCCAAAATCTTCTGTCCGTTATGTCTATCCCAAGTTTTTTGAAAATAGCTTCAGGTGAATCAGATAAACCTGCTGACAGGAAATCTTTGACCTTCTTAATAAACCGGGGATTTTCTTTGACCGAATTCTGAAGAGATTTTGAAATAAGGAGTCCGCTTGCGTATGAATAGACATAAAAGAAACTGCGGATATGGCTCCAGTAAACCCACCAGTTTTCTGAACCGGGGGATTGTTCAACAGCATTTCCCATATAAGCTGACATATGCTTCTGGAACAGTTGCCCGATATCCTCTTTTGATAAGTAACATTTTCGCCTGAATTCCTGATGCAGTTCCTGTTCAAACTGATAGCATGCTATCTGCCGGAATATTGTTGAAACTTCATCATTGAGTTTCGTCGTCATAATTGAAAATTTCAATTCATCGTCAGCTTTCTCCAGTATTTTTTGCAGAACGAAGTCTTCCATGAACGTACTTGCAACTTCAGCAGTTGAGGTGGGGGTTCCGAAATTCAAGGCATGCTGCTTTACCTTTATGATCTCATTGTTGATACCGTGTCCGATTTCGTGCGCCAAGGTAAGGACATCGCGGAGTTTATTGGTATGGTTGAGGAGGATGTACGTCGGTTGGGAAATGAGGTGATGAGCGCAGAAGGCCCCGCTGGCCTTCCCTTTTCTGGGATAAACATCGAATTGACCATTATCTATAAACCGGGTCAATAGTTCTACAAACTCACTGTCGAGAGACCGTAAAGCCTGATAAACGAGTTTGACGGATTCCTGAAAAGAGTATGTTTTGTTAATAGTGCCAAGTTCTACGTTTCTTTCATGATACTTGAGGCGCTTTACTTTCATGAGGTTTGCCTTCAGTGCATAAAACCGTGTTGAGATATCAAATTTGTCAGAAACGGTCTTTACAAGCGTATCGACAATTGTGCTGTCAATATCGTCATTGATATGTCTCGTCAGGTCAGGTCTCGGAATCTTTCGGAGATCGTCATCTATTTTCTTGTTCTGCAGGATAGCATTAATCTCTGCCTCGGCAACGTCAACGTATTGATACATAATATCATTGAATGCCTTTGATGCCGTGTCTCTTACCCTCTTTTTCTGACTATTCATAAGACTCAGTATCTCAGCGAATGAGAGCGTATCCCGTTTCCCGTCCTCTCGTACAACCATTCTCACTTCTTTCGATAAGAAGCCCGATGTCATTTTTACCCAGTTTGAATGCGAAGGAGATGTTTTAAGATTGAGAATTTTTTCTTCAGGTTCGCTCAGCACGTAACGGGATTCCGCAAAAATACGCTCTAAGAAATGTTTATACAATCTCAGGGAGGGAGATTCCAAGAATCGTTTCTGATGGCGTTTGCTTATTTTCGCTATGCGGAGATGGAAGAACTGGATATCATTTTCAATTTTTTTGCTTAAATTTTCTGCATGATTATGTTTTGCTTTGAGCAGGGGATTATTCTGGTCCTGTGAAGTTCTCAGCCAGAAATAATAACCTTCCTTACCATTGGTGCCACAGGTTCTTTTCCATCGTTCATAATCATCTAACGCCTCTCTCAGGATGACAGGATCCCTGAGATAATCTTTTCTATGTTTCCATTTCTTGATAAATTCATAACTTTTCTTTATAACAGCCTTTCGCTGTTTTTCTATCTCTGGATCGGTGTCATGATCAAAGAGATGCTGAAGATTCCAGGTAAAATGTTTCATAACGATTCCTTTCTAAAATGAACTACAAACTGAGTAACGTTTTATAAAAATGAGAAGATGGGCATGAATCAAATTTATGTATGCAGGGATTCTAAAGAATAGCTCTCGCTGTGTCAAGAAATTTCGAAAATGACTGATTTTTATTTACAAATCTGAGGAGCGGGTATAAATTATTACTATGGAAGAGGGAAGGAAATATTGTATCTGCTGCGGCGAAGAGGTTCCCTACAATGTTGTTGAACGGAATGAACGGAGGGAACTTACCTGCACATACTGTGGATTTACCCTGGATGTCGAAAACCTCTGGGAAGATATCAAGGCGTCGTTAGAAACCTATGCATTTATTGCAGAGGACTCAGACTTTACAAGAAAACTGCTTAAGGATATGGTATTGAAAAAGTCACTGGCACGTGAAGTAATAGCAGTTACGAATGGTCTTGAACTCATTACAGAATACGCCAAACTGATGAAAAAGAATATCACATCGAGCTTTGCTATCATTGACCTCAACATGCCTGTTATGGACGGACTGACTGCTGCGAGGACATTGAGGGCACTTGAAGAAAAAGAAGGAATAGCAAAGGTACCGATAGTTTTCTTTTCAGCAGTCAAAGCAGATGAAAGTCTCAAAAAACAGATGGAACTCCTTACCCCTGCACATTATATGAACAAAGGTTCCGATACTGTTCCGGAAAATCTTATTAGAAGAGTTCAGGGGCTTTTAAGCTTTATTGCACAGCGCTATCAGCGCGTGTGATTTTTGATAAAATATTTTTGTAATCGCATAAACCAAGTTATCCTGTTTCTTCTTTCGTCTGCTTCTGATACAGCCTCTCTTTTTACCCAAATGCTGCTTGGCAATAACACGAGGTTTATATTGGAGCAGGTATACAACTAGTGCAGTGTCTCATAAACGACTGGTGTTATAAACAGCTTAAATGGGGTGTCATTCCCGCAATCCCGAATGCATTCGGGAGTCGGGAATCTTTCTGAGAAACCCTGAGCGATTCCGGACAAGCCGGAATGACAAAATGACGCCAATAGTAGTCATTTAATAACACCACCTGTTTAAGAGACACTACACTAGCTTTTGACAAAACCTGCGGCGTGAATCAGAGAAACAAGAGGGATGAAACGAATTCGCCATGAACCCTCCGTATTGTTATTCAATACAAAAGAAGGAAACGGCTAACAAAGGGTCCTGACAAACTGCAAGTATTTTGCTGGAGGGTCTATTATTTCGAGTCCTATGCTGTCTGTCGTTCCATTGGGGGGGACTTTTAAATGAGCCCATCTGACTTTGCATTGGAGATTGAGTATTTCTCCTGTAGTCAGTTGAAATTTCAGGTCGATATATGTTCCGGGCGCATATTTCTTATGTATTTCTGCAGGTGCTGTTATCATATGAATACCGTTTTCAGAAATGTTCTCTATGAACACCCCATGTTTCTCATTGCCTGATATGCGTTCTGCCTTGAGGTTGACCTTGATCCTCTTCGTTCTCCTTTTTTCCATGGCGGTATTGTAATGATTTTCAACAAAGAGAGCAAGTGGGAAATATCCAATAAAATCAGTTGGTTAAGGCAAGGCATGCAAGACAAGTGCATTTTCTAAAAGAAAGGGTTGTTATGTACTCATAAAGCAGAAAGGATCTTTTTCTTTAAAGATGTCGAGGCCATGGCTGTGAGCAGAAGCAAGGCAGCCGCCACAAACAGGACGGATCGGGCAGGACCTGCATGCGCTGCTTCCTGTGCGATACCGTTGTGCAATTTCAGAGTCGTAAATCTCTGCAATGCTCTGTTTGAAAAGGTTTCCAACGGGTGAGGGCAGTTTTCTGCAGGCATGTACTTCACCGTCCGGCAAGGCCGCGAGAAAATTAAAGGCTGCTCCGCAGCCGTAACCTGTACATCCGCCGAACGGCTTTAATCCTTTTTGATACCTGAGAATATTAATGAGGTTATCCTTCAACCCCAGAACAGGATTATGAGCAGTTGATTGCACATAAGATTCAAGAAAAGAGATATATTCATCACGTGCAGGGAGCTTGAGTCCTGCTCCTTCTCCGACCATGGAGAGTCGGTTGAAATGAAATCTGTCAGCACGCTTGCGGAGAATTTCTGAGAGGGGTAATATGTAGTTCATGTTGTCTTTTGTGAGTGTAAGCATGACCATAGAAAAGATCTTGAGATCTCTGAGGACATTGAGGAATTCAATTGTCCTGGTAAAGTGTCCAGGTCCCCTGATGTAATCGTTATGTTTTTGAAGGCCTTCAAGACTTACCTGAAAATGAGCAGGCTTTTGGATGGTCAGTATCTGCTCTAAGGTTTCACGGGGAACCGGGTTACCGAGGATGGAAATGACAAAACCGCGCTCTGAAGCAGCACGGTATAGTTCCAGAAAATGCGGGTATAGGAAGGGATTGCCCCCGGTGAAAGATAGTGCACCCGTCACATACCTGCTCCGGCAAAATAGACGGAGGTCATCGAGTATTCTTAATGCCTGATCAAACTCCATATGGGTACGTGCACTGCGGTCGTAGCAATGCCTGCAATGAAGGTCGCATGCCTGGGTTATATGCCACTGGAGTGTGAAGCTCTGGGACGATAGGAAGCGTTTATCATCCCATGCATGAATGGGAAACATGGACGGGTCTCTCCTGATGAGTGATTTCGGCGAGAGGAGAATTCCTTTCCGCACTGCTCGATCAATTGCTCTGTCAATAGTACCTACGGGGAAGGCTCCTTCTTTTGCTACACGTTCAGGGCTTAATTCATCAACCATGATCTTGAGTACGAGCAGCTCTTCATCGGATGCTCGACGAACCTTTGTTTTCTTGCTCGCCGGGTCTATCCAGATAAGGACAAATTCTTCGCCTGGGTCAGGTGTTACAGAAGGAGAGGCTATCTCCTGGTTAACGATTGAAGCCAGATTTTTCCACGAAAGGTGAAGTATATGAACTGAAGGGTTAACACAGATTTTATCTAAATCACGAGGGATCTCAAAACGGTCATGTGAATGTTTATAAAGAGCATTTTCGAGACGGGCGAGTTCAGGCAAAAAGTAAGGTAACGTTCCATCTTCCAATAGAGCATTATGAAATGCCTCATGGGAACGTCCCTTTAAGAGCTCTTCGAATTTATGACGTTTGTCACGGCCGATAAAAGAGAAGCAACAACGATAAATCTCAGGGAAGCGCTCTTTAGCAGCCATTTTTAATTATAGTGCACCTGCACTATTACTTGCTACCGCTTCAACTGCCTGGAGCCGGGGTCCCTTCAGGTTCGGTGCTTACAGCACCGGATCCTTCACCGCTTCAGCTACCCGGAGCAGGTGTTTCCGGAGCTGGTGCCTCTTCTGTCGGGGCACCCTGTTTGGTCCCGGTGCAACTTCCCTCTGTACTCGACGTACATCCGCTAGAAACGGAGATTGCACCGGTTAAAAGACCAGCAATACTGAGAGTTGCCAGGATCTTTTTTAGTTCCTGTATTTCCATTTTCACCTCCTTTGCTTATGTGAATATTTCTCCAGTGCAGTGTCTCACGACTGGTGTTATAAACAGCTTAAATGGGGTGTCATTCCCGCAATCCCGAATGCATTCGGGAGTCGGGAATCCTTCTGAGAAACCCTGAGCGATTCCGGACAAGCCGGAATGACAAAATGACGCCAATAGTAGTCATTTAATAACACCACCTGTTTAAGAGACACTACACCAGAATATATAGAAATAATAAATAGATAATATCTTTCCTATAGAAAAATAGTATGGATTATACATCATTTTGTCAAGAAATTTTTTTGAAAGAGGAAGAGAAACGACTTGATTTTCTAAGGGGTGAACTTACAAGACATGCGCATCCTCAAGTTTTATATTTTTTATATTGTAATGCTGTATGCATTAAAAACAGGGTAATGTACGATACGTGCAAGTATAACTTCTTTTACCATTTATAAGTAAATCTCTTCATATGAAGAGATTTACTTATGGCAGATTTTTATAAAAGGGAATAAATTTTTATTATTATTAATATGTTATGCTTACCCAAGAAAGATAAATTCAGGACATCAGAAAATGGAACGGAAATTGCTATTTATTAAACAGGATGAGCTTATTTACATGGCTTAAATCTATCAGGGCACGGAGAGAAAAAGTTTTTAAAGACACTCCTTATGAGGAAGAAGCCGTCCAAATGCCAAAACAGGAGCCAAAACGTCAAAACGAATCCTCACAAACAGGTTATCCGCAAAAGAGACGCTATAAGAGATACGTTGTCGAGGGAATGGAAATTCAGGCAAAGATGGTGTTTGCTGAAATCGTAGACCTTTTTAATGTCAGCAGAGGCGGTGCGTGTATCATCACAACAAAGTCTGTCAAACCCGGTGATAACATAGTTCTCAGGATTACTGATGAGAACATCAACCGGCCGCTCAAATGTACAATTATATGGGAGAGGGAATCTGAAGAAGATGAAAGGGACAGACTGGGTATCTTTCATAAGGCAGGATTACAGTTTATGGGAGTTACTCCAGACACATTGGTACAGCTTAAAGATTATATGAGAGAGTCCGCTGTCCCTGATGAAAAAAAGCTTGAGGATGAATATTCACCGAGTGCTCTGAGATTCAAAGTCTATAAAAATGAAAAAGCGGTTATGAGTTATCCGGTCAGCTTTCCGGTAAAGAAGTTAAGCCTTGGCGGCATGCTCGTTGAAACAGACCGTGAGTTTAATGTGGAACAGAGATATCCTATGGCAATTTGCTTTCCAAAAGATAGCGAGCCGATAAAATTCCAGGGGAGAATAGCATCGAAGATACCGAAAAAGAGTGATCAGGTATACGACTATGATGTCGGTATAGAGTTCCTCAATTTAGCAGCAACTGACAAGTCAAGACTGAACAAATTTCTATCTCTTCTCTGAAAGGGGAGATGAAGCTTAGACCATGAAGTAACGAATTGATAAAAATAAGAAGGCAAGAAAGATCTTCAGTCTATTGTTATAAATTCAGTTTGTTTAGTTTGTTAACAAAATGATGATTATATTTATTAGTCTTCAGTCAGTATCCCTCCTTAGTATCTTTAATCGCTTTCTGCCAAAATCTGAATAAGTCTTTAGGGAATATATCAGTTATATTCATTTTTTCTCGATAACGGTTTTCAGAATATGGCGTTGCATATCTATTCGGTTGTGTAAGTTTTTGGGTAATCTTGATCAAACTGGTTTTTTTATCAGCTTCTATATGAGTTCCTTCAGTCATTCTTATTACAATCCTATTAACTTTCCCCCTTGATAGATCATAAAGGCTGCAATCCAGGCAAGGGCAGTGGTATAACCAGCAGCGAACAGTGGCCATTTCCATGAATTTGTTTCCTTCCGAATCACAGCAATAGAGGCTACACAAGGAACATACAGAAGGGTAAAAACCATCAGGGCAAAGGCTGTTAGAGGAGTAAATATCTTTCTTCCGTCAGGCCAGGTATCATTCTGAAGCCTTTCCCTTAAGGACACTGCTTCCTCATCGGCCTTACCAACAGCATAAAGTGTCCCTAATGTTCCCACAACAATCTCTTTTGCAACAAACCCGCCTGCAAGGCCAACTCCTATTTTCCAGTCAAATCCTAAAGGCCTTACCGCCGGCTCAATTATTCTTCCCAGGCCACCCATATAGCTCTTCTGCATCTTTTCACTGGCCTGCTCATTTTTTAGATTGGCTATTGTTTCATTCATGGCCTCTTTAGTAACCAGGCCAGAGGCGAAGTCTGCCTCTGCTTTTTGTTTAAGGGCATCATAGTCCCTTGAGTATTGTGGGTTCCAGGGAAAGTTACTGAGAAACCAGACTAAAATGCAGCCGGCAAAAATGATAGTTCCTGCCTTTTTTAAGTAAAGAGCCCCTCTTTCCCACATATGAATGATTACTCCCTTTATAGTGGGCATACGGTAAGGAGGAAGTTCCATGACAAAGGGACTCGGAGGCCCCGGGAAGAGATACTTGCGAAATATCTTTGCCATAATAATAGCCATAATTATGCCAAGGATATAAATTGAATAAAGCACTGTACCCCCCTTTTCAGGGAAGAACGTGCCGATAAGCAAGGCATAAACAGGAAGCCTTGCCCCACAGGACATGAAGGGGTTGACAAGGATGGTAGTGAATCGATCCCTTTTTTGCTCGATAGTCCTCGTTGCCATTATCCCTGTAATAGTGCAACCAAAACCCAGAATCATGGGGATAAAAGATCTGCCATGAAGCCCGATTTTGTGCATGAACCTGTCCATGACAAACGCCGCTCTTGCCATGTAACCCGAGTCTTCAAGTATGGCTATACAAAAAAACAAGGTAAAGATAAGAGGTACAAAAATTATAACACTCCCCACTCCCCCGATAACCCCGTCTGTTATTAATGATCCAAGGATGCTGCCTTCCGGGAAAAGGTCTCCTATCGTATCTCCGAGCCATTCCTGCCCATCCTCAACCCAGCCCATTGGGATCCCGCTAACTGTAAAGGTGAATTTAAACATGAGCCACATCAAAAATAAAAATACAGGTATTCCCAATGACCTGTTAATAACAATACGATCAATGTTATCAGAAGTGGTGAGCCTTTCCTCCATTGACCTTGTAACCACCTGTTTGCAGATGCCGCTGATAAATCCATATCGCCGCTCACTGATGATAGTCTCGATATCATCACCAGAAATGCTTTTTAAATGCGCACTACTTCTTTTTACCTGATCAAGAATCTCGCGCCTCTCCATAATTTCATGTCTCCTCCTCTGTTACCTTTTTTGTGACTTCCTCATCACCTTCCAGTAATTTCAGTGCCAGCCATCTTGAAGGGCAACCCTGCGTAAGAGCACCATCTCTCTGAATCAAATCCTCTATCTTTTGTATCTCCTCTTCTACTTCCTCGCCGTATCCTATCGTGACTCTATCCAGGTTGATCTTCCCATCCGCCATATCCACGATAGTCTGTATAAGTACATCAGTCCCCTTGTTCTTGTGTCCCACGGTAGGAATTACCGGTACACCCAAAAAATCTGAAAGTTTTTTTGTATCGATCTTTTGCCCCCTTGCCTCCGCAAGGTCACTCATGTTCAGGGCGATAACCAGTTTCACCCCTAACTCCATAAACTGCGTGGTTAAATAGAGATTACGCTCCAGGTTTGAGGCATCCACGATATTTACCACTACATCGGGGCTTTCCTCCACTACAAAATTTCTGGCAATAATCTCATCTAAAGAATAAGCGGTGAGGCTATAGGTTCCGGGCAGATCTACAACATAGATATCATAATCATTGTGTTTTAAGACCCCTTCCTTTTTTTCCACTGTTACCCCTGGCCAGTTACCCACATGCTGGCGGGCACCGGTCAAATTATTGAATATGGTAGTCTTGCCGGCGTTGGGATTTCCGGCCAAGGCAATTGTTATTTTTTGGGGCATTTCCGCATCCTCCAATCTTTCATTAAATTTTCAATACCCCGCCGTCTCTGCGGCGGGAAGGTTTGTTTAGATTTATGGAATAAAATTAGAATAATCTAACTTTAAAACAAAAAAATTTTACTCTTCCACCATTATCTTATGGGCCATCCCCCGACCCAGAGCAACTCTTGAATCCATCACTGCTACCATGAGTGGACCCGTCCTGTTGTTATTTAAAACCCTCAGCCTCACTCCTGGAATCAACCCAAAGCTGTGAAGTCTCATCCTGATACTTTTGCCCCCATATACAGTTATCATGGTTACCTCCTTACCAGGCGGAGCAACAGTTAACGGCATAATCTTCCCTTCCATCATGATACCTCTACAAAGATATGCGCTGCCTCTTCCTTTCGGAGTGATAGATGATAGCCTCTTATCATAACCTCAATAGGGTCACCAAGCGGGGCAACCCTTTCCATCTTTACCGTGCTTCCAGGCACAATCCCCATATCAAGAAGACGCCGATGGGCAGAACCACGTCCGGTCACACGGGTAATCCTTGCCTTCTCGCCGGGAGAAAGATCTTTTAGCTGTCTATCGCGCATACCTTTTACCCCCTTTGTGGATTTAACCTCCTCCATTTTACGGATACATTTATCAATAAAACCACTCATATGTTTTAAACATTCCTCTTTTCTGTAGCCTCCCCCGCAATATTGTTCAAAATATCCCAACCATTCAGCCCCCCCTCTGGGGCACATCTCTATAAATTCTATAAATTGGACTATTTTTTCAAAAGTAACAGAACTTATGGCATGCTCCATTTTACAAGCATCATCTTCGGCCTGAACGGGGTCGACCTTCAGGATATTGATCAAAAACCCTTTCAGTATCCTGTGTCTTCGGTCAACCTCTTGAGCTACCTTATGACCTTTTTCTGTTAATTCCACATATTCATATTTTTCATGCCTGACCATTTTTTTTCGGATGAGGGCTGCCAACATGCTGGTCACAGTGGGAAGCTTGACGTTCATACACCTGGCGATATCCTTAACGCGGACAGTTTTTTTGTCTTTCTCGAGGTTATAGATGGCCTCCAGATAATCCTCAGCAGTAGGGCTTAGAACTTCTTCCGTCATGGAAATTATAAAAATTAGAAAGGTCTAAATAAATTAGATTTATAAAACAATATCATACCTAAAAACCCTTTGTCAAGCATTTTTTATGTAATGTTACGGAAATATCAAACGTGCACAATTGGTAATGATCATAACTTGACTCATTAAGAAGTTTTGAAGTTCTATGAATATATTTTATGTGCGGTACTCAGACAGCGTCCGCATCCGGTCCCTTATTTTTGTTAGCATTATCCTCAAAGCAATTCACTGCATGCTTTTATGACTTAATTTCAGCGTAAGCAGATGCTCCTTTTCGGTGTTCTTTTGCAGAACTTGACAAGTACAAAAGTATTCTGAGATAATTTGACAACGACCTTAACGAGAAGTTGAGGGTTTAATCCCGGTTTTCCTGTAAAAAGTTGAGCCATGAAGGTTTCGCACCATGAAGGTGCAATTTTCATGGCTTTTTTTCTGAGGATTACAAACATATGTATTAGAAAAAAATGAAGATATTACTTTATCCCCAGATAGAAAGCAACAATTGGCATGCTGAGACTAACAGAGAGCGGGCTGCAAAGGCATTTCTGTATTAATGGATTATCAGTAATTCCTGATCTGCTTCATCATGAAACAAAGAGATTGAACAGACCTGTTGAAAAGGCAATAAGAAAATTTGTTGAATCTGAAAATTGAGTTAGAGAACCAAAGTTACGAAGGCTTTGTATCTCCTGAAGGAGTGAAAAATTCTCAGGAGGTGCCTGATGAGAAAGGTTTTAAGGATTTCTATAAGTTTCATTTTGTGCATTTTGAGTTTATTAATTGTTGCATCAGTTGCAAAGTCAGAAGAACAGGATAAAGAAGAAGCGAAACTCGAAGAAATTGTTGTTACTGCTACAAAAACACCCCACAAATTAGAGGATGTGCCAATAGAAACAATACTAATAACAAAAGAAGATATCGAAAATTCAAACGCTAAAAATGTTTCAGAACTATTAAGAGATGTCCCGGGATTTTTTATCCTGGGTGAGAATGTACCGGGTTCTTCCGCCCATAACTCAAGGCTTAGGGGTCTCGATTTTGACAAGGGGTACGGTCTGATACTGATAAATGGTGAAAGGGTGCTTGGTGGTGGCATGGGAGAGTATGGTATCAGTCTTAACCAGATTCCTATGGAGATGATAGAGCGTATTGAGATAGTTAAAGGACCCGCCTCGGTCCTCTATGGAAGCGATGCGATAGCAGGGGTGGTAAATATCATTACAAAACCTATCCCTGAAGAACCGGCGTTCACAGTAAGCGGCGGATACGGCTCTTATGACACATCATTGGCTAATATCGCATACGGTCAGAGAATTAATAAATTCGGATTTCTGGTCAGTGCTCAAAGAGAGACCTCTGAAAGAAGTCGTTATGGCGCATCGGAAGACGATTTTGAAGGGAGATATGTTCTTACAAAAATTTCGTATGATGTTTCAGACAAAGCACTTCTCTTACTTGGAATAAACTACGACAAGTTAAAAAGACAATACGGAATCGATGAAAAGCTCAGATTCAGTCCTTCTTTTGAACTATCGCTCCCGGATACATCATTTTTAAAACTTAAGGGTTACTGGTATCGACTGGACATGGACAGTTTTTCCCCGGGATATACCCGCCGTTTTGGTGACATTACATATACACAGGCAGAGGTTCAATATTCAAAACCTTTCGGCAAAACCCACCTTATTACCGCAGGTGGTGAATATCTTTTGCGGGATATTGAGGCAAGTTTTGCAGATGAGAGTGATACGGTCTGGAGTTTCTATCTCCAGGACGAGATAACACCAAAACCTTTGAGTATTGTCATAGGAGGCAGAATAGATAATTATTCCCTGTATGGAACCGAATTTAATCCGAAAGCAAGTATTATGTGGGCGATTACAGGAAATACGCGTCTGAGGGCTTCCATCGGCAGGGCGTTCAAGACACCAACAATAAGACAACTTTATGTATTCTTCAAACATGGTACATGGTGGAACAAGCCAAACCCGGATCTTAATCCTGAGATATCATGTGGTTATTCAGCGAGCATCGAACACATATTCTTGAAGAAAGTATCTGCAAATCTGAGTTTGTTCAGAAATGATGTCAAGGATATTATTGTTAGGGCTGAGATAACAGAAACAATAGATGGCAATCCTGTAAGGACATGGAAGAATGTGCAGAAAGCATTTACCCAGGGAATAGAATTGGGGATTAAAGCTGATATTCTGGATAATCTCTCTTTCAATATAGGCTATACATACCTCGATACAGAAAATAGGGATACAAAGAAAGAACTTCCCTATAATCCCCACAACACCGCGTGCATTGGCATAGATTACGAGATTAAGCCGTGGAAGACATCTTTTCATTGGAGAACAAACTACATTTCCGAGGCATATACGGATGAGGCAAATACGAAAAAGACAGAGGATTACTATATTTCAAGTCTGAAGATAATCAAGGATATAACGAAAAATATTATGGTTTCGCTGGATATGGACAACATATTTGAATCTGACTATGGAGAACCTGATAAAGAATGGCTTGGAAGGGTAATTTTTGGGAAAATAACAATCAATATTTAAAGGAGAGAGTATGAAAAAGGCTATTTTCTTTTCGATCATTGGTATCTTTTCGCTAACAAACATAGCTTTCGCGCATCATCTGTGGGTTGAGAAAGAAGGAGATAAATTCAGGATCGCATGGGGACATCCTCCCAAGATAGACCCGTACGATCCCGAGAGAATTAAAGGGATAACTGCCTTTGATAAAAAAGGGGAAACAGTTGCATTTGAAAGAATAGACGAGAAGGATCAAGTATATTTATCTACAAAAGCAGATATCTCCATGATCATACTCTCCTTTGAAGGTGGCTATCTTGTGAGCACACCGGATGGGAAAAAGAGGTTGACGAAAAGAGAGGCGCAGAAAGCAGGCTTTCAGGTGATAGATTCTTTTTATTCATTACAACTCGCCAAATCCCTTTTCAGCTACACTGATGTCTTAACAAAACCTGTTGGCATGAAGTTTGAGATTGTGCCTATGAAAAATCCTCTTTTACTAAAAACCAATGAGCTTTTGCCGGTAAAGGTGCTCTTTGATGGAAAGCCAATGGAGGGAGTTGCCATCGATATAGGTGCTCACAAGGGGGTAGGAAAGACAAGCAAAGAGGGTATTGCAAACATAAAGATTACAGGACAGGGGATGCAGGTCATTTTAGCAAAATATAGAATCGCAACTAAATATAATTCCGATGCCGACTATCTTTCCTACACTACCGTCCTTACCTTTGAGGTAAAGTGAAGTTGAGGTTTCTTTATACGTTTTTACTGCTTCTGCTCCTGATGATTTCAGGAGCAGAAGCCCATACTGTCCACTACTATATAGAAAACAAGGGCATCAGTGTGCGGTTGTTCTATGCAGAGGATGATCCGGCGAGTTACTCGTCATACGAAATCTTCGGTCCCGGTGACAAGATTCCCCATCAGAAAGGGCGGACCGACCGGAACGGATGTGTCTCATTCTTACCTGACAGGCCAGGAATCTGGATAATAAATGTCCAAGGTGAATCTGAACATGGTCTCCATGGTGCACAGATAAAAGTAGAAGTAAACAAAAGTCTTTTTATGGAATCTTTCAAGAAACCTCTTGTAGCAAAGTATATAACCGGCTTTGTGGGAATCAGTTTTATCCTGACGGTTTTCGGATTGTGGGCGTTGTTGAAATCGAGAAAATGCGAACCTTGACACCCGGATAATTAACGACCATTGAAAAAAAGTCCTCTATGCATAAAATATTCATGAAAATACTGCTCTAAATAGTGTCTGTGTATAAACTATTAAACCCCCTCACCCTTACCCTCTCCCGCCAGGGGAGAGGGTAGTAAATATGCCCCTCCCTTGACGGGAGGGGTTGGGGAG
>ENA-OSEO01000968-OSEO01000968.1-sediment-metagenome-genome-assembly--contig:-NODE-968-length-60776-cov-15.001960_pt1 | contig 60776 bp, 56 predicted proteins | sample MGYA00237883_ERZ534232 | MGnify/ENA metagenome assembly ERZ534232
TGAATGTGTTCAGTGTTCATGCATGCATTATAGCATGAACTCCGAAATGGTCAATTTATTTCGTTACAGTCACTAAGAGCCGGTTATTCCGTTGTCATCCCCTGTTCAAACTTTAAACCGCCAAGACGCTGAGTACGCTAAGAAAGACATACTGGTTTTTCCTCTGCCGGACTTCTTCGGCAGAGGAAAAACCAGCCTTGCGTTTCCTTACACCCTTTGCACGTTACGTGGTTCAACTCTCAGGCGCCGAAGTGGCACAGTACTCTCATGTGCCAAGAAGCTGGAGACCCCGAAGGTGAACACATGTTTTTTCACCTGCCGGTTCCCGGCAGGTGAAAACCAAATGTCTTCCTTGGCGAACTTGGCGTCTTGGCGGTTTAAAGCTTTTTGGACTCGTCCTTTCTCCACGGCCTCTCCGCTCCGAACTGGGTATCACACCACCTGGCACAGTCGTTCAGTCGATCCTCGATCAATTGCCTGTATTGTTCCAGATCCTTGATGCCGGCATGTCGAGGAATCCAGAGGGGATCGGCAAAGCAAACCGCTATCCGCGCAAAGGGTTTTGGCACAAGGAATCTGTCCCACGAATTGAAGAGCCAACCCCGATCCGCGCCCCAGACTACCGGGATGAGGGGGACCTGGGCGTCCCTGGCTGCAAGGACAGCCCCGGTCTTCGCAATTCTGGGGGGACCCTGGGGACCGTCGGCGAAAAAGCCGCCCTTGCCACCATTCTTGATCGTCCTGATGAGCTCTCTCAGGGCCCTTGTCCCTCCACGCGTCGAAGATCCCCGCACATTGTTGAATCCGAGCCAGGCGGCGATTCTGGCGGCGTATTCTCCGTCCCTGCTGCCGCTGATCAGGATCGTGATCTCCCTGGAGCGAAAATAATGAGAGAAGTAAGGCATGCGCTGGTGCCATGTTGTGTACACTGCGGCCCCGCCCGAGCGAGCGAGGGCTTCCCGATCGCCTTTCTCTCCCTTCACTCTTACCACCCTGCAGGTGAACATGAGAGTTTTTACCAGCAGGGCCGTAAGGGGTGGAACGATCTGCAGCAGGAGACCGTCAAATATTCCAAACTTGCGCATGGGTTGCTCTGATGGGGATCCTTTCCGGTTGAACGCGTTGCTTCTTGCTTTCCCACAAGCGGCAAAGCGATAAGCGGCCCGTGTTGATAATGAGGATGCCACTTTAGCATAAGTCTGAGGGTTGTGAGTAGTCAGTTGTTGTTCGTTCATAGGCGCGCAGGGCCGCTGCTCGCGAAGGAATCGCAACCGGGGAGGTGCTCATACAAATCCCGAGGAGGAGCGCGGTCCCAGGATTTGACTTTCAGATTTTTTTACAGTAAAAGCAGTTCAGGGATTTTTACTAAAATGCACCGCCACATCATCCACCTTCATATCCCAGCCTTTCCCATTGCCGCGGCCAGGGTCTGCCGCCCGGAACTGAGAGACCGGCCTGTGGCCATAGCCCCTCCTCACTCGGAACGGGCGCTGCTTCTGTCCGTATCCCTTGAAGCGCGCAGGGAGGGCATCTTCAAGGGCATGGACCTCGGGAAGGCTGTAAAATTCTGCCCCGATTTGATCGTGCTCCCTCCTGATCAAGACCTCACGGCAAGGGCGTCCTATGCGCTTGCCGGAATGGTGTCCAGGTACACTCCCCTCTGGGAGCCTTCCAGACCGGGGCATGTCTATCTGGACGTGACCGGCACGGGTCGTTTGTGGGGAAAGGCGAAGGATATTGCCCTGCACGTCCGGCAGGAGGTCAGGGAGCGGTTGAGGCTGCCTGGCGCGGCGGGTGTGGCAGCCAACAAGCTGGTTTCCCATCTTGCTTCAAGAATCGTTTCATCCGGAGGCGTGCTGGATGTGGATTATGGCCGGGAATCCGCCTTTATTGCGCCTATGAAGGCAACCGTTCTCCCGGGCGTGACCCGGATTCACAAGAGAGTCCTGCTGGAAGAACTGAGCATTATTCTGGTCAGGCAGGTTGCAGCTCTCGATATGGGAAGCTTGGCGCTTGTCTTCGGCCGGCAGGCCCATGTGATTCACCAAAGGGCCTTGGGGATAGACCCCACTCCGGTCTATCCTCCCCAAAGGGAGCCTGTGATCACCGAGGAGGTCATTCTTCCCCAGGATGAGAACGATGAAACAAAGCTTCTGGGAACCCTTTACTCTCTTGTTGAGAAGTGCTCCGCCGCTCTCAGGAGGAGGTCTCTTCACCCCCGAAGGGCTGGAATGATGTTCAGGTATGCCGATCAGAAGGAAGTGGTGCGTAAGATTCAAATCCCCCATGGGAGCGCATGGGGATTCGACCTTTATCCGGCGCTGGAAACTCTTTTTGTGAAAACCTGCCAACGGCGGGTGCGCATCCGGTTCATGAAGGTTTGGTTCAAGGATTTTTTATCCCCCGATCCCCAGCTTCTCCTCTTCTCCCCCCCTGCGAAGTCCACTGAAAAACGCGCCGAGGTGACCCGGGCATTGGATCGCGTTCGCGAGAAGTATGGCGATGAAGCCATCCGATACGCAAGGGTCACTTAAGAAATCTCAAACCGCCAAGACGCCCGTCTTCCGCAGTAGCAGCGCCTTGTCCACTTATGATCGCTGTTTTCTCGTGCATGCGCAAACCTCTGCTGACGCGGCTCAGCTACGGAGGGTGGACCAAGTTCGCAAAGGAAGAAGACATTTGTTTTTTCACCTGCCGGAGGCCTCCGGCAGGTGAAAAAACAATCTTGCGTTTTCTTCGCGTGCTTCGCGTCTTCGCGGTTCAATCTATTCGTAATTTCAACCCCGCTGGAGTAGTGATTGACAGACTTTAAAATGGGCGTAAGATGTCCCAATTTCATTCCCGGCCCCGGGCTGGCCGAACCGAACGGATGAAATCAAGAGGTATGAATTCGTCAGGAAGATCGGCCGATGGATTGATTTGGGAGGACGGCGGCCATGCTGAAAAACTATGACCTGGATTCAGGCAGGATTTGCGAAGGCGGCAATGATCCTCTCTCTGTAATGGTATTCATCAACCCGGACGGGGAGGAGAAAAAAACCCTGGTCGATGAATTCAAGATCGATGAGCATACGCTCAATTCAGCCCTCGACCCTGATGAGTTGTCGCGTATCGAATTCGAACCCAACCACGTGGCCCTCATCTTCAAAATGCCTCGGAATTATTCCGAAAAAGATCAACTGTTGTTCCGCGTGGCCTCCACGGGCGCATTTCTTTTCAAGGACCGCCTTCTCATCGTGATCCCCGATGACATCCCCCTGTTCAACGGCAAGCCCTTCACCAGGGTCCAATCCTTTACCGATCTCTTGCTCCGCCTGGTCAGCCGCTCCATTTCTCACTTCAGGGACCATTTGAAGGCGATCAACATGCTGACAGATGAACTGGAGCATAAGATCAACACCTCCATGGAAAACCGTTACCTGATAAATCTGTTCACCCTGGAAAAGAGCCTGGTGTACTTCCTGAATGCCATCAATGCAAACGGCGTGGTCATGGAAAAGATGAAGCACACTGCGGCCAAGATCGGCTTCAGCATGGAAGAGGTGGAACTCCTGGACGATATCATCATTGAAAACAACCAGTGCAACAAGCAGGCTGAAATTTACTCCAATATTCTTGCCAGCCTCATGGACGCCAGGGTTTCCATTGTGAGCAACAATTTGAATATCCTGATCAAGTTTCTCAACATCATCACCATCGCCATCATGGTCCCCACCTTTGTCGTAAGCGCTTTCTCCATGAACGTGCCGTTGCCGCTGCATGGAAATGGACTCTCCTTCTGGATCATCATGGGGCTTGCCATCCTGTCCGTGCTTGGCTTCATGCTTTTCTGGAAATACAAGAAGTGGTGAAAGGACCGATGGACGAGGGACGACCGCTGCGCTAGGACGACGGACGAAAAATCTAACCGCCAAGACGCGAAGTGCGCGAAGAAATGAGAAAAAAGATTTGAATTTTAGACTGCGGAGTTCCGCAGTCTAAAATTCAAATCGGTTTCGCCCTCCCGGGGGGTAACACGTTGCACGCCATGCCAAGCCATAGGATTCGGGATAAATTTGGAGCTAAGCTACCCCTTTGCTTCTAGACCCGCCCCAGGCTGAAATCATTTGTCTTTTCAGGTGCCGGGATTTACCGGCAGATGAAAAGACAAATTCTTGTTTTCTTCTTGGCGTCCTTCGCGCCTTAGCGGTTCAGATTCTTTTCCAGAATTTTGTTGACAAGGTTGCTCAGGATGGATAAGAGTCAGGCAACCTGGATGAAAGGCGTATCAAGTGGGCGAAAGAATTTTTGAGAACCGGTTTTGGTATTACTACTTTTTTTATGGCGCACCGGTCTGCCCATTGCGGAGGTTTTAGCCAGGAGTCGAAGTAGGAAGTAAGCCAAACCAAGCCATGGACAGATCAAAAAGCTGACCATGGCTTTTCTGCTTTTAAGGGGCCATGGCGGCGAGTCCAGCCATGGCCCCTTACCGTTTCAGAGGAGGATGAAATGAACATCATGATGAAAGGAAATGCCACAGGCACCCAGATCGAGGGTGTGATCCGATGGGTCGAATCCGTAGGGTACAAAGCCATGCTCTCTCACGGGACGGAGCGGACCGTGGTCATGGCAATCGGCGATGATATGCACAACGTCCGGCTCCTGGTGGCGGAGCAGCTTCCGGGCGTGGAAAAGGCGGTGCCTTTCAAGAAGCCTTACAAACTCGCGAGCCGCGAGTGCCGGGAGGGAAATACGGTCATCAGGGTGGGAGACGTGGAGATAGGCAACGGATCTTTTGTCGTGATGGCAGGGCCCTGCTCCGTCGAGAGCGAAGAACAGATCATGGAGACCGCATATGCGGTAATGAAAGGAGGGGGTCACATCCTGAGGGGCGGCGCCTACAAACCCAGAACCTCTCCGTACAGTTTCCAGGGCATGGAGGAGGAGGGGTTACGCTTGCTGAAGAGAGCGCGGGAAAGCATCGGCCTTCCCGTCATCACAGAAGTGATGAATACGATGGATGTAGATCTCGTCGAAGAGTACGCCGATATCCTTCAAATCGGGGCCCGCAACGTCCAGAATTTTCCCCTGCTCAAGAAGGTCGGCAGAGCGAGAAAACCCGTTCTGCTCAAACGCGGGCTGATGACCACCGTCGAAGAGCTTCTCATGTCAGCCGAGTACATCCTCTCCTCGGGCAACGAAGAGGTCATGCTCTGCGAGCGCGGCATCAGGACCTTTGAAACGGCCACCCGGAACACGCTCGATATCAGCGCAGTGCCGGTACTGAAGGAATTGACACACCTCCCTGTAATCGTGGACCCCAGCCACGCGGCAGGGCACTGGAGGTATGTGGCCCCGCTCGCCAAGGCAGCTGTTGCGGTCGGCGCAGACGGAATCCTGGTGGAGGTCCATCCCCAGCCGGAAAATGCCGTATGCGATGGAGCTCAGTCTCTGAAACCGGAAAGGTTCTATCAGCTGATGGAAGATATTCGGATGCTGGAAAAGGCGATGAGATCCGGAGGCATGTCGGCTCAATGAATCGTATGAAGGTGAACCTCGACAAGCGAAGTGTTCAGTCCTATGAGATCGTGATAGGGAGAGACTTCATGGACCGGGCCGGGATCATGCTGGCGCAGGGCGGCTGGGCGAGCAAGTACTTTATCATTGCCGATTCCAATGTGTCGGCACTCCACGGAAGGCGGATCCAGGAGCAGTTTTCGGCCATGGACATCGAGACCGGGATGATCACGTTCCCGGCGGGAGAAGGATCCAAGAACATCCGGACAATCCTGGGCATCATGGACGAGCTCCTGGTATCCGGCGCCGACCGGAGCTCAGGCCTTATCGGCCTGGGCGGGGGGGTCACAGGCGACATCACAGGATTTGCGGCTTCCCTGTTCATGCGGGGGCTGCCCTATATTCTTGTCCCCACGAGCCTGCTTGCACAAGTCGACAGCAGCATCGGGGGGAAGACGGCCGTTGATCTTCCCGCGGGAAAGAACCTCGTAGGGACCTTTTACCAGCCCAGGATGGTCCTGATCGACCTCTCTTTGCTGGAGACGCTCCCCGAAAAGGAGTTTTCCAATGGGGTTGCCGAGGTTCTGAAGTACGGCGTCATCGACGATCTCGAAATTCTCGATCTTCTTGAAACCGGAAAAGAGAAGCTCCTCCAAAAAGACCCGGAGTTTCTGGAAATCCTTGTGACCCGGAGTTGCAGGATCAAGAAGGGGATCGTGGAAATCGATGAGATGGAAAAGGGGATTCGACGATTCCTCAACTTCGGCCATACCCTCGGACACGCGGTCGAGGCGGAGTCCGGTTACGCCATGGCACACGGCGAAGCGGTCGCAATCGGGATGATTGCCGCCGCCATGCTGTCGGAGCGAATGAATTACCTCACTGCGAGTGAGGCAAGTCGAATCGAATTCATGGTCAAAACGCTCGGCCTTCCCCATCATATTTCCAGCGAACTCTCTGTGGATTCCATGCTGTCCCGCCTGAAGGTGGACAAAAAGAAAACCGGTCACAAGATCAATTTCGTGCTTCTTAAGAGTCTCGGGGTGCCTTTCGTGAATGGAGGTGTTCCACAGGAACTCGTCAGGAAAGTCATGGAGGAGTTGAGGAGATGAACAGCGAAAGCCTGGAAAAAATCCGCTCCCAAATGGGGAAGGTGGACCGGGAAATCCTGAGAATGCTGAACGAGCGGGCTCGCCTTGCAGTGGAGGTGGGCAAGGTAAAGAACGAGAAGGGGCTTGATGTATACGATCCCTCCCAGGAGAGCAGGGTGTACTCCCGGCTGCAGGAGATCAATGCGGGTCCTCTCTCTCCCGATGCCGTGAACAGGATCTTTCGTGAGATCATCTCCTCTTCGCGAACCCTTCAAGCGCCCGTCGCAGTATGCTATCTCGGGCCTGAGGCTTCCTTCACCCACCAGGCGGCCGTCTCCCATTTCGGCCGTGGAGCGGCCCTCTCGCCGGTCCAGACGATCCCTGAGGTTTTCGAGCAGGTGGAGAGAGGGGACTCTTCCTGGTCCGTAGTTCCCGTGGAAAACTCCATAGAAGGTTCAGTGAGACAGACCCTGGACAGGCTCATAACCACCAGGATGTCGATACGTGCGGAGATCTATCTGCGGATCTCTCATTGCCTCCTCTCCACTTCTTCCAGGAGAGATCGGATCAGAAAGATCTACTCTCACCCTCATGCCTTTGCCCAATGCAGGCGGTGGCTTACTGCTCACCTTCCGCAATGCCGGCTCGAAGCAGCGGAAAGCACCGCTGCAGCGGCACAAAAAGCGCTTGAAGAACCCGAGAGCGGAGCCATTGCCGGGAGCATCGCAGCGGAACAGTATGGATTGGAGATCCTCGCGCAGGGGATCGAGGGTCATCCTGAGAACACCACGCGCTTCCTGGTGGTGGGCAAAGGAGAGAGTGACGCCACGGGAAAAGACAAAACCACTATTCTTTTCGCAACACGCCATGAGCCGGGAGCTCTCTTCAAGGCATTGGAGCCGCTTGCGCGGAGCGGAGTCAACATCATGAGCATGGAATCGAGGCCTGCCCAGGACCGGATGTGGGAATACCTCTTTTTCCTGGATCTCGAAGGGCACAAGAATGAGAAGCCGATCGCCGGCTGTCTCGCCGAGATGGCCGGCCGTACGTCGTTTATCAAGCACCTTGGTTCTTATCCCAAAGGAGCGCTTCCTTGAGAATCTGCATCCCCATAACTGCAGAAAACACGGAAACGGCCGTTCGAAAGATGAGACGACCTTATCGGTTCCCGGGGGTTTCGGAACTCCTTCTGGAACTGCGCATCGATTGTATTCGGGATCCCAACCTGGAAACGATCCTTTCTCAAAAAGGCGGCAGGAAGGTGATCGTCACAAATCGCAGAGCAGAGGAGGGGGGGTGTTTTGCAGGCACTGAGGAGGAGAGGGTGAAAGCCCTCAGGCGAGCGGCGGCTCTGGGCGCCGATTATGTGGACATCGAGGCGAGCACGGATAGAGACCTCATCGCGGAGTTAAAGAGAGAGATTGTGGATACCCAAAATGAGGCAAAGCTCATCATTTCTTATCACAACGTATTAAGCACTCCATCGGAGAGAGCCCTGAGACAGAAATTGGAAATGTGCGGGGAATGGGCGCCGGCGATCGTGAAGATCGTGACCATGGCAGGGAGTGTGGAGGATAACCTCACCATTCTCCGCCTCATCCCCTATGCGCGTAGGAAAGGGCTGGAGATCATAGCCTTCTGCATGGGCGCCGCAGGGCGAATCAGCAGGATCATGTCGCCCCTTCTCGGCGCGTACCTGTGCTTTGCTGCTGCAAACAGGAATGAGGCGACAGCGCCGGGCCAAATGGAGGCAAGAGATATGCTGAGGGTCTTCAGCATTTTGGATAACAACGGGGCGACACCGGGGATGAAGCGGAGGGCAGGGGAGTGATGGCGGATCAGGCAATCTTCGGCATCATTGGAAACCCCCTGGCACACAGCCTTTCCCCTGTCATGCACAATGCCGCTTACAGAGAAATGGGGTTCAATGGACACTACGCGGCATTCGAGACGGGCAATCTGAGGGATATTATCGACATGATACGCGAGCGCAACATCCGCGGTGTCAGCGTTACGCTTCCCTTTAAGGAAGCGGTGATGGATCTGATGGATGATCTGGACAGCACTGCGCTCCGTATCGGTTCGGTAAACACGGTGACCAACACGAACGGCCGGTTGCATGGAAGCAACACGGACTGGCTTGGGCTGATCCAGGATATTCGAGATCGCTTCGAAATCAGGGGGAAACCGGTTGCAGTGCTGGGGGCGGGCGGCGCGGCAAGGGCTGCTGTCTACGCCGTCCATATGGAAGGGGGAATGCCGGTGGTCGTGAACCGGACTGCTGTAAGGGGGGAAACCCTTGCAAACGAATTCGGGTGCGCTTTTCTCCCTCTTTCGGAAATCGGGGGTGTTGATGCCTCAGGTCTCATCAATACCACGTCCGTCGGCATGATGCCTCACGAGGATGAATCTCCTGTGCCTGCACACGCGCTTCGCCGCTTCGGATGGGTGGTGGACATTGTGTACAACCCGCCGTTTACAAGGCTCCTCAATGAGGCGAGGGAGAAAGGATGCAAAACGGTCAATGGCATAGGAATGTTCGTGAACCAGGGCGCCGAGCAGATCCGGCTCTGGACGGGGAAGACCGCGCCCAGAGGGTTGATGAGACGGGTGGTGGAGGAAGAGCTGAGACAGAGGTCGGAGGTCAGACATCAGGACGTATGATCAGACACACGGAAGGACATATGGAATTTCGACAGATCCAGCCGGTCGGCGCATTAAATGCATGCGTCTCCATGCCGGGGTCCAAGAGCCACACTCAGAGGGCACTGGTAATTGCCGCGCTTGCTGTAGGACGCTCAATTCTAAGGAAGTCGCTCCTGTCGGAGGACACCGAATACCTGATCGAGGCTTTAAGGCGCCTCGGGGCAGGTATTTTTGAAGAGCAGGGCGATATGATCGTGGACGGCACAGGAGGCCGAATAAGGAACCCGGGCAGAGAAATTTACCTGGGGAACAACGGCACGGCCATGCGCTTTCTGACAACCCTGGTCTGCCTCGGTCCGGGGAGGTACACGCTTACGGGGGATGCGCGGCTGTGCGAAAGGCCGCTCGGTCCACTTGTCCAGGTGCTTTCAAAGCTCGGGGCGCAATGCCGGTGGTTGAATCGTTCGGGCTGCCTTCCCCTGGAAATAAGTGCAGGATCGCTTTCAGGCGGCAGGGTTCTGTTCGGCGAAATCGAGAGCAGCCAGTATGTTTCGTCACTCCTGTTGTCGGCGCCCTATGCGCATGAAGAGATCGTGATAGAGATCGAAGGACCCATGCTTTCGCGGCCCTATGTCGACATGACCATTCAGAACATGGAAAGGTTCGGCGTGCAGGTTCTTGAAGAAAGAGCCAATCGGTTCGTCATACCCTCCGGCCTTCCATACAGAGGAAGGGAGTACGAAGTGGAGGCCGACGCATCCAGCAGCTCCTACTTCTTCCTCGCTGCGGCATTGTGCGGCGGATCGGTCAAGGTAACCAATCTCCACCCCCGCAGCGGACAGGGAGATATTGGCTTTCTGGATGTCCTCGAACAGACGGGATGCACGGTGATTCGCGAGCAGGGGTCCATAGAGGTCAGGGGTGGGACCTTGGCATCCGGGGATATGACTTTTCCCATGGAACATATGCCCGATATGGTCCCGACCGTTGCCGCTTTGGCAGCATGCAGACCCGGCCGGACGGTGATCGAGAAGGCTGCGCATCTTCGGTTCAAAGAGAGCGACCGGCTGGCGGCCCTCGCAACAGAGCTTGGGAAGACGGGCATCGGGATTGAAGAACTGCACGACGGGCTGGTGATCGAAGGAGGCACTCCGCATGGAGCAGAGATCGAGACCTACAACGACCATCGAATCGCCATGAGCTTCGCGGTCCTTGGGCTTGCGGCTCCCGGCATGAAGATAGCGAACCCTGAATGCGTGAAGAAGTCCTTTCCCGGTTTCTGGGAAAAGCTGGAGGAACTTTCCCCATGAATGTCATCCTCATCGGGTATCGCGCTACGGGCAAGACATCGGTGGGCCGAAGGGTGGCCGAACTCCTCGGATATCGTTTTCATGACACGGATGAGATCGTCATGAAAACTGCCGGGAAGACGATCCGGGACATTGTCGACGAAGGTGGTTGGCCCCTCTTTCGTGACATGGAGAAGGGGGCGATTGCCTCCATTTCCAAGGGGGATGGGTGGGTGGTGGCCCTCGGAGGCGGGGCTGTTCTGGATGAGGAAAACGTCAAGCAGGTCAGTGGAAACAGCCTGTTTATATGGCTAAAGGCCGATGCTGAAACCGTCGTGAACCGCATGAGGAAAGACGGAAACAATGGCTCGCAGCGTCCTCCCCTCACGGGCGGCGGTACATGGAAAGAAGTCGCTGAATTGCTCCGATCGAGAGAAGAAGTCTATAGAAAGAATGCCAATTTTATTGTGGATACCGCCGGACGCAGTATCGAAGAGTTATGCAAAGAAATAGTACGTAGACTGCGCAAGTCGGAAGGCGGAGGGCAGGAGAATAGAGAGGCGAGGGAGCCGCGCGGCAGATGAAAAAACAGAATGTTTGCGTTTCCTTCGCGACCTTCGCGCCTTCGCGGTTCAAACCATTATTTTACTTGAGGAGAACATATGGGCGGCAACAGCATTGGATCCGTTTTCAAGGTGACCACCTGGGGTGAATCGCATGGCCCAGCACTCGGGGTGGTGGTGGACGGCTGCCCGCCAAGAATCGAGTTTTCCGAATCCGACATCCAGCGGGAGCTCGACCGCCGCAAGCCCGGGAGCCCGGGGGCCACCGCAAGAAGGGAACCGGACCGGGTGGAGATCCTTTCCGGCATCTTTGAAGGCAAAACCACGGGTCTCCCCATCAGTCTTCTCATCCGAAACGCAGACGTGGACCCTTCTGCCTATGAGCCCATGCGGACGATCCTCCGTCCCGGCCATGGGGACTACGCCTACTTTAAGAAATATGGAATACGAGACCACCGCGGCGGCGGCAGGGCATCGGCACGAGAGACGGCTGCCCGTGTTGCCGCCGGCGCCATAGCGCGCAGGATCATAGGTCTCGCCGGGATCGAAGTTCAGGCATATACCAAAGAGCTGGCTGGAATCCGGGCCGAAAGGGATTCATTGGAAGAGGTGAACAGGAACCTTCTCCGTTGCCCGGACCCCGCTGCAGCCGAACGCATGGAAGAGGCCATCGAACAGGCGCGTAAACAGGGTGACACTGTTGGCGGTATAGTGGAGATCATTGCGCAGGGCTGCCCTGCCGGTCTGGGTGAGCCGGTGTTCGACAAGATGGATGCGGATCTCGCCAAAGGACTCATGAGCATAGGTTCCGTAAAAGGGGTGGAGATCGGGGCCGGTTTTGAGGCATCCCGCATGCGCGGATCCGAATGCAACGATCCTATAAGACCGGATGGATTTCTCTCGAATCATGCGGGGGGCGTGCTTGCCGGAATCACCACAGGCCAGAAGATCGTAATCCGGGTGGCATGCAAACCCGTTCCTTCCATCTTCATGGAGCAGGAAACGGTCGATGTCACCGGCATGCCTGCGAAGATTGCCATCAGGGGGAGACACGACGTGTGCGTGATACCCAGAATCCTGCCGGTCTGCGAGGCCATGGTGTGCATCGTTCTTGCGGACCATCTTCTCAGGCAGAAAACTCTGTAAACAGGTCAGCCACAAAGACACCAAGGCACAAAGAGGGAATAGGGTTCATAAAAGAAGAGTTAATGCTGGAAAAAGAGCGATGCAGATGTTGACTCTGTCTAGTTTATTTCCCCGGAGACGGCTTTACATCTTCGTCATTCCGGACTTGATCCGGAATCCAGTTCTTTCAATCTGGATTCCAGCTCCGATTTTCGCCGGGACAGGTTTCATTCAGCGGGGATGACAGTCCTTGATCATTGTAAAGCTCAGATTGAAACACCATGCAACTACTCTTTGTGTCTTGGTGCCTTTGTGGCAAGAATGGAAGAGGATATGTCCGTGAGGAAGGAAATTCGCATTTACGTCATCGGGGGCACAGGGGGAATGGGCAAATGGTTTGCAGATTTCCTGCGCTCCAAAGGTCACAGTGTCCGGGTCTCCGGGAAAGATCAGGACGCAAGCATCCCCGCTTTCGCGGAATGGGCAGATGTTGTCGTGGTTTCCGTTCCCATCAGTGAGACCCTCGAAACCATAAGGAAAGTGGGGCCGCATATGGGGAAGAACGATCTTCTCATGGATCTGACATCCTTGAAGCAGGAACCCGTGAGAAAGATGCTTGAATGCTCCGGGTCCGAGGTCATCGGATTGCATCCTCTTTTCGGGCCGACAGTTCATGACCTGAAGGGTGAGAATGTGGCGATCTGCCCTGCAAGGGGCAAGGGTTGGCTGCCATGGGTGAGGGGACTTTTCGTAAAAGACGGGGCGCACCTGGTGGAAGCAACGCCGGAGAAGCATGATGAAATGATGGCCTATGTGCAGGTGCTCACACATCTGGGGACCATTGTTACCGGTCTTACGCTCGGGGATTCCGGAATCGAACCGAAAGAACTCCTGAGATTCTCCACCCCCGCTTTTCGCACCCGTATGGCAGCCGTGGACAAGGTATTTCTCACCAATCCCCGTTTGTACGGGGACATCCTTGCATTCAATCTCAATGCGGGCGCCATCGCGAGAGCATTTCAAAGGAATGTATCGCGGGTCCTGGATTTCATCGCCGAGAAAGACGCGAAAGGGCTCACACATTGGATAAAGGGCGCCAACTGACAGTTCATCATTGACATGGCGAGAAGGCACTGTTATAAATCCCATACTTTTGAGGAGATCATTTGTGAATTCCATTGAGAACAAACTGAACAACTGGCGCTGGTGGCGCAATTCCGGGGAGGGGTTCGTCCACCGCTGATTCGTCTATAAGTCAAAATCACAGGCCGTGGAGAATCTCTCTGACTCCACGGCCTTTTTGCTTTTCCGGAAGGGCCGTGAATTCACCACGGCCCTTTTTTTTAGATGGAGAACAAGATGCATTACCCGGATTTTGAAACATTCAGAAACCTCGCCGGAAAAGGAAATCTGATCCCGGTCTACAGGGAGGTCCTGGCTGACACCATCACGCCTGTTCTTGCGCTCATGAAGCTCCGTTCGAGGCCGGGTGTCTTCCTGCTCGAGAGCATGGAGGGAGGAGAAAAATGGGGAAGATACTCCTTTCTCGGTATCGATCCGCATCGCACTCTACGGGTGCGGTGTAACGAAGTCGTGATTGAGGATGACAGTGGAATTCGAATCATGGAGCACAAGGGAGATCCCCTGCGATTTCTGAAGGAGATGCTCGTCCGCTATAAACCTGTGTGCATAGAAGGCCTTCCCCGCTTTTTTGGCGGAGCGGTGGGATACTTGAGCTATGACATGGTGCGCTATTTTGAAAGAATTCCGAGTTCAGGAGGGAAGGATATTGAAGCCGACGATGCGGCCTTTCTCATCACGGATACGCTCCTCATCTTCGATAACCTCAAACACACGGTAAAAGTTCTTGCATGCGCTTTTTTGGAGGAGAACCAGGATGTGTGCACTGCGTATCAGGAAGCAAGGGGAAGAATCGATCGACTGATCTCAGAGCTTCTCCAGTCCGAAAACGGCGGGGGCGAAGAACTCTCCGGACAAGTCTTCAGTGGGGAAAACCTTCTCTTCTCCCCGGCAATGGAGCCGGAGGTCTTCAAATCTCTGGTGAAGAAGGCCAAGGAATATATCCTGTCAGGCGATATCATCCAGGTCGTCCTCTCCCAGCGTTTTCAGCACCAAGGAAGCATGGACCCTGTGCGCCTCTACCGGGCTCTTCGCCACATCAATCCTTCCCCCTATCTCTTCTATCTGCGGTTGGAGGATCAAATCATGATCGGTTCTTCGCCGGAGGTCATGGTCCGCCTGGAAGACGAGCAGGTGGAGCTGAAACCCATTGCTGGCACCCGGCCCAGAGGGAAAACCGAGCAGGAGGACAGAAAGCTCGCCGATGACCTGCTGAGGGATCCCAAGGAGCGCGCGGAACATGTGATGCTCGTGGATCTTGGACGAAACGACCTGGGGCGTATCGGCCGGCCTGGGAGCGTCCAGGTTACACAGCTCATGGCGGTGGAGAGATACTCCCATGTGATGCACATGGTGTCGAACATCAAGGCGTATCTGGAGGATGGCAAGGATGCCTTTGACGTGCTCAGGGCCACATTCCCTGCAGGAACGCTCTCGGGTGCGCCGAAAGTTCGCGCCATGGAGATTATAGAAGAGCTGGAGCCTTCGCGGCGAGGTCCTTACGGGGGCGCGGTAGGCTATTTCAGCTACAGCGGGAACATGGATCTTTGCATCACGATTCGGACTATCCTGATTCGGAGTGATCAGATCACCATTCAAGCCGGTGCCGGGATCGTGGCAGACTCGGACCCCGACAGGGAATACGAGGAAGTGAACCATAAGGCCAAGGCGATGATAAGGGCTGTCCAGCTGGCTGCATCAGGGCTGGAGATATAGTGAAGACCGATGCACAAAAAAAGCGTTCAACCGCCAAGACGCCAAGATCGCCAAGGAAGACCTCTGCGCCTTCGCGGTTCAATCATTCACCAACAGGAGGACACCCATGATCCTTGTCATCGACAACTATGACTCCTTTACCTACAACCTTGTCCAGTACATCGCCGGCTTCGGTACGGAAACGCGTATCTTTCGCAATGACCGGATCAGCATTGACGAAATCGAGGCCATGTCGCCGGATGCGATTTTGCTCTCACCGGGTCCCTGTTCACCGAAAGAAGCTGGAATAACGGTTTCGGTCATTCAGGCTTTGCATCCGACAATCCCGATGCTTGGCGTGTGTCTTGGCCACCAGGCTATCTGCCATGCGTTCGGCGCAAATGTCGTCAGGGCCGAGAGAATAATGCATGGAAAGACCTCTCGGATCAAGAATGATGGGGCAACCTTGTTCAAGGGCATGCCCGACCCGTTTGAAGCCGGCCGCTACCATTCGCTGATTGTGGAAAAGGAATCGCTCCCTGAATGTCTGACCATCACGGCCGAGACCGAGGAGGGGGAAATCATGGGAATCCGACACCGGGATTATCCGGTCGAGGGCATTCAGTTTCACCCGGAATCGATTCTTACCCCCATGGGGAAGAGAATCATCCGCAACTTTTTGGAGATGATTCATTCAGCCACCAAGGCACAAAGGCACAAAGCACAGTTTCAATTTTGACACCCCGGTAAAAAGTAGGAAAACGCCCTTTTCCGTCATTCCGGCGAAAGCCGGAATCCAGTATCTATGACTACTTGCGAGCCCCCTGGATCCCGGTTTTCAGCGGGATGACGACTTTTTACGAGACCATCAATATTCATTCTTTGTGTCTTTGTGTCTTTGTGGCGGAACTCCATACCAAACAGGAAGGAGGACTGATCTATGATCAGAGAAGCTATTGCAGCAGTTGCCGAGGGCCGGGACTTGACCGAGCAGGATATGATGGCCGTGATGGATGGGCTGATGGAAGGGAAGGCGACCTCCGCTCAAATCGGTTCTTTTATCACAGCGCTTCGGATGAAGGGGGAGAGTGTGGACGAGCTCACGGGCGCCGCGCGAATCATGCGCAAAAAGGCTACATGGATCGATGCACGGTCTTCGATCATTGTGGACACTGCCGGGACCGGTGGGGACAGATGCAATACCTTCAACATCTCCACGACCGCGGCCTTTGTTGCGGCTGCTGCAGGATTGACCGTCGCAAAGCACGGCAACCGGGCTGTTTCGAGCGGGTGCGGCAGTGCGGATGTGCTGGAGGCCCTCGGGGTTTGCATCGAAACCGGGACAGACATCGTAGAGCAATGCATCCAGCAGATCGGCATCGGGTTCCTCTTCGCGCCCAGACTGCATGCGGCAATGAAGTACGCGTTGGGACCGAGGAGGGAAATCGGCATCCGCACCTTGTTCAACATGCTTGGTCCACTGACCAACCCCGCGGCCGCCACCTCACAGGTCATCGGGGTGTACGACAGGAAGCTCACTGAGATGTTCGCAGGGGTTCTCAAAAGACTCGGGACCCGGAGAGCCTTCGTGGTTCACGGATCGGACGGTCTCGATGAGGCCACCGTAACAGGCGCCACGCGGGTCTGCGAGTTGAGGGAAGGGATCATCTCAACCTATGACATCGATGCGGTCGATCTGTTCGGAGAATGCTACTCCCTTGAGGATCTCAGAGGGTCCGATGCGACCACAAACGCGCAGATTACAAAGGACATCCTCTCGGGTAAGGACGGAGCCGGCAGGAAGATCGTAGCGCTGAATGCGGCCCTCGCGATCATGGCGGGTGGAAAGGCCGAGACCGTCAGGGAGGGCATTTCCCTGGCCGAGCAATCCATCGATTCCGGAGCTGCTTTGAAGAAACTCCAGGCGCTCATCGAAATAAGCAATGGATGAGCGCTATGAAACAGAAAGTTGATGAGGTTGTACTGCGGCCAACCCTACTCCACCTGATGTGCAACTATGGATGAACCATGAATATCCTGGATCGAATCGTAGAATCGAAAAGGGAGGAGCTGGAAGCTGAGAAGAGGCGGCTTCCTCTGAGCGAATTGAAGCACGCGTTGAACTCGCGTCCGCCGAGGGACTTCAAGTCGGCACTTCTTAACAAAAAATGTGCAGTGATTGCAGAAGTGAAGAGGAAGTCGCCGTCGAAGGGGCCGCTCAGGGAGGTTCCGGATCCTTCTTCCATCGCAGCCGAGTACGAAAAAAGCGGCGCAGCGGCCATATCCGTGCTGACGGACAAACCGTTTTTCGGGGGAGGAAAAGTTGATCTTGTTCGGGTCAGAGGAAGCACCTCTATCCCCATCCTGAGAAAGGATTTTATTATCGATCCCTACCAGATATTTGAATCGAAGCTCCTGGGTGCGGACAGTATGCTTCTCATTGCCGCCGTGCTTGGCCCCGCATTGCAGGAGTTTTCAGAGATGTCCGAATCGCTGGGATTGCATCCCCTTGTGGAGGTTCATTCCGAGGGCGAGCTCACCCTGGCCTTGGACGCCGGTGCGCGGATCATAGGGATCAACAACCGGGACCTCCGGACATTTCAAACCGACATCAGGAAGAGCATTGAACTGATGTTGCTCATCCCGGAGGGAATCATCGTCGTCTCCGAGAGCGGCATCCAATCGCGCCGGGATGTCGAAGCGCTTATGGATGCAGGCATTCATGCTTTCCTGATAGGGGAGGCCCTGATGAGAGCGAAAGATGTCGGCGCCAAATTTGGGGAGCTGACAGCGCCATGACTGACGTGAAGATCTGCGGGATCACGAACCTGGATGATGCACTGGCTGCATGCGATTTCGGCGCAGATGCTCTGGGATTCATATTCTTCAAAGACAGCCCCCGTTATGTGTCTCCGGAAGAGGCCGGAGATATCATCGTGAACCTGCCCGGAGGGGTGGCAAAGGTTGGCGTGTTCGTCAATGAGGCGCCAGCCGTTGTCAAGAGCATCTACAACTCATGCGGGCTGGACATGATCCAGATTCACGGCGACGAATCCGCCGAGTATTGCCGCGGGTTTCCATCACATCGTCTGATCAAGGCACTCAATCCGCGGGATACAAAAAGCTTTTTGGAACTCGAGGACCAAACTCCTCATGCCTTTCTCGTCGACTCCGGGGGCCCGGTGAAATACGGCGGAACAGGCAATCTTTCGGACTGGGAGTTTGCCAAAGATCTGGCTCGGAGATATCCCGTCATCCTTGCAGGCGGGTTAAACCCGAAAAACGTGGGACGCGCCATCAGGACCGTTTCACCTGCAGCAGTCGATGTGGGAAGCGGGGCCGAAAGGGAACCGGGAAGGAAGGATCATGGAAAGGTCAAGGCATTTATAGAAGCAGTCCGCGCAGCAGGGGCAGGCGGCATAGGAAGGATTTTTAAGTCTGTTTAGTTCATCTGGTCTGTTCGGTTAACAGCAACATAAAATTTCGGATCTCTCATGAAATCATTAACCGGCCCATGATAGCACGTAGTCCGTCATTCCGGCGGAAGCCGGAATCCAGTCTTCTTCCGGTGGCTGATCGACCATGCCGGGAGACTGAGAATGAAAGAAAGATCCCATGGCGCACTGATAATCGGACAAACCAGACAAACCAGACAGACCAAATAAACCAGACAAACTTAGGAGCGAACGAAAAATGAACACAATGCCCGACAAGATGGGCCATTTCGGGATCTTCGGCGGCCGCTATGTGGCCGAGACGCTTATGCCTGCACTGATCGAGCTTGAGACAGCCTACCGATCGGCTATGCGTGACCGGGGATTCAGGAAAAAGCTGAGTCATTATCTTAGCGAATACAGCGGCCGCGCTACTCCGCTCTATTTCGCGGAAAGGCTCACCAGGACACTCGGCGGCGCGAAAATCTACCTGAAACGCGAGGACCTGAACCACACAGGATCCCATAAAATCAACAATACCCTCGGTCAGGCGCTCCTCGCCCTGAGGATGGGGAAGGGGAGGCTCATTGCAGAAACAGGTGCAGGCCAGCACGGTGTTGCCACAGCCACCGTTGCTGCCCTGTTCGGGATGGAATGCCGGGTGTTCATGGGGGAGGAAGACATGGCCCGCCAGGCGGTCAATGTATTCCGAATGAGAATCCTCGGCGCCGAAGTTGTTCCGGTTTCATCCGGCCGGTCAACCCTCAAGGATGCCATGAACGAAGCCATGCGCCACTGGGTGGCGAGGGTCAGAGATACCTACTATGTGATCGGCTCCACGGCAGGCCCTCATCCTTATCCCATGATGGTTCGCGATTTTCAGAGTGTGATCGGAAGGGAGACGAAAAGGCAGATTCTGAAAACAGAGGGCCGGCTGCCGGATGCGATAGTGGCTTGTGTCGGAGGGGGCAGCAACGCTATGGGCATGTTTGGCCCATTCAGGGCCAAACAGGAAGTCGGGTTTTACGGGGTGGAGGCCGGAGGCCAGTCCATCTCTTCAGGCTTGCACGGGGCGAGCATCTCCGCAGGGCGCGTCGGCGTGCTCCATGGAAACAAGACCTACATCCTCCAGGATGAAAATGGACAGGTGAGGGAGGCTTATTCCGCGGCCGCCGGGCTGGATTATCCGGGTGTGGGGCCCGAGCACAGCTATTTTCATTCAACCGGCAGGGCCGAGTATGTGGTTGTCACCGACGATGAGGCAAGAGCGGCTTTTCTTGATCTCAGCAGGCTGGAGGGGATCATTCCGGCCATGGAAAGCGCTCACGCAGTGGCCTTCGCAATGAAGCTTGCCCTCGAGCTGGGCAGGGACAGGATCATCGTCGTCAATCTATCGGGCAGAGGGGACAAGGATGCTGCAATTATTGAACAGGAAGGAAAAGACCATGGGGCGAATCGGAGAGAAGTTCAAAGCGCTGAAAGAAAGGCGTGAGAGGGCGCTTATTACGTTTGTGAGCGCAGGCGACCTGGATCCGGCAAGAACAAGGGAAATCATCCTGGCCCTGGAGCAAGCCGGGGCGGATATCGTGGAACTCGGCGTCCCCTTCTCGGACGCTACGGCGGACGGACCTGTGATTCAGGCATCTTCCACAAGGGCTCTGAGGGCTGGAATGTCGCTCAAAAAGACCATGGCCATCGTATCGGAAGTAAGAAAAACTTCTGAAATCCCCATCGTCCTTTTCGGATACTACAATCCAATCCACGCCTATGGCCCGGCGCAATTCGCGAAGGACTCCGCATCGGCAGGAGTGGACGGCGTGCTGGTTGTCGACCTGCCTTTTGAAGAGTCGAGGGAACTGAGGCAATTCACAGATCCTGCCGGGCTCGATTTCATTCCCCTTGTCGCGCCTACCACAGGGGCCGAGCGGGCCCGGAAGATCCTTCATGATGGTTGCGGTTTTCTCTACTTCATTTCCGTTACCGGAGTCACAGGGACCGCAAAGGGTTCTCCCCTCGAAATAAAGAGGGAGATAAGGCAACTGAGGACTATCACCGGACTCCCTGTCGCGGTGGGATTCGGCATAACGACCCCGGCAGAGGCCGCTGAAATCGCGCAGCATGCAGACGGCATTGTCGTAGGAAGCGCCCTGGTCCGGTTGATCCATGAACACAGGGAAAACGGCAATCTCGAAGCCGCGGTGACATCGTTTGTCGGTGATTTGAAGAGAGCGCTTGGATCGGGGGAACCGATCAAACCCAGGGACAAGTACTGAACCGCCAAGACGCAAAGTTCGCCAAGGAAGATATTTGGTTTTTCAACTGCGGAGAAGCCTCCGCAGTTGAAAAACCAAATGCATTGCTCTTCTTCGCGTTCTTCGCGCCTTTGCGGTTCAATAATAATTTTCCCCGGACGCGGTTGCGGACGCCGGTGGATTGGAGTATGCATACGGCCGGGATATTCTTCCACATGCCCAAAGGAAAGTGATTTGGGAAATCAGCCTTTGCCCGTGCAACCGCATGCCGACCCCGACGTTCCCGGCAGAAGAAGACTGAGTCTTGTGCTCTGTGCCTTTCTGCACGGGTTGAACCATGCCCTCCAGCTTATCCTTCCTCCCCTGTATGTTTCAATAGGCGGTGATCTAGGGATTGAAGGGCTCAGCCCGGTGATGCTTCTTGGGACCATCTATTTTGTGGTGTATGCGGTTGTGGGGCTGCCTTACGGAATCCTCGCCGACCGGTTCAGCAAGAAGAGGATGCTGGTGCTGGGGGCACTTGTCAACAGCATGGCTTTTATCATGGTTGCCTACAGCCGCTCCTATGGCGTGCTTGTCGCCGCCATGGTGCTGGGGGGGTTAGGCGGGGGGACCTATCACCCGGTTGGAAATGCACTTATCTCAAACCTGTTCAAGGATATGGTGGGACGCGCCTTCGGCATTGCCGGAATAGGCGCCAGCTTCGGACTTTTCTTCGGCCCCTTCGCAAGCGGTTTCCTGGGGGAGCGCTATGGCTGGCGCGCAAGCTGCATGGCATTCGCCCTCTTCGGGATAGCAGTGACCGCGGCATTCGCCCTTGTCATGCCGGACGACAGGAGGGAGACTTCAACGGAGAAGTATGAAAGCGGTCAACGCCGCGCCATCCTCCTCGCCATCCTCCCCGTGATCATGGTCTTCGGAGTTCGGGACTTTTGCCTCTGGGGCATGACTTACCTCACTCCTGCCATGGCCCAGACGAGCATCGGTTTCTCGGTGGAAACAGCGGGTCTGCTCATCGGCCTGATGAGCCTGACGGGTGTGGTCTCCCAGCCGCTGGCAGGGACGATGTCCGATCGTTTCGGACGGCGAAAGGTGATTGTCTTCTCCTTGGCAGCAGCGGCCCCTTGTGTCCTGCTTTTTCCTCACGCAGGACAGCTCTCCATCTTCCCTCTTGTCATCGCGGCCGGATTCGCTCTGCTGGCCACTGTGCCCGTCGTTGATGCCGCTGCTGCAGAAATCGTGCCCCCTTCCATGAGAGGACGGCTATTCGGGATGATGATGACACTGGGGATTCTCCTGGGAGCTTTGAGTCCTTATGTGGTCGGGGTCATCCATGATGTTTCCGGGGGGTATGCGACGGCCTACCTGGTTTTGGGCATAAGTGCGCTCCTGGGCGCAGGGCTCAGCGTGGTGGTATTCTCAAAATAAGTGATATGGAACCGCGAAGACGCTAAGTTCGCAAAGGAAGATATTTGGTTTTTCAGCTGCCGGGAGCCCCTCCGGCAGCTGAAAAACCAAATCTTCGCGTCCTTCGCGTCTTTGCGGTTCAAATCTTTTTTTCGTCCCCTCGTCCCTCTAACTATCCCTTTTTTCCAGGAATCAACGGCTGGATGAGTCTCCCCGGCAGCTTCAGGGTTCTCTCGAGAATGCCGAGGACACCGGCCCCGACCGCCGAAGGAGAAATCGGGGTTACCGCGGGATCGGAGATGTCACCCCTGACCTTCACAGGAATGGCGATGAAGTTTTCTCCCAGAATATTGCCGAGAATGGGTATGTTCTCGAGGATCGTGTCTACCGTCTTCAGCGGAGTGACGAGCACCGTGACGTCCATCTTCTTTGTAAAAAGATCGATGGCGCCCTCGAACGCAAGCCCCATGGATTTGCCGTCGATCAACGCCTCTTCCAGGTGGACTACCCCGTTCCGGATCTTTCCGGTGAATCGGGCGGACTTGTAACCGAATCCCTCTCCGGCCAGATCAGGCACCCTCCCTTTGAAAATCTCGGTGATGTTGACCACACTGAATATCTTTGCAAGCAATCCAAACCGGTAAATGCGCCCCTCTCCCGCGTCGATCACGAACTGTCCTTCCAGGTTGCGCAGCAGGTCTTCGGAATCTCCCCTGGCAGCGATCTCCCCCGTAAAGTCGAACCGGCCGCTCACGAGTTTGGTATCGAGAAAACAGGAGAGGGTCTGTTTCAATTCCTTGTCTCTTGCCTTTGCTTCAGCCTCCAATTCCATGGGCTCGGGGGAAACCTTCACGGTGGCATCGGCGGCAATTCCGCACAAGCGTCCCTCCGTGATCTTCACCTCCACCCTCTTGTCCTTGAAATTCAAGTCAAAGGCAAAGGGCTCCCACCGCAATTCCCCGTATTCGAAGTAGGCCGCCTTCACATGAACTGTTCCATGGACCGGCACTGCTCCGAGGATTCCTTTTTCCTCAGGCGGTTGCCGGCCGTCTTTCTTCCGGATCTCTTCCTTTTTCTTTTGCTGTTCAATGATCCGCTCCACCTTTTCCCACCTGAAGCCTTCTGAGGAGACGGTCAGGTCCACCTGGACTCCCTCTTGCGCAAACCCGATTGTCCCCTGAATTGCCGCCTCCGTTCCCCTCCACGCCAGTTCGGCTTTTTCCACCTGGACATTGTCGTCTGACGCCTTCAAGGAGAGACTGTTCACAAGAACAGGACTGCTCAGATCTCCCCGATAAGCAAAATCCCCTGCCTGGATATCCCCCTTCACCCTGGACTGCTCCGGACTATCCTTTACAATGCGCGCTGTGAAATCTCCTCGGATCCAGCCGTTGAGATAGGGATTTTCCTCCATAATCTGTTTCAAGGTCTCCTCGGACAGGAGCCCCTTGAACTGGAGATCGATCTCCTTGTCTCCCAGGTTCAACCTTATGGCGGCGCCGCCATCGGGTCCATCGATCAGAAGCTCCTTGATCAGGAGATCCCCTCCTTCAGGCCCCCGCGCGAGGTTCAGCGTGACTTGCGGGCCGTTTGCCACGGTGAAATTCCCCTGGAGTGAAGTCTCGGCTTTTTTACCCCAGACAAGACTCGCGTTCGATATGGATATGGGGGCGCGGACCTGCATTTCAGGAGGCAGATCCATGGCGGCAGAAATCCATTCCTTTGCCTGCGGGCCGATCGTACCTTCGAAATTCAGGCTCACCTGGGGAGAGCCTTGCATGTATTCCATTACTACGCCCGACAGGCTCAACGCGGCATCCAAGATGGCCGTCTGCGTTTGTTCGAACTCGATCTGGTTTGGGTTCCCGCTGAAAACGGCCTTGTCCACTTTGAGAATGGCAGGGAGCCGTGAGGATTCAACAAGGAGACCCTCTGCCTCTCCCTTGCCTTGGAACACCCATTCCTTCGGGTTCTTTAGAGGACCCTTTAGCTCAATGGCGGAAAGGGAGACCTGCCCCTTCAGGGAGTCAAGCTCCTTCAGAGCCGGGATCTGTCCAAGGGTGGCAACCCACGAATAGAGCTCCCCCAGATCCAGGACGGCCTTATCTGATGCGACCGCCAGACGCGCTGTTTCACCCAAATCGACCCGGCCGGCCGCTTGTGTAACCTGGGTGTTACTCATCCTTCCGGCCAGATCGCTCCAGGATATCTGATTCCCCCCATACGTAAACCGTCCCCTCGAGACCTCCACGGGATAGGGAACTCGTTCGTACTCCCCTTTTAGATTCATCTCGCGGATCTCGATCTCAGGCCGGAGGGAGTCCATACGCTCCCCCAGCGTAAGCCTTCCCTGGGCCGACCCCTCCAAGTGTTTGATCCTTTTTATCTCTGCGATAAAGGCATCGTCCTTCACAAGTTCGCGGAGGATAGGCAGGCCTTGGGCCAGATCAGCCACGAAGTCCATGCTGAGTCGGAAGGGAGGATTCTCTCCCTGTATACCTATGGCAAAATCCCCGTCGCTTGCCTGGCTGTTTCCAATTCTTGCGCTGAGCTCCTGTCCCTTGAACATGCCATGTAAGAGAGACAGCTTCCCGGTTACTCCGTTCAAATCCAGTCCGACCTCAACCACGTTGACTCCCATTTTGCTGACCGTAGCCTGGATATCCACGTTTTCCGGCTCAGCCAGTTTTTCCCACGATTTGCCTCTGGATGTGATCACAGCCTGTTCGATGACCCCGCCCTGCACAACGTCGAAGGCCTTTTTCACTGTCGGAACATCCCCAGCCAGTGAGAGGGACAGGTCGCGAATCGCATTTACATCGACTTCTTTTGCAGAGAGCTCCGCGAGCACGCTGGGTGTGTCCCGGTCCATGAGAAAACGGCCGGAAAGCTTCATCCCTGGATTGCCCATCTCCAGCTCCGTGACGGTGAAGCTCATCTGCCGCTTTGCGAAATGGTATTGTCCTGTAAGCTTTTCGATCCGGGCGGGTGCGATATTTTCGCCCCGGCGAAGGGTCAGTTTCGGCGCAGAGGCTTCCACATCTCCTTCGATATTCGGATATTCTTTCATTCGAAAACGAACCGTGGCGTCTATGCGCGAATCCCCAAGACCTGTATTGGATTGTGGTGCAAAAGCGCTCATGATCAGATGAGGTTGAAGCTGCTTTATCTCTACTCTTCCCTCTCCCTTCATCTGGCGGGTGTCCATCTTTGCAGCGAAGCTGAGACTCTCCCATATGTTGGATGCGGAACGTATACTGATGGCGAGCTTATCGGGAGGCAGTTCAACCTGTCCATTCAACTCACTGAATACGATGAGCGGCTCCTCGCCCCGGGTGAGACTCAGCCTGCCGTTTTCTATGAGAACCTGCAGGTCAGGCCGCACGCTCGTGAGTTGAGATAATGCTCCGTAGGCGGCTCCTGCGAGATTTTCGATGAACACCTCTTTGCTTTTTTCCTTCTCGGGCTCCCTCCTGATCTCCGGAACAGCCAGGCGAAAATCGGGCCTTCTCACCTCCACACTGCCGATTTCGATCCGGCCGATGAAAATGGGAAGAATCCTCAGATAAGCGGTGGCGGATTCGGCCACCCCCACCGTGTCATGTTCCGGAACCGAGATGCTGATGTTGGATAGTTTCCCCCTTGGAGGGAAAAAGGAGATCCGGAGTGACTCAAAATCGACCGTTCCCTCTACGCGCTCGTCCAATGTCCTTTGCAGCTTGGTGCGGATCTCCTGCTCATCGACAAACAGCGGCACCAGCAGCGAAAAGAGCGCGGCAAGGATGAGAAAACCGCCGAAACCGGCACCTATCCACAAGGCGATTTTTCTGCTTCTTGTCATGAGTTTCTCCAAAACTCTAGGGAAAATCTCCGGGCACTGCGATCAAAACGACCGGATTCCAGAACTGCAATGGAGAAGAAATCGGCACAACCTGGGGCGAAAAGATGAGAGACAGGGAATGTCCGTTTCAATCTCTGAATACAGAAAATATGAACATAATAGTCCATTTTGCAAGGGAAGCGTGAAAGAGGGCTTAAGTGCGGAAAAGACGCATTCAAGAGATTGATGATCGATGAAACGGAAGAAATGACAAATGAGCAGCCTTGGCCTCCGGTGCTGTCCTCCGGTGCTTGCCAATACGGCCGCGAATGTAATAGGGTGTCTCAAACTCGGCCGAATCGGATCAGCGCATCCGGTCGGCTCGATGGGGGAGACGAACATGCCATTTGTGAAATTGATGAAATACAACACCTACTATGAAGATCACGGTGAGGGAGAGACCATGATCCTTCTTCATCATGGGTTTGGCTGCACCGAGATGTGGTCTGAAATCTATCCTTCCCTGGTTGAAGCAGGATATCGGGTGATCCTTTATGACAGGCGGGGCTTCGGTAGGTCAGAAAGGGGAGATGATTTTACGGAGTTCTACACGAGTGACGGGTTTCGTTCTGCATCCGTGGAGGAACTTGAGAATTTCAAAAGAGAACTCGGCATTGGAAAATGCCACCTGATCGGCCAATGTGAAGGAGGTGTTGTTGCCATAGATTATGCGGCAAAATGGCCCGACCAAGTCGCTTCCATCACCATCTCAAGCACCCAATGCTACAGCGAAGTCCCTGTGGAGGAACTGAACCGCCAAAAGTTCTACAAAGCGTTTCACGAACTCGATCCCAATCTGCAACGGAAGTACACGGAGTGGCACGGAAAGGATGTGGAAGCGGTTTTCAACCAATTTCGCACCTACGGCGGGGAATACGGCAGGGACTTCTTCGATATCCGCCCCGTCCTGCCTCACGTACAATGCCCTGTTCTCATTCTTTATCCCGACAGGAGCTTCCTCTTCAGCGTGGAGCAGGCGGTGGCCTTATACCGCGGCCTGCCATTGGGGGAGTTGATGGTGCTTCCTGACTGCGTGCACAATACCTATGAGCAGGAACCCGAGGAATACATTCGCGCTATTTTGAACTTCATGAAAAGACAGAAGAGTCCGCGCAAGCGGCCAGTTCGGCTAACCTGTGTGGCATGATAATATCTGTCGCAGAGAATCAGTATGATTGAACCGCTAAGGCGCAAAGGGCGCAAAGAAGAACGCAAAGATTTGTTTTTTCACCTGCCGGGTTTCCGGCAGGTGAAAAAACAAATATCTTCCCTTCGCGTACTTGGCGTCTTGGCGGTTTAGAGCTTTCTTCGCAACTCATGATTTCATTCGCAGTTCCCAATCGAATTCCCGTGAAGTGACCTTATCTTCCATTCTCTGAATGCGGCGCTCCAGATTCTCATATCTTCGCTTCAACCGGGCCACAGCCGTTTTTCTCGAGTGGAGATAGCTATGATAAAAGTCCCGTTCATCCTCACCTGTTATCGGGAGAACCGGCTCCGGTTTCATCAGCAGGGCTGCCAGGAAATAGAGTCCCGTCACCGGCCACAACCCGGTAAGGAGCAGCAGTATTACCGCAATGGCTCTTGTCCAGAAAACAGAAAAGTCGAAGTACTCCGCCGTGCCTCTGCATACGCCAAGTATTATTCCGTTCCGTGAGCGATAAAGCCCTCCCCGCAAAATATCGTCGATCTTTTTCATGGTTTTTTGCCTTTTTGATCGAAGAGAATTGTCTCCAATGCCTCCAGACGGTTTTCCATGCGCTCCAGACCCTGATGGATTTCCTGGAGGATTCTGGCCTCCTCGCTCTGAAGCCTCTGCCCCTTTCTGGACATATCTCCCTTCAGGATCTTGATCGCCATGAGGATAGTGCTTCCGATCACGACCAGGCCGAGCACGACCCCCCCGAATACAATCGCAACGATGAGAATGGGTTCCATCACACCTTCCGTTTGAAAGACTCTAGTCCACGGTTTCTTGCTTCGTACAACTATTTCGCAAGATTTGCTTTGATGGACTGCAGTTCCTTTTCGATCTCCTCGTCCATCTGCAGCCTTTCCAGCTCCACTTCAAGGGCAGGCCTCCTGGGAAGATTCACAAGCTCGGCTTCAGCCTCCATCCTCTCTATCCTGGTCTCCAGTTCATCGAATTTGGCAATGACTTCCGTACTGTCCGCGCGACGAATCTGTTGCTGAGCACGCCGCTTCTTCCCGGCATGAAGATGTCTCTGAACCAGTACGCGCTCCTTTTCACGCGCTGCCGCAAGTTTTTCCTCCAGCTGCCGTATGTCTCCTTGATACTGCTCCACCAGCCCGTTGAACTCGGCGATCTCCTTCTCCAGAGCCCGGGCCTTTTCCACGAATCTTCTTTTTTCCAGCAGGGCCTCCCTGGCGAGATCCTCCCGGCCCTTGCTCACTGCGATTCCCGCCTTCTCAGACCAAAATTGATTTCTTGATTCGGCTTCCTCCATCTGCCTTCGGCTCTTCTTTGCACCGGCCATAAGACCGGCGCAAGAGGCCTTCATCTCGACCAGAGTGTCTTCCATCTCCCTGATCATCAGCTTGATCAGTTTCTCCGGATCTTCGGCCTTGTCCAGCATGGCATTGAGATTGGAACTGATGATATCACGAAATCTTGTAAAGATACCCATGGCATCTCCTCCATCGCGGTTTTTCCACAAGAAACGCAGGATTCATGCCACAGGATTCGCCCACACTTTTCTTCCGCAAATTCAAGGGCTTTATTGTTGACCGTTTCTGATGGATATGGTTTAATAGCCCAATTTATGGTAAAAGATACCAAAAGGCGGTCTGAAATGAAGCGTATCAAACCGCTTCTGGATAGGAGAGTGTCTGTTCCCACGCCCGCGGGTATGAAAGAACCGCTCGGCCAATCGGATAAATTTCTCGATTTTCAGGAACAGCTTTCCCGCGCAGCGCGCGTGGACCGGCCGATCCTGCTCGTGGGTGAGCGGGGGACGGGCAAAGAACTTGCGGCAACAAGGGTGCATTTCCTTTCAAAAAGATGGCAGGGACCCCTGATCACCCTGAACTGCGCAGCCCTGGCCCCCACCCTCATCGAATCCGAGCTGTTTGGTTTTGAAAGAGGGGCATTCACCGGGGCCGATCATCGGAGGAAAGGGAGATTTGAGGCGGCAGATGGGGGAACTCTTTTTCTGGATGAAATCAGCAGCATTCCTCTGCAAGTTCAGGAAAAGATTCTTCGGGTCGTCGAATACGGGACCTTCGAACGCGTGGGGAGCACCGATGGCCTCGAAGTGAATGTGCGCATCCTAGGTGCAACGAATAAGGATCTTTTCTTGATGGCAAAAGAGGGACTCTTCAAGGAGGATCTGCTGGACCGGCTGTGCTTTGATGTGCTGTTCCTTCCCCCCTTGAGAGAAAGGGAAGGAGATATTCCTCTCCTGGCAGACCATTTTGCTGCTAGAATGGCGATGGAACTCGGGTGGGGGGAGATCCCCGTTTTTAGTGACGAGGCTATCCAGGCCATGGAGGAGCATTCGTGGCCCGGGAATGTACGGGAGTTGAAAAATATTGTAGAGCGTGCAGTCTACAGATCCGATACCCCGCTTATTCGGTCCATTGACTTTTATCCCTGGCGGGGTTTTGAGACAGGAAAGGACAAAACCCATAAGGGACCGGGGATTCGAGCGGATCATCCCTTCAAGGAAAGGAATCCATCGGGGGAAAGCTTTCAGCAGGCAGTCGAATCGTTCAAGATTTCCCTGATCACCGGGGCGCTCAGATCTTCCAGATTCCATCAGCAGAGGGCGGCTCGATCCCTTGGGTTAACGTACCACCAGTTCAGGGGGCTCTTCCGAAAGTACAGGAAGAGGATCGAAGAAGCGATTGGCAATCCTTCTTCTCCTCCTTTACAATCGTGTGAGAAGCGTTTGAAACAGCGCGAACTTGAGATATGAACGCAACGGATCTGGTGTTATGTCTCACGGATAAGTTGTCATCTCGACCGAAGGGAGAGATCCTGCAACCAAATCGAACATAAAGATTTCTCGCTTCACTCGAAATGACAGGACTGCACGTGAAACACCACTGTAGCGCGGTGCGTTGCCTCTTTCATGCGCATATGAGAAATCAGCTTTTAACTTGAGGATACTGGAAGGATGGAGCGAAAAGTGAATATGCTGGACGACAAGAACCTGCTCATGGTTACCGTTTCCGGGGCCGACAGGCCGGGCATCACCGCCAGGTTCACACGGGTGTTGCTCAATCATGCTGTGGAGGTGGTGGACATCGAGCAGGCCTCTCTGCAAAACCTCCTCGGCCTCTATTTTCTTCTGGATCTGAGTCAATCCAGTGAGTCCAAGGACAGCGTGATCAAGGATCTCCTTTTTGAGGCGAGTCAGCTTGGCGTGACCCTCAATTTCCGGCTCTTTTCAGAGGCTGAAGTTCAGGCCGTAAACCAGCGCAACCTCTATGTGCTGACCCACTTCGGCGGCACCCGGGCAATTGCCGAGTTTTCGCAGATCCTGGCCGAAGAAAACGTCAACATAGAGACGATATCCAGCCTGACCCACCATGGAATTCGTTCCCTGGAGATGGTGATCGACGCACAGGGATCAAGGGGATTGGGCCGTTTCAAGCAAAGAATCATGTTCAAGAGCAGGGAGCTCAATGTTGACATGGCAATCCAGAAAATGGAGGCCTACCGCAAGAACAAGCGGTTGATCTTTTTTGACATGGACAGCACGCTCGTGGACATGGAAATCATCGACGAGATGGCCAAAAGAGCGGGAGTGCACAGGGAGGTGGCGAGGATCACGGAAAAGGCCATGAGAGGAGATTATGATTTCGAGGAGGCCCTGATCCAACGGGTCGCTCTCCTCAAGGGAATGACCGTGAAAGCACTGATGGAAATCCGGCATAACATCCCTCTCTCGGAGGGCGCAGAGGAACTCGTTGTCACCTTGAAGTGGCTCGGTTTCAAGGTGGGTCTGGTCACCGGCGGCTTTGACTTCTTTGCGGAACATCTGAAGCAGCGACTCGGCCTCGATTTCGCCCATTCAAATAGTCTTGAAATCAGGAACGGCGCTCTCACCGGAAGGGTGTCCGGCCAGATCATCGATGCAGCAGGAAAGGCCCGCATTGTGAATCAGTTTTCCTGTGACTTGGGGATCCCGCTGGATCAGATTGTAGTTGTGGGGGACGGCGCCAACGATGTCCTTATGATCGGCCAGGCGGGTCTCGGCATCGCCTACAACGCCAAGAAGCGGCTGGACAGTGTCGCGAATGTCACTCTTGGGAAAGCCCGCCTCACTCATCTCTATCATCTTCTCGGGATAACGGAGGAAGACATCGCGGCAGCGATGTCGTGCAGGGTACCGGATTAGTTAGTACCCCGGGACCGGCATCACGTTGACTTCGTCCCTTACGCTTGTCACTCCCGGCGTGCTGCTGACCGCTTTTACCATTTGCATCTTTTCTTCTTCCGTGGTCGCCAACCCCGTAACGACAACCACTCCTTTTTCCGGGACCTCCACATGGGAGAAGTTGTAGTACTGTAAACCGGCATTGACCACGGCGGCCTCGGCCCTTTTCTGGAGCGTCAAACGCTCTATGGCGTCGAGTGCCTGCAAGCTGCACTCATTGATCACCTGCAGCCGCAAGGAATGCAGAATTACCTCCGCTGCACCTTCAATCCCCAGCTTCGCAGTGTTGATGACAAGGTCATAGTGGGAGAGATCGTCCCAATCGATGTGATAGGCATACCGGAGGAAACCTCTCCGTTCGCTGTCGCTCTTGTTGATCAGTTTTCTCGCCCCTCCCTCGCTCATTTGATTCTTTCCGGAGATCTGCCGTATGCGATATTCCTCCGGGGCGTGGATCAGGGTGTGCAGAGCGCAGCCGAATTCACGGAGCAGGATCTGGCTTCCATGCCCGATAATGACACCGTGTCCGGATCTGGAGACCGAGTACACAACCGACTCCAGGATGTCGAGATACAACTCCGGATTGACGCGGAGCGAATCAAAGAAGCTGGGGGCCTTCTCGTCGATTCCCTTCAGGTCCTTTGCGCGAATCCCCATCTTTATCGCTTCTGAATGCAGTTTCTGATCATCATAAAGTTCCAGCCCGGCCTTGGCGGCGACAAGTTCAGCAATCTTTCCGAAACCGGTTCCCATTCCTCCTGAAATCGTTACGAGCGGCATATGCATTCCTCCTTTCCGGTGATTTGCTCAAAACCATTTTCCTGCCACCACCGTAAGCACTGCAAATTAGCTTGTCAAATTTCTGCAGCTTGCTGAGGAGCGACCATTGGCGGGCAAACTGCAGAGAAGCGGCAGGGAGGTGGTGGAGGACCCGGAGAGGTTCGACTATAAGACAGGAAGGAGAATTCCCCCTGAAGGGATGATATGAACGTCAGGACGGGGACAACGTCTCCGGCTTAGGCGGAAGGCCTCATCCATGTCCGAGCCATAAACAAAACCCATTCTCTCGACCTTTTCCCTGGGAATATCCCGGGACACGATGATGATCCGGAAGGCATGCTGTGCTGTCAGGGCCATGCCTGCGGCCATGTTAAAATCAATGGCAGCGCCTTCCATGATCAATTCATTCCGTGCGAAGCAATCCCTCATACCCTTCAGCAGATCATTGCTATAAAGCCTGTGAAATCTTTCAAGAGCCGCGATAAACGGCTCGGGAAGATTTCCGGAACAGTCTGCAAAGAGGATGATGGTTCCCCCCTCCCTGGTCACCATGGAAGCCGGTGCAAGTGGCTTCATGATCTGCGGTCCTTCGGAGTAAGGGAAAGAAGTGATGAGGGTCAGGTCGGATTTTCCCGGGAATTTCTTGGAGATCATTCCCGTGCATTTCCGGATGCCCGCCAGATGGGCCTCAGCAGGATCTCCGGAGACCAGGGTGCAGAGCCGGTCCGTATGATCCAGAATGCTGTTCACCACAAAATGAAGACCGGCCGCTCTGGCCACTGCGCAGACGTTTTCGTAAAAGGGGTTGTCCGTGAGCCTCCCCAGTCCGGCTCGCTCATGAAAGGCATATCGGAGATGGTGTTCGAGGATGGATTCGAAATCTGCCACTCCGGGGAACAGGATCTTTCCGCCGCCCCCGAAACCGTTCATGGGGTGAGGGAAAATGGAGCCGATTCCAATTCTGAAAGATGCCTCGTGGACAAGACGGTTTATCTTCACTTCCCGCCCTGTGTCCAGCCGGGCCACGGGCACCATGTCAGGGGCGCGACAATCGTGGTTAAAGAAGGAGTATCCGGACATCAGGTCACGGCCGAAGGCGGTCTCCAGTTCCTCGGAAGAAAGCGGCCGGTGTGTGCCCAGCGCGAGGACGATCCGTATGTTTTCCCTCTTCACACCGATTCTCTTCAGTTCTTCCAATAATGCAGTGAGTATGGCTTTCTTGGGAGAGGCGCGGGTGAGATCTTCGATCAGCACTGCAACGGTGTCGGAAGGGGAGATTCGCTCCCGAAGCGGTTCGCAGCCGATGGGATTCTCCAATGCCGTTCTTGTCAGATCCGCCGGATCTCCGAAATCCTGAGGGCTGCCCAGATCGGCAAAGGTGAGAAGATTCCATTCCTTCGGCAGTTCGAAGGAAACCTTACGGCCTCCATAAAGGATGAAAGGACTGTTCTTCATGGACGGAACTCACATGTCCTTCAGGTATAACTTCTCATACAGATCCTGCAAGCGGAACAGATGCCCCTCTTCGTCCTGCGCCAGTCGCTTGAACATCGCTTCCATGGGCTCGCCGCCGCACTGTTCCGCCATCCTGCGGTAAAAATCCAGTGCCCTCTTCTCCTCATGAATGGCATGCAGGAAAACGTCCTGCTCAGTGGAATCCCTGCCAAGCGATCTGTCTTCGAAAAGGAGAGTGAATTTCATGTCCGGCCCATGGGCTAGACCTGCGGCGTGCAGGGAGACCGTCTCTTCAAAAAAGGCCTTCTCCAGGGTGTATTTATGCTTCAACTCGTCCAGCGCAAGATCCTTGAGCAGGTCCCTGGCCACCATGTTATCCGACTTCAGGTAGGCGTTCTTGTAGTCCTGAAAGCTCTTGCTTTCCATCTCCACTGCTCGCTCCAAAGCCACTTCACGGGTATAGCAAACCTCTTCCATCCGATTTCACCCCTTCCGCTGATCTATCCTGAAATTCTTCTTACCTGCATTCCATGTTCATTACAAGTTTCTTCCAGAAGCGGTGCTCTCCTCTTCCAGGATCTTCCGGCCTGAACCGATCCGCTCGAGGATCTCCCCGAACCGCTCTCCCTTTTTGCAATGTCTCTGAAAGGAATCCAGGCAGAGCTTTATGATCCTGAGCGCCGCCTCCCTGTCATGAATACCCGCCAGTTCCTCCGCAAGTCTTGGATGCCTGCCCAGCTTTCCGCCGACCAAGATCCGATGACCGCTCAAACCCGCCACCAGGGTTCCCGAGGGGCAGGCGGTAATGCACTGGCCGCAATGGAGGCAATTTGCACGATCGACGACCGGTGCGCCGTCCCGTAGAAGGATGGCTTGCTCCCGGCATGTTTCCACACACGCGCCGCACCCCGTGCACGCCTCCATGCTGACTGCCGGCGTACATGCTCCGATAATCCCCACATCCGCGATTTGAGGTTGGGAGCATGCATTCGGACAATCCGAGATGGAGATACGGAACTCATGATGGAATTTGAGCTCTCCCTGAACACGATCCTTCAGAAAAGCCTTCAGGTTCCTCCGGGAGAGATGCTTTTCCAGATCGTCTAAAAGGTCCCCGGACTGGACTGCACGGTTGGGACATCCTGAGCGGCCGAAGCAGCTTTCCACCCGATGGCCTTTGACCTCTTCCTCCATGCGGTTCAGAAATCGTCTCTTGCATCGGTCCATCAGTTCCGGCGTAACCTCTTTCGCCCCGCACCGGGCGGCCTCCTCTTCCACACGTTCCCGCACCCTTCTCCGAACAAAGAACGGGACACGCGAAAGCATCTCTTTGGCATCATCCGTCCACTTCATCTCTTGACTCCCTCATTCCTATTATAAGAATGAAGCCGCGGAAAAGCATTGACATAAGTCAAGCAGCTATGGACGGTTCTTTAAAAGCACGATCGTCGCTCCCCAGCCTGAGGGACCGGCGTCAAGGGTGAAGCTCTGAACGAGAGGGTGTTTTTCGAGCGCGGAGTGAACCGTCCTCCTGAGCATTCCCTTTCCTTTTCCGTGGATGATTTTCACCTCCATGATTTTGTTCTCATGGCAGACTCTGAGGTATTCGTCCACTGCAGAGGCTGCCTCATCCGGGCGAAAGGTGTGAAGATCAAGGATTCCGTCGATCGGAAGAACGATCTCTTCCTCTTCCATGTTCACCGCCTCAGATCCTGTCGAGATTGACCTCGTCGCCAAAAACCCTTTTGAAATCCTCCACCAGGCTCTCGTGATCCGTTTCCGTTTCCGTTTCCACGACCAGATCCCGGTCATCCAGGATTTTGAGAAACCCATGTTCTTTGACGATCTCAACCACTTTCTTCACGTCAGCCGTGACCCACCCTTTCATCCTCATGACAAGCTCATCACCTTTAAAGGCCCGCTCAAGGGTCAGGTCCACCTTTCTCTTTTTCGCATCCCACCCGACGAGAGCCGGCCGAACGATAACCGGTGTGACCGGGTCATGCATGGCTGCGCATCGGAACCACAACTTCGATCGAATCATATCTATCAGCTCCTTTCCGATTCATGAACCGGATTCAAATTTTTCGCACGATTCAGCAAAAAAGGCAAATTCCGGAAGTTCACGCGGTACGCTTGGAGTAAAGCGTAGGGCAATCGGTGCTTGACAAGAGAAAACGCCCTCGCTAGTATGAATGTTTGCGAGCGGGAATAGCTCAGTTGGTAGAGCCTCACGTTGCCAACGTGATTGTCGCGGGTTCGAGTCCCGTTTCCCGCTCCAGTTTCATTGGGCGGCATAGCCAAGTGGTAAGGCAGCGGTCTGCAAAACCGTTATTCACCGGTTCGAATCCGGTTGCCGCCTCCAGAGACTTTCCCTTAAGGCTTGCTGCCATTTAGCAGGTCTTTTTTTTGGTCCTGAGAGCCCTCCCCTTCTCCCTGCCACCGGCGGGAAAAGATCCGCAAAACTGCTCTTCCGGGCATCACACTACCGGGCTGCTGTTCTTGAAGGCATCTTGATGAAAGCTGCCAGGAGCGAAGCGGTCACCGGTACAAGCGCCAGTATCCAGAGCATGTGATAAAGCCCCATCTGATCTGCAATCCACCCAGATGCCGCCACGCCGAGACCGCCCGTTCCAAAGCCAAGACCGAGGATGAGCCCAGAGGCGAGCCCCAGGTTTCGCGGCATGAGCTCCTGGGCGAGGACGATGGTGACGGAAAAGGAAGCGAGAAGGGAGGCGCCGGAGGCGGCTGTCAGCACCCACAACCAGGGCTCCCCGGAGACAATCATCAGGGAAGTGAAGATCGGATAAAACAGCATGCTGACAATGATCACGGCCTTGCGCCCTATCCTGTCCGACATGTGCCCGCCGTACAGCCCGGCCGCCGCCCCTCCTGCTAGAAAAACAGTCAGCAGCAAACTTGCCTTCTTGAGCTCTAACCCCTGGCCCTTCAGGAAAAGCGGAAGATAGGTAATAAAGCTCATATAGACCCACGACCGAAGAGTGACGATCAGGCATACCAGTATGAGAGGAACCCAGGGAATGAGCAGATTCTTTTTATCCAAAGAGCCGGACGAAGCCGGGTTGGAGACCACCCCTCCCAGGATGTTCCCTCGATAAAGCAGTATGGTGAGGGCGATCAGAAACCCCGGCACAATCAGACCGGCCGTTGCCCTCAGTCCCAGGCCGAGGACAAGATAACTGCCCACGATGGGACCGAGCGCGAAACCCAGATTCCCCCCGGTCGAGAATACGGCTGTTCCCAGCCCTTTCCTGGCCCCGCTCAGAAGAGAGACGGTCATCATAGCTCTCGGATGAAAAGCGGCGGTCCCCAATCCGGCAAAACCTACCAGAATCAATAAAACAGGATAGCTGGGGGCCCAACCCAGGAGGCCCATGCAAATGGCCGTCCAAATGATGCCATATGGGATGAACCAGCCTAAACGATAGCGGTCGGCGATATATCCGGCGATCGGCTGGATCATTGAGGAAGTGAAATTCAGTACGGATGTGGCGATGCCCACCTGCAGGTATGTCAGAGCGAAAACGTCCTTGAGCTTCACCAGCGCAATGGGCAGTATACCTTGGGAGGCATCAACCCACATATGACCAAGAAAAATCAAGAGGATTGGAATTTTTTCCATTGCTGAACCGCCCTCAGAAATAGATCGAGTGTCCAAAAGGTTTTCTTCTAACATACGAACCTGAGCCCGCACAACAGGGAACCACCCCTACCCTGTAGTGAAGTGTGCACGGCAATTCCGGGAAAGTGTTGATGAGGCGAAAGCCTGCAAATCAAGGTACGCGCCCGGAGAGCGGCCCGTAAAAACCAGGAATGGGTTTGACACCAAATCTCATTGAAGTTATGGTGACCTTCTAGTCTCTAAGCCTTCCCAATCGCCGTTTCCGAAAGGAGAACCGAGTGAGAGGAATCTCCCAAACATCTTCGGCAAGGCTGATCGCACTTCTTTTCTCCTTTCTCCTGATGATTCCTGCATCCGGGTGCACAAGCAAAGAGAACAAGAAAGCAAAGCACCTTGAAAATGCCCGGCAGTACCTTGAGAAGAACGAGCTCCAGAAGGCGGTTATCGAACTGAAGAATGTGATCCAGTTCGACTCCGAGGACGACGGTGCATACGCGGAACTCGGGGAGACATATCTGAAGCTGAGGCAGGGTCACGAGGCGTTTCAGGCATTCTCGAAGGCAACTTCGATCAACCCGGGCAATTTGAAAGCTCATCTGAAGATCGGGCAGCTCCTCCTGCTGGGGAGAAAACCCGAAGAGGCGAGAAAAAAGGCCGAGTTGGTTCTCAAGAACACGCCCAATGACATTGAAGCTCTGGGCCTCCTGTCGGGTGTCCAGATCCAGGAAAAGGATATTGACGGAGCATTAGGCACGCTCAGGAGGACGCTCGCCTTTCATCCCAAGGATTTCAACACGCATCTTTCTCTGGCCCGTCTCCTCCTTATGAAGGCCGACCATGGAGGCGCCGAGAAAGCCTACCTGGAAGCCATCTCCCTGCATCCCAGATCGACAACGTCATTTGTGGAGCTCTCGCGTCTCTATGCCACCAAAGGGGAAACAGGCAAAGCCGAAGAGACCCTGAAGAAGATGATCGAGGCTGGAGGAGAGGATTATCGCAACTTCCAGATACTGGCTCTCTTCTATGAATCCACAGGCCGATGGGACGACGCGGAGAAAACTTATCTTCTCTGCGTGGACTCATCTCCCAAGGACGATATTGGGCCCCTAATGGGTCTTGGCGGCTTTTACGCGCGAAGGAACTCCTATGAAAAGGCCCTTGGAGCCATGAGCAGGGCCATGGAGACGAGGAAGGAAGACCTGGATGTCATGAGCAGCATTGCCCAGCTTCATTTCGAGTTTAAGCGTTTTGAAGAAGCTGCTGCCGCTGCGGACAAGGTCCTGGAAAAAGACAAAGGGCACCTTGCGACAAATTTTCTCAAAGGAAGACTTTTTCTCGCAAAAAGGGATTACGAGCGGGCATTGGAAAAGTTCGAACTCGTGGCAAGAGAGAGACCTCGCAGCGAGATGGCCTTCTACTACAAGGCTCTTGCACTCATTCAAAAAGGCGAGCCCAAGATGGCCGAATCCGATCTGTTGAAGGCAATTGAGCTGAACCCAAAACTCCTGGACGCTCGTCTGATCCTGGCAGAAGCCTATCTTAGAGAGAGGAATAAGAAACTGGCTCGGCAGCAGATTGAATCCGCCCGGGAGATTTCGCCCACGGACGTAAGGGTGCTCTCCCTTCTTGGCAGCCTGAAGATGCTTGAGCAGGATACTGCCGGCGCAGAAAAAATCTTCAAAAACCTGGTGGAACTTCATCCCGGCGAACCGACCGCCTATGTGCGCCTTGGGGCATTCTACGGCTCGACGGGGCGACTTCCAGAAGCGGAAAAGAACCTGCGGAAGGCTCTTGAATTGAGCCCGGATCAAAAAGACGCCATCAGCCTCATCGTAGGAATACATGTGCAGCAAAAGAAGTACAACGAGGCCTTAAAACTCTGCGAAGAGCAGAGAGAGAGAATTGGAACAGATCCTTCGTCTCTTGCATTTGTGAGTTATCTGGAGGGACGGGTCCTGTTCTTAATGGGCGAAACAGGAAAAGCATTGCAGCACTTCGAAAAGGCTATAGAAGCGGATCCCGACACGCTCGGCGCATACGAGGCCATCGCACGAGTACACCTTGCGGAGAACAGACTTGGCCGGGCCAGGGAACAGTATGAAAGTATCATCCACAAAGATCCGAAACATGTCGCAGGACATATGGCGCTTGGGACCATCTATGAACAGCTTGGAGAACTCAAGAAAGCCGAGGCCTCTTATCGCATGGCCCTCTCGATTCAGAAGGACTTTGCACCGGCGGCGAATAACCTCGCATGGATTCTGGTTGAGACGGGCGGCAATATCGATGAGGCCCTCGGGCTTGCGCAAACGGCCAAACTGAAGATGACGAAGAATCCGGCCGTTATGGATACGCTGGGGTGGATTTATTATCTGAAGGGCAGCCTTCTGAACGCGATTGGAGAATTGCAGGATGCAGTCCAACTGGACGGAAACAATGCCCTCATTCACCATCACCTGGGTTTGGCATTGTACAAGAACAACCAGTTCGAAAAAGCCAGGGAGTCTCTGGAGAGGGCGCTTTCTGTGGATCAGAATTTTAAGGGTGCGGAGCAAGCCAGAAAACTGTTAAAAGAGATGGAAACAAAAGGCTAATTGAAGAAATCCTTTCTCCGGCCGATGAACTGGAACAAGGTCTCCGGACTAACGAATCGCTGGAAATACCATGGTTCACAAGAAGAGCATCCTCATTGTGGAAGACGATCAAGATGTCCTTTCAATGATTGTCAAACACCTCAGGAAGGCAGGCTATAATCCGATTCAAGCTGCAGATGGTCTTGAGGCCCTCAGAAAGCTGGAAGAAGTCGATTTCGACCTCGTCATTACGGATGTTGTGATTCCATACATCAGCGGAGTGGGGGTGGTGAGCGCATTCAAGAAAAAAAGACCTCACGTCCCTGTGATTGCCATGACCGGGTACGGAAAGGAGCCGGAGGCCGCGGCGGTGGAAAAGAACGCCGACCTCGTTCTCGCCAAGCCGGTCAAAATGTCCCGCCTGATGAGTCAGATTGCCATACTCATAGGTTCTTCCCATGAGGAGGACCGGCCATGACAAAACTGTACATAATCAGCGGTCCGAATAAGGGGAAATCCTTTACGCTCGATGGGGATGTCGCTTTTCTGGGCCGTGCTCCTCAGAACCAGATTCAGATACAAGACAAGTCAGTGTCCAGAAAACACCTGAAGATCACCCACAGGGACGGCAAGTACTTTTTTGAGGACCTGAACAGCAGGAATGGGACATTCATCGACAATAAGCCGATTCAGCCCGGCCGGGAGATTGAGATTCAGGAAAAAGTCCCCGTAGTGGTCGGCAGTGTAGTCATCTGTCTGGGAGGACCTGCCCAATGGGATGTCCTTTTTGTTGATGATTCGATCAGTCTCTCCAATGGTCTCCGGGAGACGGGTGTGTTCAGGAGACCGATGACATCGCCCAGAAATCTCGATCTCATATACAAAATATCCAGCGTTCTCATGCGGTCCCTGAACATCACTGAGACAATGGAGAAGGTACTCGATTATATATTCGAGCTTCTCAAGAGGATCGACAGAGGAGCAATCATTCTCATTGACAGTGAATCAGGGGAGACACTGGATGTCATTTCAAGAAGTTCGAACCGTGGCGACAAGACCACCGGGATGTATAGCCGAAGCATAGTGGAAAAGGCGATCAGCGAACGAAATGCCGTGATCATGTCGGACACCCAGACCGAGAAGGAATCCGATCGCTCCGAAAGCATGGAGATAATGAGGGTGCGATCGGTGATGTGTGTTCCTCTCATCAGCAAGTCACAGATCCGGGGAGTCCTCTACGTCGATTCGGTCAATAAACCGTACGGTTTTCGCAAGGAAGATCTCTCTCTTCTCTCTGCCTTGAGCGGTCCGGCAGCCATCGCAATAGAGAATGCGCTGCTCTACTCAAAAATGGAGAAGCTGGTTGAGGAACGAACAAGGAAACTACAGCAGACTCAGGAGAAATTGCAGGAGGGCGAGGCCAGATTCAAGGAAATTTTCAACAATATGAGCAACGGCGTCGTGGTTTACCGCCCTGTTGAGAACGGCCTCGACTTCATTGTCCTGGATGTGAACAAGGCGTTCCAGACCTTTGAGCGGATTTCGGACAAGAAACAAATCATCGGAACCAGCATTTTGAAGACTTTCCCAGAGGCAAAGAGCACCGGAATTATGGACGTGCTGGCCCGTGTTTTGAAAACGGGGATCCCTGAGCGTTCATCTGTTTCTCTCATGGAAGACAGGAAATTTCTCTGGCAACGGGAATATTATGTCTATCGCCTTCCCACCAACGAGATCGTGACGATCTTTGAGGATGTGACTGATAAGAGGAAAGCGGAAGAGGAACAGAAAGCTTTGCAGAGGCAGCTCTTTGTCTCTCAAAAGATGGAGTCCATAGGGGCCTTTGCCAGCGGCACCGCCCACAATTTCAGGAACATTCTTCAGGCGATCTCGGGAAATACGGAATACCTCGAGATGACGCACGGCGACGAACCCGAATTCAAGGAAATGGCCAGAAGCATCTATGAATCCGTCGAGAGAGGAGTGGACCTGATCAACAACCTGCTCCACTTCTCGAGGAAAGGCGGCAAGTACGAATTTTCAGATCTGGATATGGCTGATGTAGTCAGGAGCGCCTGCTCCATTGTCCAGAAAGTCTTCGACAGGAACATCGAGATCATCATGGACGTGGAAGAGCAGCTCATGACAAGGGGGAATCATTCTCTTTTGAGCCAGGCGCTGCTGAATCTTTTTGATAATGCCAAAGATGCCATGCCCACAGGTGGAAAGTTGATTGTCACAGGCGCAAGAGAGGGTGATCGGCTGGTGATCAGCGTGACCGATACGGGCATGGGCATGGAACAGGACGTCCTTGGAAAAATTTTCGACCCGTTCTTCACACTCAAGGAGGTGGGCAAGGGGACCGGCCTTGGGCTTTCCACCACTCATGGAATCGTGGAAGATCACAAAGGGGTTGTCAGGGTATTCTCCAAACCGGGAGAAGGAACCACCTTCAAAATCTATCTTCCCGCCCTTGACTTGGAGAAGGTGATCAAGCCTAAGTTCGAAAAGCGGGTGATCTTTGGAAAAGGTCAAAAGGTGATGATTGTGGACGATGAGCTCCCGGCACTGGAAGCGCTCGTGGCCATGACCAGTCAACTCGGGTATGACAGCCTTCCATTCAGCGATCCTTTGGTTGCATTGAAAAAATATAGCGCAATTGGTCCGGAACTGGTCCTGATGGATAGAAATATGCCGGGGCTTGATGGGATTTCCTGTATCAGGGAGATTATCCAAATGGACCGTAACGCCAGAATCCTGATTGTTTCCGGCTATGAAGAATCGGGGCCGGACGGCATAGAAGAGAGCGTAAAAGCCCTTATCAAAGGGTACATCACCAAACCGTGCCGCATTGAGGAATTGAGCGTTGGGATCTCGAAAGCGTTGAAAGGGTAATCCGCACCCCCTCCAGCCACGGCCAACCACCCGTAATTACCACTCAGTTTTCAGGCAAAGAGCTCGCTCCGACAACCGGAAGTTTAAATTAGGAGCCTTTAGGCTTCCAAGAATACCGTTTTCCCCCCATTTACTCTAACGCAACCTCCCTTATCTTATCCTATACATAAACAGAGGAGGTACCCGTTATGTATGAGATCATGAAAAGAACATCAAAGATGCTAGCCATCTTTTCAGTGTTGGCCCTGGTTTTAGGAGCTTCTGTGAACGCGCAGACGAGGGACGTTGCCATGGCCCCGACCGGCGTTGCGGTAAACGAGATCGTGGGCATGGAAGTGAGGACTAACACCGGTGAAGAGATTGCTTCGGTTGATGACGTGATTCTGGCCGACGACCACCGGGTAATGGAGGTGGTTTTGGATTACGAAGGGGACCTGGTAGCAGTTCCCATCCAGGACATGAAATTCACGAATCGAGATTATGTGATCTATGAGGGGACAAGGAGCGATCTTGACGCCGCCAGAGATCGATATGTCTATGGCAGGGGCCCTTTTGTCTATCCCAGGGCTTATAGCGGATCCTACGGCGCCGACGTTCGCTACGGGAGCGGATTTCGGGCTGAGCGCGACATGACCGGACGTGAGCCTGTCTACAGCGGTCCTGACACGAGCGAAACGGACTATGGTGCTACAGGCTATGGTGCTCAACTGCGTTTCGGCGATAAACTCGACAGAGAAGCATATTATGAGGACGAGGGATATGCCCGTGACGATGACAGAAGGGGCTACTATGATCGCCCTTACGCCTCCGATGATGCCTATGTCCACGGCGAAGGGTACGGCGCAAGATTGCGTTACGGCTCCGGTCTTGACCGAAACCGCGACATGTACACGGACGAGCGCTTTACCAGGGACGAGTACGTAAGGGAGTACGACGAGTCTCCCAGGCAGTATTACGGCGCTGACGTTCGCTACGGGTCAGGGCTTCGGAGTGACCGCGCGATAGAGGGAGAGAGCTTCGTCTACAGCGGTCCTGACACAGGTGATGATTTGAGTTATGGCGCCAGAGGCTATGGCGCTGACGTTCGTTACGGCGACAAACTGAACCGCGACATCTTCGCCGAGGAGGATGAGGGGTATATCAGTGAAGAGCGCGGGTATTACAGCCGCGACGATGACCATGTGTACAGCGGCCCCGACAGTGGCGGCACAGAGTATGGCTTTGAGGGCTATGGTGCTGATCTGCGTTTCGGGCCCAAGTAACAAGTATCTGAATCATCGGTATCTGAATCATCGATAACCGAAAATGAGAGTTAATATGCCAAACGTGAGTGAAAAGGGGCGATATTTTCGCCCCTTTTCACCAAATTGAAGCACTTCCTCTCTAATTCCTTCCTGACTTTCATGTCGTGCGTCCGAGATCGCTTTCCATTCTTTGACAACCTGCCGGTGCTCTGCTATTCTCCCTCTTTGCTTCCGCAAGAGAGAAGGGGGAAACATCGCGATGTCAGAGATTTTCTTCCTGGGAGTCAAGAACCGGGATCGATATCTCAGATTTATTTCGCCCGTAGGCGATCTTTTTGCCCGGGCGGGAATTCACCCCCATGTGCTCACGGCAGCCGGGTTCGTCGTCAGTCTCCTCGCGGCTCTGCCTTACGCAAAAGGCTCCTTTTTCTGGGGTGCATGCCTTCTGGTGGTGGCAGGAATCTGCGACACTCTTGACGGCCAGATAGCGAGAAAGACCAACAAGCAGAGCCGTTTCGGCGCTTTTTTCGACAGCACCCTTGACCGGTACAGCGATCTCTTCCCTTTTGCAGGAATGGCCTATTATTTCTCGGGGGGAGGAGGAGGCTTCGCTGGAAGCACACCCGGGGCAAATCCAAGTCCTTTGACCATCATTGCCATCATCATGGTCATTGCAGGATCGTTCATGGTGAGCTACACCAGAGCCCGGGCGGAAGGGCTTGGTGTCGAGTGCAGGAAAGGGATCATGCAGAGGCCCGAAAGGATAACGTTCCTGATCATTGGGTCTTTCCTCGGCGCTATTCCTGCAATTGGCCTCGTTCTGTTGAAAATCACTCTTGTCATCCTGGCAGTACTGACCAACGCAACGGCTGTGTCGAGGATCGTATACACCAGGAGGGAGCTGTCGGCCGGAAAAGGCGGAATGTGAAAGATCATCTCGTATGCCCACATTGCGGGAAACCCGTCGAGCGCTATAGGAATCCCATTCCTACGGTAGATATCATTATTGAAATGGAAGGAGGCATCGTCCTGGTGCAAAGGAAGAATCCTCCTCTCGGCTGGGCTCTTCCAGGAGGTTTTGTGGATTATGGGGAGAGCCTGGAGGAAGCGGCGATCAGGGAAGCCAAAGAGGAAACTTCCCTGGATGTGCACTCCATCGTGCAGTTCGGCGCCTATTCTGATCCCAATCGCGATCCAAGACTCCATACCATTTCGGTGGTGTTCACAGGCAGGGGGGAAGGCGAGCTGCGAGCGGGGGACGACGCCGGGAATGTCCGTGTTTTCAGCCCGGAAAACATCCCCGGCGATCTCGCATTCGATCACGGAAGGATCCTGAAAGACTACATTGGCGGTCACCGCCTCATCTCGAACAGAACTATGTCCGGGAGGCTTAAAGAATGATCAAGATGGAATTGGCCGATATTTTCAAGAAGCGAACGAGGCATCCCTTTCGGCCAAGGGCTTCGGATATTGTCTACAAGCTCTTTCCTGATTTCAAATCCCTGGAGACAAGGGGGGTTTCACTTGTAGCCGGCACATGCGAATTCATGGGGAAACAGCTCTACGTCATCGGGCAGCAGAAGCCCAAACCCGGCGCCCTCCGGAGCAAGGAAGACCTCAAGCGGCTCAATTACGGGATGCTGAGCGCGGATGAGCATTCCCAGGTTTTGGCGCTGCTGAGGAAGGCGGCCACTTCAGATCCCGAGAACAACTATATCTTCTGTTTGGTCGATACCTATGGTGCGGATATATCCATGGAATCCGCAAAACACTTCCAGGCTTTTTTCATTGCCCATCTCATCCGGGAATTCATCACTATACCGGTAAGGACCATCTCTCTTGTGCTGGGCGAGGGAGGCAGCGGCGGCGCGCTCGCGATTCAGGTTACGGATGTCAGGGGGCAGATGGAAGATGCCTTGTACGCCACTGCGCCGCCCGAGAGCATGGCGTCGATCGTCTTCAGGGACCCCACCCGCATCAACGACGCGCTCACGATACTGAAACCCACGGCCAAGGAACTGAGAAACCTTAATGTCATCGATCGAATCGTTCCGGCCCCACAGGACGTGGCAGACTGTCACGAGATGGCGGAATCCGTGAGAAGGTTTCTTGTCAGGGCCATGAGAGAGCTGTCCCGATCGCGCATCCGGAAACTGATCAGGAAGAGGGAAATACGGGCAAGGAGCTACGGGCTTTCAAAAGGTTCCGGCAAGTTTTACGATTTCAGGCGGTACATCGAGCTTCCTCTCAGGAAGGCGTTTTTCAAGGCCCCACCGCACATCAAGATCGTAAACTATTCGAGCCTCACGGAAGTCAGCGAGGATTACGGCAAAACGGAGAAGCTGGAAGACAGGGAATTCATAGAGTGCGGCGCGGTGGAGGGCCAGGAAAAAAGGGTCGCAGGATGCGGAAAGCTCATCCCCCTTAAGGATTTTCTTCAGAACTTCCATGTTTGTCCCTCATGCGGGCACTCATACACCCTGGGAGCGGAAGGGTGGATCGACTGTCTTGCAGACATGGAGAGTTTTCACGAGCTCTACAGGAATCTCACAGTCGATCAGTTGATGGAAGATGGCGCGATCAGCGATTACTACAAGGATTTCCTGGCCCGGCAGGAGGGCCGATCTCACTTCAAGGAGTCGCTTGTGGTGGGCAGTGCGAGGATTCACCATTTCCAGGTGGTCATGGCGATCAGCGAGTTCTACTACTGCGGCGGATCCATGGGCGTTGTCTTCGGAGAGAAATTCAGGAGGGCAGTGGACTATGCCATCCAGGAGAATCTTCCCCTTATCAGCGTCTGCTGTTCAGGCGGGGCCAGACTCTACGAAGGAATCTCCGCACTCATGCAAATGGTCAAGACCGTGGAATCGGTCAGTCGATTGAAAAAACAGGGGCTTCCATACATCTCGATTCTTGCCGACCCGGCCACAGGAGGGGCCATTGCAAGCTATGCGGCCCTGGGAGACATCACGATCGCAGAGCCTGGCGCACTGGTGATCTTCGCCGGCCCCAGAGTGATGAAGGCGAGCGGGTTTGAAGTGGAGGAGGATCTCGTGAGGTCGGACTCCCTCCATCGTCTCTCTTCGAAAATCTATGATTCCCTGAACTTCTACCACGACATCAGAGGCATCCAGGAGATCTGCGAGCGGAAGGAAATGAAGTTTACTGTGGCAAAGTATCTGGAACTTTACAACCGGACCAATTCGAGGACCTTCAAGAAGGCAAATAGAAACGGGCGCAAATCATTCCTGTTCTAGCGGCTCATCCACTACGGGCTCGTCTGAGGGAGAGTCATCCTTGTGGGATGGAAGCCCTTCAAGGAATTCACGTAATTCGGGCTTCAGGTAAGTAGTGCTCAGATCGAAACGGCTAACTGCCGATGCGATCGCATTGATCCGTTCGCTCAACCCGGACCGGTTGTTGAGAATCAGGAGATAATCGCCCTTAAGCCGGCAAAGCCCTCCAGGGGCCATGGCATTCTCCCCTTTGAAAAGTTCATAGCGGATCTCTATGCCCAGGCTTTGGGCCGCTTCCTCCAGCTGCTCCAGTCTCTTCTGTTCCTGCGGTGCTTTGCCTTTCATTGCCTCTTCTCGAACTCTCTGGGCTATTTCGCCTGAGATCGCCCTGTCACTCGGGACACCCCACCCGGCGTGTTCCTCCAACAGGTCAACCCGAGGTGCAAATAGGTGCTCGGCTTAATGGCTATTAACCCTTAACGATAAACCATTAACTACCAGCTGTGGGCTTTCCACAAGCCGGGCAATAACGAAATGTTCTCTCCACCCTTGCCCCGCAATGGGCACAGGTGGAATCCGGCCTTGCCCGAATCTGGCCCGATTCGTCGAAGATGGTACCACAACTGCGGCATTCAAGAAAAGGTGTCCCTTTCTGTATTGGAAAAAGAGGCACGAAGAACAGGGAGAAGTAGTGGTCGGTTCTCTTGAGAAAGGCCTGACTCAAACCGCAGGAAGTGCATCTCCTTGGCTGCTCTTCAAGGGTCCTGGTCCTGGGCTGAACTCCCCCGATGAAGATAAAGTACATGGCGCCTCGGGAAGAAAACAGTTAATTGTTAACAGTTAACCGTTGAAAAAGAGACTCTCCAGACAGTGGTTTCGTTTCGACCGAAGAACTATTAACCATTAACAAATAACGGATAACCGCTTCTATCGACTGCCGTCATCAACTATTCACTTGTAACGATTAACGATTAACTGTTATTTGTACCATAGTGATGCTCAGGGGGGAAGGGGTCATGAACCGCACGGGAATCGTCAGAGACAAAAGATACATGAGCCATTGGATGGGCGACTATCACCCGGAGAAGCCCGAGCGCCTCAAGGCTGTTTATGAAATGCTGGATGAGCCCTCGATGACAGGAAGATTCGTCGAGGTCACTGCGAGGCCGGCAGTCAGGGAAGAGATTCTGCTGATTCACACGCCACGATTCGTCGATATTCTTGCCGCCACGGCAGGGCAGGAATACACGTATCTGGATCCGGACACCCAGACCTGCGCCGGGTCCTACGAAGCGGCGCTTCTTGCAGCAGGAGGGCTTTGCCAAGCCGTTTCCCTGGTCTGCTCAGGAGATCTCGACAACGGTTTTGCCCTTGTGCGGCCTCCCGGCCATCATGCGGAAAGAAGCCGCGCCATGGGGTTCTGTCTATTCAATAACGTGGCCATCGCAGCGCGGTTTGCCCTGGAAAGCCTTCACCTGAAGCGTGTCCTGATTGTAGACTGGGATCTTCATCATGGAAACGGCACCCAGCATTCCTTTGAAGAAGATGAGCGGGTCCTCTATTTCTCGACTCATCAATTTCCCTATTACCCCGGTACCGGTGATTTCGATGAAATCGGCAGGGGAAAGGGGCTGGGGTATACCTTGAATGTTCCTTTGCCTATGGGGTGCGGGGACGAAGAGTATCTGGCGGTCTTTCAAAAGGTGCTCAGGCCGGTTGCTCTGGAGTTCAAGCCCGAGCTCATCCTGGTCTCTGCAGGGTTTGACATATACGAAGGAGACCCCCTGGGAGGAATGAGGGTCACCACTCGGGGATTTGCCGCGCTTACACGATCGATAATGGAGATGGCCCAGGATTGCTGCAACGGGAGAGTGGTTCTGACGCTGGAAGGGGGCTACAACGTGGAAGGCCTTGCAGAGTCGGTGAAAATGGTACTTCTCGAGATGGCCGGGATCTCAAAGACGGAGATCGAAGAACTCGCTTCCAATGCGGATCAGGATTTTTTAGACGTCATCATGCGCAACGTGAGAGAGTTCCATCACGCCCATTGGAAGAATCTCTGATTCCGTTTCAGGACAATAGATCCCATGAGCCGCGGGGGCAGATTCGGAAGATACGGTGAGATCAAGAGAATGGGACGTCCCCGCCGATCCGGATTCCTCCTCGATCCTGCGGCAAGGCTTCGATCATTGAAAGAGCTGATCCGATTCGGATGCAGGGAGGGCAACGGCCCGCCACTGAGGGTTCGCCCCGTTAGACAGTCCGATCTCCATTTCGTCGAGGAACTGAGCGGCAAAGTTTTCGAGATCTATGGGCCGTACCGTCAATGGGTCAGCCGGTGGTTCAAATCGGATTCAGCCGTGACACTCATTGCGCTCCATAAAGAAAGACCAGTGGGCTTTGCCATGCTGGGGCGGTTTTCAAATCCCTCCCATGTTTTGCTTTCCGCAGAGTTGCTTGCCATAGCCGTTGAGCCGCGCAGACAAAGAATGGGCGCGGGGCGGCTGCTCATGAACGAGATCGAGGAGATTGCTCTTTCCCTGGGCGTGAACCGGCTTTTTCTGCACACGGCAAAAGATAATCTGCCCGCCCAGAAGCTCTTCAGAAGCTGTCTTTTCACGCCCTCCGAACTCAAGAGGAATTTTTACCCTGCCGGCCAGGACGGACTGCTCATGTTCAAAGACCTTCCCTAATAGTTCCAAGGTTCAAGATACGGCATTCACAATCCATGGATACAGGCCCCAGGATGCGTTCATGGGATAACCTCGCAATCCTCAATAGGCAATTACCAGCAATCTTAGCGCCTTGGCGAGCCCTGCGATAAGCCCTTCTTTTTCGTTGAATCAGATCCTTTTCTGTATATAATGCTCCCCAATTTTTCCCCCGGAGGAATTCATGGCTCAAATAGACGCCTTCTTCAAGCTTATGAACGAACAAGGGGCTTCAGATGTTCATCTGGTTTCCGGGCAGCAGCCGATCCTGCGAATCGGTGGCGAACTGGAAAGGGTCAAGTTTCGAGTGCTGGAAAACGACTCCTTAAAGGCCATGCTTTATGAGATCGCCCCCGAGCATAAGGTGAAGGAGTTCGAAGAGACGGGAGACGTTGACTTCGCCTACGAGATCCCCGGGCTTGCGCGCTACAGGGCAAACTTTTTCCAGCAGAAAAACGGGGTAGGGGCGGTGTTCAGGGAGATTCCCTCCAATATCCTTACGTGTGAGCAACTCGGTCTCCCTCCCGTGGTCCGCAGGCTGGCCTCACTGCCGAGGGGACTGGTTCTCGTGACGGGGCCGACCGGAAGTGGAAAGTCAACCACCCTCGCCGCCATCGTCGATGAGGCGAACAAGACCCGCAAGGACCACATCATCACCGTTGAAGATCCGATAGAGTTTGTGCACAAGAGCGACAAGGCTCTTATCAATCACCGCGAAGTATCGCTCCATACCAGATCTTTCTCCGCGGCCTTGAGAGGCGCCCTCAGGGAAGACCCCGATATCATTCTCGTCGGGGAAATGCGTGACCTGGAGACCATATCCCTCGCGATAGAGGCCGCTGCAACGGGCCACCTCGTATTCGGTACTCTCCACACCATCAGCGCGTCGAAGACGGTGGACCGCGTGATCGAAGTGTTTCCGGTTACCCAGCAGGAGCAGATCAGAAGCACCCTGGCCGACGGCATCAGGGCCGTGGTTGCCCAGACGCTCTTCAAGAGAAGGGACCGGAAGGGGAGGGTTGCCGCACTGGAGATCATGATCGCAAATCCCGCTGTCAGAAACCTGATCAGAGAGGGAAAAACTTATCAGATCCCTTCCATGATTCAGACCGGGAAGAAATACGGCATGCAATCCCTCGATGATGCCATCATGGAGCTCGTGAACAAGAGGATCATTTCCCCTGAGGACGCGTACAGCAAGGCGGTTGAGAAATCGAAGTTCCTTCCCCTCATGAAGAGCCCGCCGGCGGATTTCACGGAGGTATGAGTTATGAGACAGAGAGAACTCGACCACGTCCTTACGGCCATGCTCGAATGCCATGAAAACGTCTCGGACCTCAACATGACAGTGGACAAGCCCCTCCAGGTGGAGTCATCGGGACAGTTGAAGCCGGTTCCCCTGAACCCGCCTGTCGAGCGGCTCACTCCCTTTCAGGCGGAGTTGCTGGCGCTGAACCTGATCAACGGAGATCGGCGGTTGACCAAGACCCTTCTTACGGAAGGGTCTTGCGACTCGTCCTATCAGCTGCCGGGCAAGGCCCGTTTCAGGGTAAACATATTCTCTCAAAAGGGGTTTTTCTCAACCGTGATGAGACAGCTCGCCACGAGGGTGCCGACCCTGGAGGAGATGAGGCTGCCGCCTGCATTCCGGAAAATGACCGAAGAGAGAAATGGAATCATTCTGGTCACGGGAGCGACCGGGAGCGGAAAATCCACGTCCCTTGCCGCTGTGCTCAACGAGATCAACGAGAAGAAGTCGGTTCACGTGGTAACCCTGGAAGATCCTGTCGAGTACGTCCACTCTCAGAAGAAGGCGACCTTCAACCAGAGGGAACTCGGACAGGACTTTGACACCTTTGCTACCGGTTTGAGGGCTGCCTTGCGGCAGGCCCCCAAAGTCATACTCGTCGGCGAAATGCGGGACAGGGAGACCGTTGAGATCGGGCTTTCGGCCGCGGAAACCGGACATCTCGTTCTCAGCACCCTGCATACCGTCGATGCGGGACAGACGATCAACAGGATCATCGGCATGTTTGACAGGGAAGAAGAGAAACAGATCCGGATCCGACTGACGGATACGGTCCGTTGGATTGCATGCCAGAGGCTCCTGCCCAGGGTGGGAGGAGGAAGGGTCGCGGCATTTGAAATCATGGGATCCAATCTCAGGGTCAAGGATTCCATTCTCAATGGAGAGTCTGAGGGCAAGACTTTCTACGAGATCATCGAACAGGGCCAGCCGTTCGGGATGATGACCTTTGACCAGTGTGTCGCGGATCTCTACAAAGAGGAGTTGATCACGGAAGACACGGCCATGAGCTTTGCTTCCAGAAAGGCGGTAGTGGGAAGGGCGGTTGACGCCATCAAGCAGTCAAGGGGGGAGAAGACCACGGACATTGAAGGTCTAAGCCTTGACGACGATTACGGGAAAAAGCAGAAGAAACTGAAATAGGGTTTCCAGGGGAAGGATTATGGAAGTCATCTGCGAACAGTGCAAAACGAAGCTGAATATCCTGGACGAGAAGATTCCCAAGGATCAGGTCGTGAGAATCAACTGTCCCAAATGCAAATCCAAGATCACCCTGAATACCCGCTCACACGGTTCCACGGGCACCGTGGCTGAGCCCGGCGATGACGATTCGAAATCTACCGGAACAGAAGTCAGCGAATCCAAACGGATGAAGGAGACGGAAGAAGGATACACCTACAGCGATTTCAGTGAAGACAAGGCACTCGATTTCTTTGAAGAAGGCACGAAGCTCTCTCTGATTATGGGCAGCGATTCCGAACAGAGCCGAAAAATCAAATCGGTTGTTGAAGAGCTGGGCTACAAGGGGGTTGTCACCCCCAACACAAGGGATGCTCTGGGAAAGATGAGATTTCATCACTTCGACATGGTTATCCTCAGCGACGGCTTCGACGGCCAGCCACTGGATAACAGCCCCATCGTCAATCACCTCAATCGATTGGGCATGCCTGTGCGAAGGAGGATCTTTCTCGCCCTCTTGAGCGAGAAATTCAAGAGCATGGACAACATGATGTCCTTTGCCATGAGTGCCAATGCGGTCTTCAGTACGAGAGAACTGGACCGGCTGGGGCTCATGCTCAGGAAAGCCGTAACAGAGAATGACAAACTTTATAAAGTCTTCATGGACACTCTAGCCCAGTTAGGGAAAGCTTAGGTGGAGAGAATGGATCTGCAAAAGAAGTATCGAATGAGGGTGGAATCCTGTATTGGGACGATCATCGATGTTCACAAAAGCGTGAAGGTTCCACACGACAAAGGAACCCTCTTGACGCAGTTCGAGAACCTCAGAAAGGCCATCGACCACATGGATATGAGCCAGGTTTCCGAGAGGGACATCGCCATGGTGGAACAGGCCACGAATACTTTGCTCGGTGAATTCCGGAGCGTTTTTGAAACAGGCGGCGGAAGCCCCGTGTACCGCAAACAAGCGCACTGATCAGGCGCAAAGCGCATAGAGCATGGCAAACAGAGAAAGCATCTAGGAGTCAAGAAGCATCCGGGAGGTGGGAGTTCCTCTCGCGCTTGTTGCTCTTGGCTGTAACGGTTTGAAAGTTTGTTCGCCAACGCTCTATGCGCTATGCGGTTTTCGCTACCTCACCCCAACCGGATCTATGGCGCACTCCAGTACCCTGGCGCCTCTGATCGGTTTCAGGTGAGCTGCCCACAACTCCCTCAGCCTCTGGATCCTCTCCTTTTCGCCGAGAGCCCATACCGTGCCGCCGCAGCCCGCGCCGGCGAATCTTGCACCGCAACCGGCTGTCTCTGCTGTTCCGATGAGTCGCTCCGTGATCGGTATCAGCGCATCCGGCGTGATTTCCCTCCGGACAGCCATCTCCTCCCGCAACAACCGGGCGCAGCCGTTCCAGTCCTTTGCTTTCAAGCCATCAGCAAGGCTGCGGACTATCTCATTCGCCCTGATCCATCCGGCCCTCGTTTTTCCTGAGATGAATTCCTCGATCCAGTTACGGTTAATCCTGGCCGAGACATGGCTTTTCCCGCTGAAGGCCACAACCATTCTGTCCGAGAACTCCCGGAGCTCCTTCCTGTCCGCCAGTGGGGTCCGGGCAAAAAGAGACCCTCTTCTTCCATAATGCCAGTTCCAGAGGTGAACACCCCCATATGCGGCGGCAGCCTGATCCTGGATGCCGCACTTGCCCTTTGAAACCGAGTCCTCCAGGTGATAGGCCAGGTGCAGAACCTCTCCAGCCTTGAGTTCCTTTCCTCCGAGCATGGAGTTCAGCTTGGAAAGGGCCTTTACAAGGGCCACAAGCGCCGTGCTGGAGCCGCCGAGTGCCGACTTCACCGGCGAATCCGATCGGATTCGGACCTGAATTCCTTGAAAACCGAAGTAGGACACCGCAGCAAAGAAGATTCCGAAGGGTGAGTCAAAGGGGACACGACCAATGGGGTAATCCTCACTGGCGGCAAAACCCTCTGAGGTGACGGAAACCATGCCTTCTTCAAAGGGCAGAAGTGTGACAGCGGTTCTCAGGTTCAGGGCAAAATTCACGGTGACCGGATAGAACTTTTCAAGGGGCAGAGCCATGGCTTTGATGTCCCATGTTCCCCCTGAATCCACCCTGCATGGGGCCGAGGACTCGATGGGATGTTTCTGGAGGATTTTGGAGATGGATACGAATGTCGAGAGACTCATTGGCATCGGCTTCTTTGGAATCGAGGTTCAAGGTTCTGGTTTCAAGGTTCAGAGTTCAACCAGAAGAAAATCGGCCACCAAGGCACTAAGACACAAAGAAGTCATCAATGTCTTTCTTGGTGCCTTTGTGTCTTAGTGGCGGCCTTCTCAGAGTGGAGGTGACCACCGATTGGTGGCGCCATCATAAGACCAGCAATCCGGAAGGGCCTTTCGCAAGGTAAACTGAGGGCATTGGGCCCAGATAAGCATCCGCTGCTGTGCTTCGTTGATCTCCCGGAATTTTTTTGCATCCCCGCCTACGTCAGGATGGTAGAGCTTTGCCAGTTTTCTGTAAGAGGATTTTATCCTGGCGGCATGCCCTTCGGAGAGCAGTTCTTCGGCAGTCAGTTGGAGGAGTTTCATATACTCTCTCTCACGTTTCGAGAGCCTCGGCCGCACTCTCCTGTTGGGCTTGATAGACTCAGGGGTGATCGTGCTGTCATGATTCTTTTTCAGAATGCAGAGGGAGGCATAGCTCTTGGAATTTCTCGAATGGATCAATCCATACCACTCCCCTCCAGAACGGAGGACGAGACTCTTCAGATCATCGGCCGGTCTCTTTCCGTTGGTTCTCTTGGAGGTGAACCTGGAGATCTCTTTGGACCATACCGGAAGCACATCGAGCACGATCAGTCCGCTGTCGAAAGAGAAGGCTGCATACCTGGCATTGAAGACCCTGAGAAGCCCCGTGGAAAGGGAGAGTACCCAAACCATCTGCTGGCGGCATTCCTTGGAACAGTATCGCCTCCCTGGTCCCATCTCCTGGGTGCCGCAGGAAAGGCATCTCCTCGTACGCCCGTTTTTTTTCAGAGAGGGTATGGCAGCGAGTTTTGACATTCTCAAACACTACAATTTCGTGATGGTGTCTCTCCCCCTTGGGATTCACTTCCGATGAGGTCCCTTTCATGTAGAGAGTGGGAATCACTATAGCCCGAAACGTGCCGTGAATCAAGTGATCCTCCCAAAAAGATCAGGCCCTGCGCGCGTATCGCAGTCGTGGGGGACCACGTGCGAGAGGTTGTTAACAGGTGATTGCAGATACCGCGCCTTCACACGGTTTCTTATTGACCCGATACCATACTTCCTCTATACTCCGGCACTCAAAATCCGGATCGACATCCGTCAGTGTCCGCAAGGCTTTATTCATACCAGTGTCCGACGTTCTCTCAGGAAGAAAAGTCATCGGAGGAAATCATTGTGAAAAGAAGAGCCGATTCGAGCGGGTACGAAAAGATCCTGATAGCAGTGGCTGTCAGTCTCTTTCTGTACACAGGCTGCGCTCCTGCGAGCCGGCAGGGGGTCACGCGCATTGAGCCCGAGGTTCAGATGCAACTCGAGGAACAGCGTGGGGAGGGCGCGTCTTCTCAGGAGACAGGCAAGTCGGATAAGAAGAATGATCAGCTCAAACATGCTGCGCTTCAGGATTCCTCCGAAATGAGCAACCAGGAGGCCGTCGATTCGGCTCTGGAGTTGTTGCAGGCCTCCAGTGATTACTGGGAACAGGGAGAGCACGACAATGCCCTGGAAGCTCTGGACAAGGCATATTCCTTGATCCTGCAGGTGGTGGAAGAAGAAGACGCGGATCTGATGCAGCAGAGAGAGGACCTCCGGATCACCATTGCCAAGCGGATTGTGGAGGTCTATGCATCCCGATTCACTGTGGCGGACGGCACCCACAAGGAGATCCCCCTTGTGATGAACGATCATGTAAAAAAGGAAATCGATTCCTTCACGGGAAGGGAAAAGGATTTCTTCCTTGCAGCCTACCGCCGTTCCGGAAGGTATCGGCCGGCCATTGTCAAGATGCTCCGGGACGAAGGTCTGCCCCAGGAGCTCTCATGGCTGCCCCTCATCGAGAGCGGGTATAAGGTGAGGGCTTTTTCCAGAGCAAGGGCGTTGGGCTTGTGGCAGTTCATTGCCTCGACCGGGTACAAGTACGGTTTGAAGCGAGACACGTGGATCGACGAGAGAATGGACCCGGAAAAATCCACAAGAGCGGCAATCGCCTATCTGAAGGATTTGCACCAGATGTTCGGGGACTGGACGACCGCCCTCGCCGCTTACAACTGCGGCGAGTGGGCTGTGCTCAAGCGCATCAGAACCCAGAGGATCAACTACCTGGATCATTTCTGGGACCTCTATGAAAAGCTTCCGAGGGAAACGTCCGCTTATGTGCCGAGACTGATTGCCGTGCTTCACCTGACCAATAATCCGGAAAAGTATGGTTTGACCCTTCCGCCTGTGGATGAAGAAATCAAGGTGGAAGAAGTCATGATCAACAAAAAAGTAAGCGTAAAGATCATTGCGGGTCGTTTGAATGTGGAACCGGATCTGCTCCAGGAAGTCAATGCCGAATTGAGACAGGACATGACTCCGAACAGTCCTTATCCCCTGAAGGTGCCAGCAGGAACAGGCAAGGTCCTTTTAGCCAAGCTCAGCGACATCCCGGAGAGCGATATCCCTGCGTGGCAGCCTTATTCTCCCTCTCCCCCCTACATCCTGCATACGATAAGAAAAGGTGAAACCCTTGCCAGGATTGCCAGGAAGTACAAAACAAGCGTCAAAGGCATCAAAGACATGAACGGGCTGGGGAACAAAGAGCGGGTGAATGTAGGGTGGACACTGAAGATCCCCACAAAGAAAGGGTTTGCGCCTGTCCTGGCCGACGGTTCGGTTCAAACCGGCATAAAGCCGTATCCCCGGACCATCGAGTATGTTGTAAAGCGGGGAGACTCGCTCTGGAAGATTGCCGGACAGTATCACACAACGCCAAAGACATTGCGGGTACTCAACAAGCTTGCCAGCCATAGTCTCATGGAAGGGCAGGTTCTGATGATCATGCCCGGACAGGATTCAGCCAAGGCAGCCAGTACAAGCAGTTACAGGGTGAAAAAGGGAGACACGCCGGCCCTGATTGCCAGGAAACATGAGATGGATCTCTCTGAATTCCTGAAACTGAACAGCCTTTCGCCAAGAACCACCATCTATCCCGGCCAGACAGTCCAGGTCACGGAGAAGTAATCCCCAATATCTCCAGAATCTGGAGCAGATTGTCCACCTTGTGGTCTGGCTCGGGATCGCCGGGCTCCATCACCGGTCCCCCTCCATTGCTCAAGAGAACCGCCACGGCGTTTGCCGCTTTTCCCGCCAGGACATCGAACCTGAAATCGCCCACAACCATCAGCTCCGACGGTTCTACTCCCATCCGCACTGCACCCTGAAAAACGCCTTCCGGGTGCGGCTTGGGGAGGGAGTCGTCACGGGTGAGCACCGCCTTGAAATCCTCCAGGCGAATCCATTCGAACCTCTCCAGCGCGATACGAACTGAGGACAGACTGTTCCGTGTGAGGATCCCGAAGGGGATTCCGTCCTTTTTCAAGGAAAGCAGGCACGGTTCCGCCCCCGTGTTTGGAACCGCCGATCTGGCCGCCTCTTCCTCCATTGCTTCCAGGATCTTCAGGCATGCTGCGCGCCCGGAAGAGGGCATTCCGTCAAGGTATTCCAGAATGGCCATCCCTGCCGGGCATTGAATCTTCCGCTTTATGGCGGGAAAATCCAGCGCACCGGGTCGGGTAAGGGTACCGTCGAAATCGAAGAGAACCCCTCTTATTCGGATTTCGTGCTTCAGATTTCTATTCCCCCCTCGCAGCCTTTTCAAGGTTGTACCTCTTTTCGCTTTTCCGGCAGAGTTCCCAGATAAGACACTGTGTTCGAAACTTGCAGTAGCCGCAAGGGTCAGTGCACGCCTCGCAGTTGTCAAGGCAATCCCTGCAGTATCCGATCTCCATCTTCTGGCATTGGGTACAGGCATCACGCTCGGGATGATTGCGGCATTTCATAAACGTCTCCTCGTCCGGCACTTATACCCTGAGTAACAAATAAATGGTTGATGTTCAAGGGATTGAGTTATGAGGAAAGGTTGACTTCGCGGCCTGTATCCTCTACCATCCTCTTCTGGTGTAGCTGAAACAGAACAACCTTTTATGCATGTCACAGGTGGACCGAATGGGTTTGGTTCTGGATGCCAAATCTGAAAGACTTTACGAGTCGTGGGCCCACTCTCCTCATTCCAGAGCTTTCGAAAGAATTGTCGAGCAAGCGATTCGAACGATGCTTGATCCCAGGCCAGGAGAGACAGTCCTGGATATCGGCTGCGGGGAAGGAAAGCATCTTCTCTTCTTCAGGAGCATGGGCCTGGGCACTTCGGGGATCGATGCATCCCCGTACATGATCAGGAAGGCGAGCGAGCGGCTGGGCGGCCGCTCTGAGCTCCGGGTCGGGTGGGCCGAGGACCTCCCTTATGACGACAACCAGTTCGACCTTGCAGTCCTTATCAACACACTTGAGTTTCTGGACCACCCTTTGGAGTCGTTGAGAGAAGCGGGTAGGGTCGCAAGACGAAAGGTCTTCATCTGCGTGATAAACAGCTTCTCCTGGTTCTGCCTCCTCAGCAAGATAAAGGGGATGTACCAGGATCTGCTCCTGACTCGCCTGAGGGCCTTCAATATCTGGAAGCTGCAGTCCCTTGCCCGATCCGCCTTTGGGGATGCACCGATGGAGTGGACGTGCATCCGGATGAAGTCGAACACCGATCCCATTTCCAATAACCATCCCCCAAGGCTCTGGAATTCCGCTCATCTCCCTTTTGGATTTTTCCTTGGGCTCGCTGTTTCTCCCTTCTACAGTCTGAGAGCCGCTCAACACCCGCTTCTGGTAAGGGGAAAACCGCGTGGAACTCTGGTGAAAGAGATCACGACAAGAGTATCCGCGCCCTTTTCAGCGACTGCGGGAAACGGACGAAAAGCCGCCCATGAGGACCAGATAGAATGAAAGAAGCATACCTTTATGAGAAACTGGAAAACAAGAAAGTCCGATGTTTTCTCTGCAGCCATCGTTGTCTCATAAAGCCGGGATCAAGGGGCATATGCGAGGTTCGTGAAAACGTTGACGGGACACTGACTTCTCTCGTCTATCGTCAGATCCTTGCGAAGAACGTGGACCCGATAGAGAAAAAACCTCTTTATCACTTCCTCCCGGGAAGCCGCTCTTATTCCATTGCCACGGCAGGGTGCAATTTCAAGTGCCTGTTCTGCCAAAATGCCGACATTTCTCAGATGGTGGTCGAAAACGGCCGGTTATGGGGAGAGGATACTCCTCCCGAACTCATCGTGGAAAAGGCCGTCGCCACCGGATCCTCTACCATTGCCTATACCTATACCGAACCGACCATCTATTTCGAGATGGCCGTGGATACCGCAAGGATTGCCGCTCAAAAAGGAGTGAGGAATATTTTCGTTTCCAACGGATACATGAGCGAAGAATGCCTCAGGAACATTCACCCGGACCTGCACGGGGCCAACGTGGATCTCAAGGCGTTTTCGGAGGGGTTCTACAAAGAGCAGTGCGGCGCCCGGCTCGCCCCGGTGCTAAAGAGCATCGAGAAAATGGTGGAAATGGGGATCTGGTTGGAAGTGACCACCCTTCTGATCCCCGGGCTGAACGATTCTGCGCAGGAGCTGCGCGGGATCGCGGATTTCCTCTGTCGCCTGGACCCAGGCATACCATGGCACATCAGCCGGTTCCACCCGACATACCGCCTGACCGATGTCTCTCCCACCCCTCCGGAAAGGTTGCGAAGGGCCAGGGAGATCGGATTTGAACAGGGGCTTCGCTATGTCTATACGGGGAACCTGCCCGGCGATGAAGGGGAGAACACGTTCTGCCATCAATGCGGCGAGCTGCTCATTGCAAGGTACGGCTTCCAGGTGCGGAAGAACGCCATCAGCGGCGGGAGCTGCCCCAAGTGCGCCGCCCGGGTACCGGGGGTGTGGAAGTGAAGAAAGTAAGCAGTAAACAGTAAGCAGTAAGCAGTTTGAACATGACGTTAACTGCAGTGCGAACAGAAATTGAAGGATGGGTAGAGCGTAGCGAAACCCATCGATTCTCGGCAAAGGACAAAGAAAAAGAGAAGAGATCTCTCTGCGTCCTGTGCGAGAGAACAATCTGTGGAAATCTGTGTAATCTGGTACGCCAGGCCAAGCCTGGTTGATCTATATGATTGAAAGGTGTCATACGTGTCAATTGCTCGTTCAACATGT
>ENA-OSEO01000970-OSEO01000970.1-sediment-metagenome-genome-assembly--contig:-NODE-970-length-60690-cov-286.811410_pt1 | contig 60690 bp, 58 predicted proteins | sample MGYA00237883_ERZ534232 | MGnify/ENA metagenome assembly ERZ534232
ATGATCAGAGCATCGAGAGAATTGTCTATGCAGTATTGAGTCATCTGAACGAACAATGGGGGAAGCATCCCTTAAAAGAATTTACACAAAATGATTGACACTACCCTGAGCATATGGTCATTTGACAACAAAGAGAACGTGACCTTAGAATATCACCATGAAAGCATGTAATGGAAAACAAATGGTGTTTTTGATTATTTATGCTTTTATATTTGTCTTTGTAGGCTGCAAAGGTCCGGAGAACGCTCCACCTGAACAGAAGTCTGCAAACCCTGTATCTCAATATGGGGATTCCATGATCGGTGCTTACACCCAGGGTAAAAAGGCAGGGGAAACCGGAAATCTGGATACAGTACAAAAGACTATACAGGCATATCGCGCCATAAACGACAGGTATCCTGAGAGCTTGGACGAAATAGAACCAATGTTTGGTTCGGCTGTGGATTTGTCGATATACGATTACGATCCCGATACCGGACAGGTATCTATCAAGAAATAAATAATGTTTGAAGTACGTTGCTTTTGGTGCAATTGACAAAATAAGATTTGATATAGTATAAAATTCATTCTTGGGGCGGATAGCTCAGCTGGGAGAGCGCAGCCCTTACAAGGCTGAGGTCACAGGTTCAAGCCCTGTTCCGCCTACCATCCGCTTTAGTATAAAACGGAACTGGCGTAATGAGTGAGAAGTTAAGAGAAATGAGTTAGTAATTCTGACTTCTGCTCGCTGCACAGTAGGGGTGGTAGTTCAGACCGGTTAGAACGCTGGCCTGTCAAGCCAGAGGTCGCGGGTTCAAGTCCCGTCCACCCCGCCATTTCTTTACATCATATATTCATTTAATATCAAGGATTTATCCGCTTAAAAATCCTTTTTTACAAGTTAAAAGTTGGTTCACAAGTGGTTCACAAGTTGATTTTCTAAATGAGATAGAATTAAAGGATATCAAGACTATTTCTGCAAAGCTTAGAGGTACGATTCATTAGGTTTTCAGCTATTCATAAGATTTATTCCTATCTGACAAATTAAACCGCCAATTAAAGCGAATGCCATAGAGAGTATATTGCCTATAAGACTTCTAAAAACAAGAGAGCGAACTCCTGTATTTTGAAAATCACTTTCATTTCCTCTTTTGAGAAGATTCAACCAATCTATTGTCATTTTTACAGTTATATAAATAAACATCCCCCCCCCGATTCCGGAAACTTCGAAAGCAATAAGAGGTGTAAATAATATTCTTTCATATATACCTAATATACTACCGGGAATAAATAATTCATGTTCATAGATTCCTGGAATTTCTACTTTCTGCTCTGTTGCCATCTTGCCAATTTTATCTTTGAATTTATTAAGTATATATTGAATTACTATGTTGCCCAAATATAGAGAGAAAACGAAACCTAACAAGAAAAAGATCAGCCCCAGAAATGTGATGTGAACCGTTTCTATATTCAGATAAATTGCAAAGATGTAACCTATTAAGAACCATATTAACCATTGAGGTACTATAAAAAAATAATAATAGAAAGGGGTCTTTCCTTTCACTTGAGTATTCCCTTCTGTTCCAGATATCTAAGTATACAGTCTTCTATGAAATCATTACGACCTGAATACTGCTTATCTTTCTTGATTGTATCATCTAAGAGTTTTAATAGCTCCGGGTTAATCCTCATTGCAATCATCCTTGTCTTATTCTTTATAAGCCTTCTTACCTTTGCGTGTTCCATTCTTTTACCTCTGCTATTTGTATAGCTAGAAGTATAACATTTTCCCCTTGACATGTCTTCTCCTTTCGTTTATCATATGTATATACAGAAGTATAACACACGATAACAAAAAAGGAAAGGAAAAGGAAATGAAAAAGGCAATAGGATATATAAGGGTAAGTACCTCAGAGCAAGCAACAGAAGGAATCTCCCTCGATACTCAAAAAGCTAAGATTCAATCATATTGTGAACTAAACGATCTTGAGCTTGTTGAGGTTATAGAGGATGCAGGATTTAGCGGAAAGAACCTTAAGAGGGACGGAATAAAGGAACTTCTTAGCCATGTCAAAGGCAAAAGTATTGATGCTGTGATTGTCTATAAACTCGACCGTTTAAGCAGGAAAGTAATTGATACCCTCACCCTGATAGAGACCTTTGAGAAAAACGATATCACCTTTCATTCCCTCAATGAGAAGATCGACACCGGGACGGCCATAGGCCGGTTCTTCCTCAACATTACTGCAAGCCTCGCACAGATGGAAAGAGACCTTGTCAGCGAGAGAACAAGAGACGCTCTGCAAATGAAGATAGCAAATGGAGAGCGAGCCGGGCAGATACCTTACGGCTGGAGGCTGTCAGAGGACGGAAATACTCTTATCGAGCATGAGAGAGAGCAAGAGGCCATATCTCTTATAAGGAAGCTAAACGGTAAGGGTTACTCATTCAGAGCTATATGCAGGGCATTAGAGGATGCAGGGTATCAGTCTAATGGCAAAGAGGGTTTTTTCCACCCTCAGACGGTTAAAAACATTCTTAAAAAAGCTACTCAGTGTCAATCACTGGTCGGTGATTGACAAAGAACACTTTTAAGGGGGTGAGAACGTACATTTTTAGCAGGGTTAATATTGAACCAAGAAAGGAGAAAAACAATGGCAGTAAAGACAAAGGATAACGGTAAGGAAGCAATTAAAAGAAAGGGGGAAATTGAACAGGAGAGGAAGAAGCTCCTTGAAAAGATTGTTAAGCTCTACCTCGCAGAAAAGGAAGAAAACACGATAGATGAAAAAGAGGAAGACACAACAGAAACAAAAGAGACAGAGGAAGGAGCAGATGAGGAATTATCAAAGGTTAAACAAATGTCCGCTTTGGACGCAGTGGACGAAATTAACAAGCATATAACCATTGTAAAAACGATACTCGAACTGTTTATCTTTGGAGAGAAAGAAATTGAAGACATTACTTTCTCATGTAATTTATACGAGTGTATTGAAGATCGTATGGAAAAGATCAACAAACTAACTGACAGTTTGTTTGAGCATACGAAGAAAGTAAAGGTAGCAGCTTAAAGACTATAGAAAGGGAAAACAATGAAGGAAGGATTAAACACAAAGAAAATGTATGATACGCAGATTACTGATAAGATTGACGAAGACTTAACTTTTGTAAAAGAGATTGTCAGCCTTCTTGCTGTGATCTCGGTAGATGATGAGATTAAAGATAGTATCAAATCACCTTATTTTATTCTAACAGAAGCAGAGCATAGACTTGACAGGGTAAAAGCCATGAGTGATGAACTATGGGAACGATACAAGAAAGCTAAAGACTCTGGAAATTCTAAGGCTACTAAGAAGGGAGAAGATAATAGCAAAGGGAAATAAAAGGATAGGTAGGGGGGGGAGGGGGGACGATACCCCCCTTTACCCTTTTATATACCCATAAATGGCACGACCTAAAAATATTTTGAATTTATACCAAAAGGGGGTATATAATTAACTTGATAATTCAAGAAAGGAGGGGAAACGGCAGAAATTTTATAGGGGATAAAGGGCTTATATTGATTAACAGCTTCAATGGGGGGAGAAGCAATATGTTTACGAAATACCTATTTAAAATGTTTTTAGTATTAATAGTCACTATTTTAGCCTCTGCATGTGCAACAATAATTCACGGGACTACACAAGATATTCCTATAAACACAAAACCTGAAGGGTGTATTGCCAAAACAACGGATGGTCAAGAATGTACTACACCTTGCAATTTATCTTTAAAGCGTAAACATGATCATACAATAAGCATTTCAAAAGATGGATATGAACCTAAATCTGTTAAGGTACAACATGTTGTAAGTGGTGCTGTTGCAGGTAATATTCTCGCAGGGGGGTTAATAGGCTGGGGAGTAGATGCAGCTTCAGGTGGTCAATATAGATTAGTCCCTGAAACTGTAGATATTGAATTAGACCCTATAGTAGAAGATGTACAGAAGCCAGGCTTGGTAATCGAACAATTAAAAGAGCTTGAAGACCTTAAAAATGTTGGAGCTATTACCGAAGAAGAATATAATACTTTAAAAGCAAAATTGTTAAATAAACTGGCTGATATTAAAGATGAGGGACAAAAAGAACCACAGAAAGACAACGACAATACTAATTCAACTCAAGTTGACTAATGAATGAAATTATAATCAGGGGATAGGGTAGCACCCGAAAAGCGGAACTCCTACCGCCTGCCCCTGATAATTAAGGAGATCACTAAAGGGAGAAGTGATAGTGGAAAAGAAAAGAAAGACAACGGTTGAAGACTTTAGTTACGACTTAGGAATACGATTAGTCGAGCTTATCAAAAGAGACCCTCTCTATGAAAAAGTCAATCGGATTATAAGTAAAAGCATTGCAAAAAAAAATGATAGCATCAAAGGAGATTCAGTAACTTCTTTCCAATTTAAATGGCAATGTGTTATCTGGTTAACGATTAATAAGAAGATAAGCAAAGAAGATTCTATAATTTCCTCAATATTCCCAGTCAATGATTTATGGGCTGTACGCTTCAAGGGTCTCCCTGCAAAGGTAGAAATACCAGAACGACAGAATGGCTGTTGGGTATTGCCTTTTGTTGGCGTCACTGGCATTCCTGTCCTTACACCTAAACTTCCCATATTCATAAATCTTTCTGTTGTTGACAAACATGACATAGATTCAATAAGAAATTTTGTCACAAAGAAGATTAACGAGGCTATTGATGCCTATAGGAATGATGCAATCGGAAATCAATATGCAAAAAAGCGTGGGGTACAAATTCCCGAAGAAAATTTAGCCCTTTATCAACAGAGATATTTGAAATCTATATGTGAAATGAAAAAAGAGACTTTTAAGGAATATCTCAAATGGTATGACATTCATACAAAAGAAAAACTAAGTTTTCGACTAATAGCTCATATTGATAAGATTAGTAAAACTAATCCAAGTAAAGCCTCGGAGATTCTTGAAAAGTTAAAGAGTAAAAAAATCAGATGGGGTAATCCTGTAAGAGGAGAAGACAAGATAGAAAAGGGAGTTAAGCTTACTTATGAGGCTATCCACAGAAAGAAATATTTGAAAAAGCAAATAGAGCCACTTACTGAGGAGTATAATTGTCCTCAACACAAAAAAGATTGCCCCACTTCATGTAATTATCGTAAAGACTGGCTTGGAAAATTCAACCGTTTAATGCCTGCCTCTTAATTCCTCAAATCAAAGAAAAAAAATAACCCCTCTTTTTTTCGGATTTCCATTTATAGAGGGACTTAATCCTTCTACAAAAATGAAATCTTGAAAAGGACATAATGAAACAGAGAAATTTTGAAACCGCCGATCTTTATCTAAGCTCTGCACTGAGTATCCTTTTAAAAATGCAACCGTCCTACCGGGTTGAGAATGGTCGAACCCTGTTTATTTTTCCTATCTCTGATGAGTTTTACAAAGCTATGGCTGACTATAACAAAGGTATCCCCCTCAATGTTTTTGAATATGGACAGGTTTTGAAAAGATTGAGAGCTGAAATGTTGATGAGGAAGGGGCAGAGATGAACGTGACAAAAGAGAAGCTCGATGATCTTGCATTGTCAATTTTAGGGGACGGTGATAGACCTTTTATAAAACTTAAAGGTTACAGTGAGGGAGAAAACTACAACGAAGCGAAGAAACCCATAGGGGCAACCTGGACATATGTTACAGATAGCGAGGCTGCTGGATGGCTGAATAAAAAAGGCTGGCTGGGCTTTCCTGTAACAAGCGGTTTTATCCTTATAGATATTGACGACAAAGTATCAGGCCAAAGGATATTTAAAGGTCTAAGGGACAAGGGTACACGGTTTATTGGGATAGAGACCCCAAACGGTTATCAGTTTTTTTTCAGGGATACCGGCAAGATCAAGACTCAGACAGTAAAGATGATAACCCTGGGGGGTTTTATTTGTGACTACCGACTTGCAGGGAAGGGATATACCGTTTGGCCTACGGAGAATACACAGGGGAGAAAGTTTATTTATATTGATAATAAGCTCGACCCCTTACCTTCTTTATTCCTTCCGGTAAGGCAATACAGACCTACGGACAAGGAGAAACTTTTACCGATACCTGTTAATGAAGGTATCCGTGATGATACTCTTTTTCGTCATGCTTGCCGTATGCGTAGCTGGAACGAACAATATCATATAGGGATAGCGGAAACAGAACTGTTGAAGGTTCTCGACGATGTAAATGTGATATTTTGTGAACCGCCTCTACGCAATCAAGAGGTATGGGGGAAAATCAAGAGTGCCGTGAGATATGAAAGCACTATAAAAGATAAAGAAGAACAGGATAGTAAAAAGACTACCCCTAAAATTACAGCTTATTTCCAGGGGCTTGTTGATCTTGTTGAAGATAGCGGGAAAATAGTTTTCTTGATTAAGGAAGGAGACACCTTTGTAACAATCCATGAGAAAGAAATTGACGGCAAACAATATGTCACACCGGATAGAGACAAAATCCCCTATGAATTACCTCAACTCGAAGGGGTATTGACTTACTACAGATCTGATAACGAAAGACGGCTGCTTGAAGATTTACTGACTTATCTTAAGAGGTTTTCGTATCTACCTGATAATCTGTGGTTAATAGTAGCCTGTAATATCCTTCTTAGCTATATTCAAGATCATGCCGATATTCATTATTTACCTTACATCTTATTTTTTGCTGTTCCTGAGAGAGGCAAGAGCAGGACAGGGAAGGCGGTTATATACGCATCTTATCGAGGCGTATATATCTGTGATCTCAGGGAAGCGAATCTTTTTCGTTACTCACAGGATTTAAAAGCAACCCTCTTCCTTGATCTAAAAGACCTGTGGAAGAAGGCGGAAAGGAACAATGCAGAGGATATACTCTTACAGAGATATGAAAAAGGTGCAAAGGTGTCAAGGGTCTTATATCCCGAAAGGGGGGCTTTTAAAGACATGGTGCATTACGAGATATACGGTTCAACCGTTATCGCTACCAATGAACCCGTCCATAAGATCCTGGATACACGTTGTATCCCCATTTTCATGCCTAATAAGCCTGGCATCTATGAGAACCCTACCCCTGAAAAAGGACAGAAAGTAAAAGAGAGGCTTACAGCATGGCGGGCAAGGGTTATTGACAAGCCTCTGCCTGAGATTGAGCATATTGGGGGGATAAACGGTAGGCTGTGGGATATTTCAAAGCCTCTTTTACAGGTGTGCAAATTAGTGTATCCTGAAAAGCTGGAAACCCTTATTGATACACTTCTCGATATTGCAGGCCAGCGTTTAGAGGATAAAAAGCAAAGCATTGAGGGACAGATTGTCTCTGCCATTAATGACCTCTCACCGGAAGAAGCAAACATTTATGAGTGGGATTTATCAACGAAAGAGGTTAAAAAAGAGCTTGACAAAGATCGTCCGGAAGATCATAAACTCACGCCTCAATATTTAGGCCGGAAGTTAAAATCAATGGGGATAAAAACCCAGTTAATACATGGGTACTCTCAAATACTGCTAAACAGGGACGATTTTAACGTCCTTTTGATGCAATATGGATTTAAAGAACCCCCTACCCTTGAAAAAACTCTACCAAACTCTACCAAACTCAAGGAACAAGGAATATCAACGGTTTACGCTGGTAGAGAGTTGAAAGTTGAAAAAGAAACTCTACCAACGCAAAGCCTTGATAATAGCCAATCCTTGAAAGAGGTAGAGAGTGGTAGAGAGTTGTACGGGGTAGGTAGGGGGGACGGGAAAAAACAGGTTATAGACCTTGAATCTGAAGAAGACCTGGAGATTATCATATGAGGTATAAGATTTTAGATAATTTCAAGGTGAAGACCTCAAAGGGTGAACTTGAACTACAGGCCGACCAGGTTATAACCCTTCCAAAGGATAAGGCTATTAGTTTACTCAATGAAGGCAAGATAACACCTATTGATAAAGAACCCTACAAAATCTACTCAGAAATCCTACAGGCTTACCTATGGATAGTTGAGACAGATCAGGATATGCACTCTGAGGGTGTCTCTGAAGCTATCTATACCCATGATGAGATAAGGAAACTCAAAGGTATAAGCAAGGACTCTCTGAAGGAAATACACAAGGTTAAAGAGGTCTTTGAAAACTCAAAGGTTGCAGAGGTAAAGAAAGTTGACTAAAAAGGAAAAAAACGAACTTTCGACCCGTCAAAAGAAGGCAATCCCTGTCATTCTGTCCTGTAATACCCTAACAGAAGGGATAAAGAGGGCTGGAATATCAAAGACAATCTTTTACGAGTGGTTAAAGATAGATGCTTTTGTAAAAGAGTACGAGAAGCAAAAAGGTGCATTAATAGACCATATCAAGGACGAGTTAAGAGTAAGTGCAGGGAAAGCAGTAAAAGTACTGGACGAACTGTTACAGGCTGAGCATGAAGGAGTACGCTACCGTGTAGCATCCTATATAGTTGATAAGGTTACAGGGGATGATAGGGGAATGTCCCCAGGCGGTTTTACCTTTATTATCACCCAAAACATTGTAGCCCCCACGAAGGACATTGAATTACCCATTATTGAAATAAAAAAGGGAGGTAAATAGAGCTATGCCTATGTACGGAAGTCTACAGGGAGTTAGCGGAAGTATACCATTACAACCGGGTTGGACACCCATGGACAGGAATATGAGTTATGCCACAGGTCATTACGGTGGTGGTCTGTTAGGCGGTATGCCCGGAAGGGTACAACAGGGGAGCTATGTATCCCGGCCTATGGGTTTTGGCAGGAATATGCTCGGTTCTCTTTCTCAATTCAATCCCGTTTTGGGGGCTATGAGACCCTATTCACCAGTGGGGGGACAGATAGGGTTTGGAAGTCTCAAAGGGGGAAATCTTGAAGAAGAACTCCTGAGACGTGGTGGTTCAAGGCCATTATGACAGAATTAACCGATTAACTTTTATACGAGGTAACAGGGAAATGAGACGTAGAAAGACCAATGACAGGGAGATATTAAGGCTTTACAAGGAAGGCAAGAACCAAAAGCAGATAGCCGAACACTTTGGGGTTTCACCTGTAGCAATTCATAAGAGGTTCAAGAGGTTAATCCCCCCTGAGACACCTAACTTTAACCAGCTTACCGACAAACAAAAAAAATTCTGTTTGGCCAAAGCAGAGGGGAAGAACAATATAGAGGCTGCCATGCAGAGCTATGAAGTGACGACCAGGGAAAGTGCTAAGTCAATGGCGATGCAATTAATGTCAAAGCGGTCAATAAGGCTTTCTCTTTCCGAACTGATGGACGTGAAGGGGATTGACCGGAACTACAGGCTTGAAAAGCTGAAACAGCATCTTGAAAACCCTGACCCTGTTATATCCCTGAAGTCCCTTGACATGGCCTTTAAGTTATCCGGTGACGAGGAAGAAGCAAAACGCAAAATACCTGAAGAAATTTCTTTTACAAGGGTTGATCTGTCTGCATACCGGAGTGACCAGGAGGAAGAAGAATGAAAAAACTGATAATTATTCTACTGGCTTTTTTGTACCTTCTACCTTTAAATGCGGATGCATGGCATATGGAAAGGTCCCTGAAGGTAGAGTACGACCTTGACCCTAAATTGGGTGCTGATCTTGACCTTAACACCCATGAGATAGAAGTCAAAAACGTTAGTGTTATTCCGGTAGGCTACATGCTCGATGGTTCATCTGCTCCGGCTGCATTGGCAACTATATCCTCAACTAACAAGATTCAGGGGAGGGCTTTTGACGGTGCATCGAATGAGGATTTACAGTTTGCATGGCAAGTGCCTTTTGACTTTACAGGTTCAACAATATTATTCAGGTTCGTTGGAATAGTATCCGCTGCTACTGCTCCTGCAAATACTGAAGTTATAGCTTTCTCTTTGGCCTGTATGTCCGCTGCAAACAGTGAAGCTATGTCAACGGCTGTAGGGACTGCTCAAACATCCTCATTGACGGCTGATGCAACGTATGCTCAATATGATAGGCTTGCAGGGGCTTTCTCAAGTGCAATAACTCCGGCCGGTTCGATAGCTGCGGGAGAGACATTGTTTTGCACTCTTACACGTTTGGCAACAACAACTGACACCTATGCACAGGATTTTGACCTTGCATTTATCGAAATCAAATACTCAAGGGCTTTAACCAATGATTAGGATAATTTTAGTCATAATATGCTTGTCTATTTTTCCTGTTCAGGGAATAGCAGCCGGTGAAAGCGATTATTATCTTTTCAATTATAGCACTGGTGGCAGCTCCCCTTCTGAATTAGTCATACAGCCGAGTAGTGCTGATTCGTATATAGACCAAAAATACCCGAACAATAATTACGGAACAATTTTTTATCTCAGTGTAGCGTCACGGGTTAGCGAAAACAGACGAACACTTTTAAGGTTTGATTTTTCCTCACTTCCAGATGGGGTAACAATTACAGATGCGAAATTAAAGCTATATTTTTATACATCAATAGCTTGGGGTAGAACTTTTTGGGCATACAGGCTTACTCAGACAGCCTGGGTTGAATCAGAAGTAACGTGGAACTCCTACAGCACGGGTAATGCGTGGACTACACCCGGAGGCGATTACACAATTGATAACGGAGCGTCTACAACTATTGTGCAATATTGGAATGAATGGGACGTAACAGCCTTATGCCAATATTTCCAGGCAAATGATAGTGAGGTAGCAAACTTCTTAATAAGAGATGGGACGGAAGACGCTGCTCTTGAATGGTCAAATGCCTATTCAAAAGACTATACCACTGATACTTCCCTGAGACCTAAATTGGTTATAACGTATGAGTAACCATTTAAAAAATTATGACGCATCCGGTAAGAGGTTGACCCTATGTTTATTCATTAATGTAAAGTCCCATCCCCCCTACCCTACAAGAAACTCAAAGTGAGAGGTAAATTTTAAGACTCTTGATAATCCCTCAACCAGACATTTATAATCCTGCATTATACAACCAAGGGAGGGGTTTCTCAATGGCAGGGAAAATAAGAACGAGAGAGAAGTGTTCTCAATGCGGTAAACCTTTCAAGATCATCGAGGAAGTAGACATTTATTGTCCCACCTGTAACACAAGACCAAAGACTTTTTATATCTTCCTTTACTGGCACGGTAAGCACAGGATAAGCAGAGACCAAGACGGATATATCCTCGATAGTTACAGACGTGTTCACAGACTCCTTGAGAACATCAGAAAAGATATTGACAATGGTATTTTTAATCTTTCCAATTATCTGCCAAAAGAAATCGAGCAATTCAGAGGGAAAAACCTTCTCCCCAAATGGATTGAGACAAGAGATATAGCCCCTTCTTACCTCAGAGAAGTAAAACGATACGTCAAAGAATATTTCACCCCTTACTTTGAAAATCACGACATGAGAAAGATTAGAACTTCTAATGTTGAAGATTTCTATTTACAATTACCTGGGCATTTATCAAAGAAGACCAAGAAAAATATCATGAATGAGTTGAAAACTTTTTCGTTATGGCTTTACAGGCGTGAAGTTTTAGCAAGGTTGCCTATATTCCCTAAGATAGAGACGGAAGAGCATTTACCACAATGGATTATGCAGGATATGCGAATGAATATAATATCTCACATGGATAAGCACCATAGACCAATATTTAACTTTCTTACCTTTCACCCTGTAAGGCCCGGAGAGGCACGAGTTTTACAAGTAAGAGATTTCGACATGAAAGCAGGGACAGTAAAGATAGAAAAGACATTCAGCTTGAAGGAGATCAGGAAGAGAAAGGGTAAGAAACCTTATCTTCTCCCCATATCTGAGCATTTCGATATATCAATACTAAGAGATAAGTTACCTAATGCCTTCGTTTTTGTAAACAAAGCGGGAAGACCATATACATCAGAAGGGTTAAGGAGACTTTGGCATAAGGCAAGGGAGAAGGCAAAAATACCTAATATCTCACTTTACAACGCAACACGTCACAGCATAGCAAGCCAGGCAATTAATGATGGTGTACCTCTTCATATCATTTCTAAAGCACTCGGACATAGCACACAGGATATGACAACAAGATATGCAAAGATGAATGTAAAAATGCTTAAGATGGTAGTCGATGGTTCACAGATGGTTCAAATCGGAGATTTCAAAAAAGATAAGTTATTGAAAGAAGAGGGATAATTTCATAACGCTTTCGGGTTCAAGTCCCGTCCACCCCGCCATTTCTTTTCTTTTATAATTCAATAGGTTATTCAGGGGTTCTTGACTTGAATTTTTTGCTGTTTGATCATCGATTGTAACCATTTTGTAACTGTTTTCTATTCTTGAAAGCTTTTCTTGTGTTTTTTGATGCATCAAAGATACTTTCTCAGAGGCATTTCTCAGATCTTCTTCATTGACGATATTGTATCTGTCAAAAACTGATCTCGAGTTATGGCCTGAAATCTTCATAGCGACCTTTTCAAGCGCAAGTTTGTGTTCCAGCAAATATTTCTGGAACTCCTGCAATATTTCATGTTCACTATGAGACGTTCTGGCCATATTTTACCAACTTCTTTTTTTATCCATATGACCATAAAAGACCGCTCAGCAGATTATTTATCTAGTTGGTCTGATCCAGAGTTCCCTCTTGGCAAAGATAGTCAGGTGGACCCCTCTCCTGAGGAAATTGAACAGGTTGTCGAAGGACTGAATGAGATAATAGGGGCATAACAATTCACTTGTGCGGATGACGTTCCGCCACGTGAATATAAAATGAAGACAAAAATAAGATGATATTACTTTTTCTACTTTTGCTTGTCGTGCAGGTCATAAGCTATAAATGGGTAAAGAAATACAAAAACAAAAAATTATGGGCTCTAACTTGTATTTCTCCTGGCGGGAATAGCCGCCGGTGGTTCTCATTCTGGCCTGGTTGCCCCAGCTACTTAGCATTGTCTTTAGTATACGAAACTTTGTTCGAGGAATTTCCTTCCGACCATTTATTTTATTCGGAATTTTGATAACTGTCACCAAACCGTCTCCATATTGAAATTTATGGTAAAAATATTATTAATAATTAGATGGTCAGCTCACATGGTATAGGGTTCAAGTCCTGTCCACCCCGCCATTTCTCCTTTGCTGCCGGCAGACACATTGCTGGCACAAAATGGGGCTTGCAGCAGTATTTGAAAATGGACCGTCTTGGGGAAGAGACAAACAAGATCACAGCTTAAGGGAAACTGGATTCAGATCATCTTATGAAAGTGTGAAAGATTCTTGATACCAACTCATCAAATGCGTCATTTCGCATTAAACTCTTTGACATTTATCTTTATCCTGGAAATCTCATCAGCATCATAACCCGAGTACAGGTATGAAAAGACTGTATTGTTCGTAAGCAGAGGGTCAAGATTATCATTTATAAGACCCATTAGCACCAGCTCATCCCATGACCGCGTACCCCTGATCGGAGAAAACTCTGTGAGATGTATCCTCACATCAAGAGATTTCAGAAAATTTATACTGTTCTTCAGCTCTTTAATATCCAGCCCCGGAAGCCCATACATTATGTAAACACCTATCTCCTTTTTTGAGAATCCCTCCTTCTTTAAAAACCTTACAGCCCTCTCCATATCCTTATTGTTCACTTTACCACCTGTGGCTTTTTGTCTTTCAGAATCTACTGTCTCAAGGCCTAATCTTATTGTCTTGAAGTTTGCCTGCTTCATCAGTGCCGCGGTCTCTTCGTTAATGAACCTTGCATTGAGGCCATTCGGACAGTGAAACCGGACGTTGAACCCTTCTTCAATCAAACCCTTCAGAATTGGCTTGATATGATTTTCGGAATCAAATAGAAGTGCATCATCATAGAATGCAATATCACGAACACCGATTTTAAATAGTCCCTCGATCTCTTTCAGTATTTCTCCATGTGGAAATCTATGATACTTATCCGTCAGAAGTCCCGATGCACAGTACGAGCATCCAAATGGGCATCCTTCTGACGTAAGAAGCGGAGCAAAAGGATATTCATTGTAAAGATTAAGCTTGTAATAAGGGACCCGCTTTCTCTTTGTTCCAATTTTGATTCCAAGGTCGTATAAAGCGGAATTAATCCTATCAGTTTTGCCTTTATAGATAAAGTCAGCACCAGAATTCTCACGGGCATGTTCTTCGTAGAGGGTTGCATATATCCCACCCAGGACAACCGGTACATTGCCCAATATCTCCCTTATGATTTCCACTGTTTTCTGAATACCGGGATACCAGTAACTCATAACACATGTCAGCATCACAGCATCAACCGGAGGGATTGCCTTAAGTCTTTCCACAAACTGACTAATGCTTATCCCGTATCTTTTATAAAATCTTGGTATATCCTTTAATATGCCGGGCTTCTCGACCTGCTTTGTTTTGAACCTGCCTATACCATATCTTTTCACTTCAAAGGAGTCCGTGCAGTCAATTAATGAAAGCTCTACGTCAAAGGTACTGAGGTGCTCTGCAACTTTAAGCAGTCCAAGCGGTTTTATCCAGAAGTTAAAGGCAGCAAAGTCATATATCCATGGGTTAATAAGAAGGATCTTCCGACTCATGTCCTATTTTATAACTTCATACCCCTAAAGATTAACTCCCTTTTATCAAACCTTTTCCAAATCTCTGCTTCTTCTTGCCCAGTCCGTCCCACATATCTGAAAACCTGCCGGGTATCCTTATGACCGGACCAATGAGATACGAAAGAACTCTGAAAAACGAAAGCAGATTTTTCCGATCTTTCACCCGAATTCATATAATTCAACAGGTATTCAAGATGCGCCCTTTTTTTTCAAAGACTGTAGGTTTATTTGAAAAAAAAATCCATTGAAAAGTTGATATTTACCTTTAAAAAGGGTAGAGTCAGAATATTATGGAATTTGCCTATAAGGAGGACAACATGGACAAAGCTTTAGACCATATTACAAAACTTGCTATTAAAAGGAGAAGTAGATATAGAAAGGGAGATATTACTTTGGAAAAACTTCCCCAAAAGACAGCAGAACTCGGGATATATCTCCTCACCGGTTCAAAAAAGATATCCGGTCTTAAAGGCAAAAAATTAATGGTAAAACTTGATGATATTCAAGACAAAGTAGACGACTTCAGGAAGGTAATATTCAAGATGAAAGTATAGAAATTTGTCTCCTTACTTTATAAATATTTTCATTTTGGAGAAAATTCTATATATACGTTCTTCAACAACCAAATTAAGTATTAGAGTTGGTACCTTTGGCGATAAAGACTTCTCCTTACGTATTAGAGATGCTATAAAAAACCATCTGTAGATTCCTTTCTTGGTCTCTCTTCGAAGAGTTTTTCTCCCAAGATATCGTCCTTACTCCCGTTTACATTGGCACACTCACCCGGGATGTATTCCTTTTAATTGTATCCTTGGTCTTTTATAACTGTTTTAACAGCCCTTTTAATCTGCTCCATCATTGTTTTTATATCTTCAGAAGATAAATCGATAGATTTCCGGAATATCTCAATTTCCTCCCCGGTCATTTCAATATCCAGCATCTCGCATAACTCGGCCCAATCGCCTATAAAAATAAAAATCTCCTTGCGGTATTCTATCGGCTTTCTGAATAGGCGCCTTTTCTTTATAACAATATTTCTTATTTTTTCTTTGTCTTCGTCAGTCAATACATCATCTAATAAGTAGAGAGCATTATGAACACCGGCGAAAAACAAGAGGTCATCGTCTGAATTTAGACTTTCAAACATTTTTGCCTTCGCTGCAGTTATTTCTTCGATATCGGTTAACCGGGGCTTTTCTATCCTTAAATATTCATAGATTTTTTTTCTAAAAGGTTGATATCCTTCCATTTTAATCTCCTTACCATTCCTTTATTCTTTAAAATCGACAAGTTATTTACACCAATAACACATATTTACGGTTTAGAGACTGAAACTCAGCCCTTTTGCTTACGGCTGCCCGATTAAAATATCTTTCATAGTTATCATAGGTCTTTTTCCTAATCCTTGCCTTGCAGCTTCAAAATGAGCCTGCAGATTCCGTAACCTAACCAGAGGGCAACGATTGCCAAAAATAATAACACCAAAATATGTTCTATCATTTCTAAAGCATAACAGGTTTAAATAGAAATATCAGGGTCAGTTCTAATATAATTATAAATAAGACCTATTCCTGAGCTGATCTCAAGGCAAAGAGGGATATCAGGAAGAAATATAAGGCCCCTGTAGAAAGCCGGAGCGGGAGGTGTAAAATCAGATCCGGTTATGTTTCGGTTTCCAACAAGGGAGGATGCCGATGAAACTATCCCGCCGTGATTTTTTAAAATTATCAGGTGGCGCCTTGGCGCTCAGCATTTTGGGGATCGATCTCGGTTGTATCTCGGCCTACGCTCATGGGCTAAGGACAGTAAGTGCAAAAGAGACCATTTCGCACTGCCGTTATTGTTCTGTATGTTGTGGTCTTATTTTGCATACGTCGAAGGGCAGGGTCATCAATATAGAGGGTGATCCTGAAAATCCGATCAATAGGGGAGCCCTTTGTGCCAAGGGAGCGGGATTAATTCAACTTCTCTATAATCCACTGAGGTTGACAACACCTAAGTATCGGGCACCGGGTGCAGCGGAGTGGAAAGATGTTGAATGGAATTGGGCGCTGGATGAGATTGCACGGAGGGTAAAGACGACCCGTGACCGGACGTTCAAACTAAGATCAAAGGAGCTTGTTGTCAACAGGACGGATGGCATATTCTGCAATGGAAGCCTCACGCTCGGTAATGAAGAGACAGTCATGCACCTGAAACTCATGTATGCATTGGGGCTTGTTTATTTCGACGACAAGAGCCGGATGTGACACTCCACAAGTATCCCAGGTCTGGGATCTACGATGGGCCGCGGGGCAGCTTCAAATCACATACTCGATTTTAAAAATGCAGACGTCCTTCTCATTATAGGAAACAATCCTGCCGAAAACCACCCAATCGCGATGAAATGGGCTATGAAGGCAAAAGAAAAGGGGGCGAAGTTAATCGTTGCTGACCCACGTTTCACAAGAACCGCTGCAGTGGCAGACATATACGTTCCTTTTCGTTCAGGCACTGACATAGCACTCATCGGAGGGATGATTAATTACATCCTTGAAAATAAACTCTATTTCAAAGAGTATGTTGTCCACTACACAAATGCCGCTTTCCTGGTAAATCCTGAATTCAAGGGCCCCTCTGAACTCGACGGACTTTTCTCGGGTTATGATAAGGATACCAGAAAGTATGACCGGGCCACGTGGTCGTTTCAGGAGGACGAGAAAGGTGTGGCAAAGAAAGATCCCTCGCTTCAGGACCCGCACTGCGTATTTCAACTTCTCAGGAAACATTTCTCCCGCTACACCATGAAAAAAGTTTCGGGCATAACAGGGACTCCCGAAGAAAAACTTGAAGAGGTCTACAGGACATTTGCAGCTACCGGAAAGCCTGATAAGGCAGGTACTGTAATCTATTCCATGGGCAGTACCCAGCATTCGGTGGGAGGGGGCAATATAATGTCATATGCTATAGTTCAGCTCCTCCTCGGCAATATGGGAATAGCCGGCGGGGGCCTGAATGCAATGCGTGGCGAGGGTAATGCCCAGGGCTCGCCGGACAATGGTATTTTATACGAGTACTTGCCAGGATACATACCGACTCCAACCGCTTCTCTTGCTGACCTCGAGACATATATTAAGAAACATACACCCCTGACAAAAGACCCCAAGAGTATTAACTGGTGGATCAACAGGGATAAATATATTGTAAGTTACCTGAAGTCCATCTACGGCGACAAGGCAACAAAGGATAACGACTTCGGCTATGCATGGCTTCCCAAGCGGGATGAAGGTCAGGATTGCTCAGACCACATGGCCTTTGATGAAATGTCCAAAGGCACAATTGAAGGATGCTTTGCATGGGCAATGAATCCTGCTGTCTCCCGTGCAAATTCAGGCAAGGTAAGGAAGGCCCTTTCAAAACTGAAGTGGCTGGTGAGTGTAGATCTGTTTGACAACGAAACAGCCTCATTCTGGAGAGGACCTGGAATGAAACCGGAAGAGATAAAGACCGAGGTCTTCCTGCTCCCGGCTTCATCTTTTCTTGAAAAGGAGGGGAGTACTACGAACACCGGCAGATGGGTGCAATGGAATTATCAGGTTGTTGAGCCTGTTGGAGGAACTAAACCTGACTATGAAATTACAAACGAACTTTATTTCAGGGTCAAGAGGCTTTACGAAACGGAGGGAGGGGTATTCCCCGAACCGATCCTGAATCTGACATGGAATTACGGAGAAAAGGATCCTTCCGGCAAAATCAGTAAGATCGATATACATGCAGTCGCAAAAGAAATAAACGGATATTACCTGGAAGACCTTTATGACAAAATGAAAACTCCTCCAAAACTTCTCGGCAAGAAAGGAGAACTCCTGGCGGACTTTACGCATCTCCAGGCTGACGGCACGACATCATCCGCAAACTGGTTATATAGCCAGTACTATACTCAAAGAGATGGCAAGATAATAAATATGGCGGCAAGAAGGGGACAGGCTGACCCGGAAGGACGTGGACTCTTTCCCGGGTGGGGATGGAGCTGGCCCCTTAACCGAAGAATACTCTATAACCGGGCATCTGTTGACCCGGAAGGCAATCCATGGGACCTGGAGAGGGCGGTCATTAAATGGGATTCAGTAGCAAAAAAATGGGCAGGAGATGTGCCTGACGGCTCTTCTCCTCCATTTGCAGATGAAAAAGGCAGGCTACCGTTCATTATGATGGCTGACGGTGTGGGTCATATATTTGCGCCGATTGCAGAGGGCCCGTTCCCGGAGCACTACGAGCCGTTAGAATCCCCTCTCCCGGAAAATCCTATGTCCGGACAGAGGATAAACCCGGCTTCAAAACTTCATTACAGGGGGGAAACAGAGTTCCTTCCGGAGAATATATTCCGCAGTGCAGACCCCAACTTTCCCATCGTTGCGACAATATTCAGGACACTGGAGCAATTTCAATCAGGTTCTATGACAAGGCGTCAGCCATGGCTGCTTGAATGTTCTCCACAAATGTTCGTGGAGATAAGTAGAGAACTTGCAAAAGAAAAGGGGATCAGGAACGGTGAGAAGGTTATCGTGTCTTCTCCTCGTGCCAGGCTTTGGGCAATAGCCATGGTTACGAGCAGACTTAAGCCATTTGTAATAGAGGGCTCCACAGTTCATCAGGTAGGCCTGCCAATGCATTATGGCTGGCTGTATCCGGACAACGGAGGGGAAAGCGCGAATTTGCTCGGGCCATGGTTCTTCGCCCCGGACGTAACAGCGCCGGAGACAAAGGCCTTTATGGTCAACATTTCCAAAGTCCCTGATTAAAGAAGGTGGGAATTAAGCCCGGAAAAGGAATTCTTTATTCTTTCTATTCGCTCGCTTCCGCACTCAGGCGGATTCGCCGTGGCGAAAACACCCGTGGCAAAACCAAGGGGAATACGCTCGCTATCCATTTAACGGGCGCAAGGTTGCCTGAAGAGTTTATTGCAGCAAATATCTGTTATACTTTCTCTCCAATCATCTCGGCCACCTTCTTCTTAAGAGTTGCAATCTGGAAGGGCTTCTGGATATAGTCAACTACTTTGTTCCCCAGGGCCTTTATTGTAAGGTTTTTGCTTATATGTCCCATAAATATTACAGGCATTTCCTTGTTCACTTTCCTTATTTCATTTAATACTTCGGAGCCATAAGCGTCCGGTAATATGAACTCAATCAAGGCAAGATCTATATGATTTTTTAGTTGCTCAACAACTTCCTGGCATGTCGAGGCCTCCAATATATGATAATTCCCCTCCAGGGTATCTTTTAGCAAACACCTGACAACCGAATCATCTACTATGAGAATGGTCTTTTTCTTCATCTCCTTCTCCTTAGGACAAGACTGATAAAAAGAGGTTATTATTTAGGATAGAGGTTTCAATGAGGACTTTCTACACACATATTGCTTTTTATTAAACATATTTTGCATTTAATGATGCTCAAAATCAGATGAAATTGCTTGTAATAGCGCAATATTTCTTAAAAAATTATTATGATTTGGTTATTAAAAAAAAGATTAATAAACTTAAATTGATAAAAAAATAATATCGATTTCAGGATAAATCTTATATTTTGTATCGCTCATATAATTCACTCCGCGTGGGGCATCTGCAGATATGTGAATCACCAAAAGCCAAACAATAATTGCAGCCGCGCATCGGATTAACTGCTTTAATAAAATAAATATCTTCTTTTATTTTACTTTCGACAGGACATATTCGAAAACTGTCATCATGCAAACATCTGAAATTGTTGTTGCATCGGGTTGTTTTATTCCTTGTTTCTACCCCGATCTGATAAACCATGATGTCTCCTTATCTATTTAAGGTAATCTAAATTATCTCCGTTTGATAAGCGTGCAAGAAAAATGCCAAAATATAACATGTTGATATTGCTGGTTTTCGAGGTTAGCGCCGATGGGAAAATCAGGCTTTTTTTCTCTTCTTATTACATGCATTACCTTATTTTCCAATCTGCAATTATGTGTAATAAAAGATAACGGGCGCCTGAAGGAAATTATTTACAAATGACAGGTAACTTTAACCCGAAAACTGCATTTATCGGAGGCAATGTTGTCTGAAAAGTCTTGCCGCAGGGAGTCTTAAATCAAAAGACTTTGAAGGCGACTTTGCCTCCGGTTCAATAATCGATTGCATTTTTCGGTTAAGATATACTGACTTTATATGAATTTTATCGACTATGTAAAAATACGGGTGAAAGCCGGGGATGGCGGAAGCGGCTGTGTTAGCTTCCGGAGGGAAAAATACGTACCTAGGGGCGGACCGGACGGAGGAGATGGGGGGAGTGGAGGACGGGTCATTTTTAAAGCAACCGATCAACTGAATACTCTCCTTGACCTGAGGTACAAGCGGGAATATAGAGCAGGGAAAGGGCAGAATGGCATGGGCAAAAAGATGCACGGTAAAAACGGGAAAGACTGTCTCATTAAAGTACCTGCCGGGACAGTAATTAAGGACGCTGAAACTGAAAATGTACTAGCTGACCTATATAAAAATGGAGATGAGGTTATTATCGCACGGGGGGGGAGAGGGGGTCTAGGCAATGCGCACTTTGCAACACCGGCAAGGCAGGCGCCAAGATTTGCACAGGAAGGTGAAGCGGGTGAATCGAAAAATCTCGTCGTTGAACTAAAGCTTATCGCTGACGTCGGTCTCATAGGACTCCCGAATGCCGGCAAGTCAACCCTCCTGTCCGTCATATCAGCTGCGAGGCCAAAGATTGCCGATTATCCTTTTACAACACTCGTGCCGGTGCTTGGTGTCGTAAAGCTGGAAGATTACAGAAGCTTTGTTGTTGCAGATATCCCCGGCCTGATCGAAGGTGCCCACAGAGGTGCCGGTCTTGGTTTTCAATTTCTGAGGCATATCGAAAGAACCTCCCTGCTCCTCCACCTGGTTGATATATCGGAGATGGGTAAAGGCGATCCTGTGGAAGATTACAAAAGAATAAGGAGGGAGCTTGAACTCTATAGTCCTTTGCTTGTAAAAAAACCCCGGGTCATCGCAGGGACAAAACTTGATATAGCAGGCAATAGCAAAAGGCTCAACAGATTGTCACGTTATTGCAACAAGGAAAATATCCCTTTTTTCACCGTTTCTGCCGTATCAGGGGAAGGGATAAGGCAACTCATATCTTACCTATCAATTCAACTACAGAAAGTTAAGCCTACCAGCGACAGTACCATGCCAGGATATCAATAAGTTCATCAAGGAAAAAAATTATTTTTTATTGGATTTTCTGTTCAATAGCAACAAGGAGTGAAAAAATTCTCTGGGAGACAGATTCCAATTTTGAAAGCTCCCGTTCAGCACCGGCATTATCCCCGGCGTGTTTCAACTGTATAACCCGCCTGACAATAGCGTGGAGATCTTCATGTACTTTTTCGAGTTCCTGCATCTCCGGCATTTTACCGTACGCCGCTATCCCGTCAGAATACATCCATTTCCCCAGGTCACAGTCCTTATGAGAAACAGCCTGTTCCTCGGTCATACTTTCTTTCCCATCAAGAAAAGACCTGAGACTGGATTTCCAGGCGATATGCATCACCCTTGCTACCGCAAAATCAAACTTTCCCATTTCCCCTCCGTTTGACCCATAGAATTTTTCCCCTTAGAAGGTCAGTGTGAGCGTGCAACGATGTTATGCCTTAATGTCTTTATACATCAGCCCAAGGTAATTGTCAATTTTACTTTCCAAAATCAATATAGATCGAGAGCGACCATCGAAAGAGGGTTCGTATCGACCTGTAATACCTTCACCCCGAAATGAAGATGTGGACCGGTTGTTCTCCCGGATGCGCCCACAGACCCTACCTTGTCTCCCTTCGAAATAATATGTCCTGGTAGAACATCCATGCTTGACAGGTGCATGTAGATGCTATAAATGCCTTGTCCGTGGTCGATGATCACGGTGTTACCGCCAAAGAAAAGCTCTTCCGCTAAAATAACCCTTCCATGATTTGCGGCACTGACCGTCTCGCCGGTTTTTCCCCTTATGTCTAATCCCCGATGGATACTAATCCTTTTCTTGTTCATTATGCGTTTAGCTCCAAACACAGTGGAAAATTCATTATCGAGCGGAAGTATAAAACCTCCCTCCCAGAGCTTTTCAGATACAACCTGGAAAAGGGAACTGAGTTTCTTTTCTTCCTCCTTTACCCTCTTAAGGTTTTCCTCGCTCAAGAATACTTTCTCATCGGGGAGTGTCAAACTGAGTGTAGGGAAATGAGAAGGTTTTACAAAGATTGTCAATGTTATTTCCTGCTCGTTAACAGAGAGATTCACCGTATAGGTCCCGGGTCTTGTTCCCATTTCTATGGCTCCAACTGCTACAAAACATGATTCTCCGCAGCTACTGAAGGAAAATCGCTTCTTGCCTAAAAAAGCAACAGGGGGGTCATAGGTGTATATGTCTGTTACGCGGATAAAAAAGGCATCACCCTGTTTAACTTCATGGGGCATGACTACAGCATTAAAAGCACCGGCCGGCCTGCATTCAAGACAGCATGCCAAGAACGAGAACAGGGCCAAAAAGAGAACGCATATGATCAAGCGTTTCGATAACCCGGGCTTTTTTCGAAGCAGATGCGTGTTCCGGAAGCCTAACAGTGACATCAAGTTTTTTTCTGCTGAAAAAAAAACGGGGAACAACCTTATGAGTTGCATAACATATGTCTGCATATGCTTCTTTCTCAAGGTTCTTCGCACATCACCTGCATTGATGAGGAAGAAAAAAATTATGTTAAGAGAAATTCCAGGAGTGCCTTTTGCGTATGCAGCCTATTTTCTGCCTGGTCAAAAACCGCACTCTGCGGGCTGTCGATGACTTCGTCGGTTATCTCTTCTCCCCTGTGAGCAGGCATGCAATGGAGAATAAGAGAATCCTTTTTTGCATTTGCAAGAAGTGTGGTGTTTAACTGGTAAGCCCTGAATTTCCTTTTTTTCTTTGACCCCTCCCTTTCCTGGCCCATACTGACCCAGACATCTGTGTAAACGACATCGGCCCCGGATACTGCAGCCCTGGGGTCTCTCACTATAATAATCTTGCTCCTTGAAATAGCCCTTGCCTTTTTAAGAATGTCTTGATCCGGTTCATAACCGCGGGGACATGCTACAGCGACGTTCATGCCTGTCAGAGAAGCTGCTTCAATCAATGAGTTTGTAACATTATTACCGTCGCCGACATACGCAAGCCTGATGCCGCGAAAACGACCCTTTTTTTCAAGAATCGTCATAAGGTCAGCGAGGGCTTGGCATGGATGATGAAGGTCGCTCAGACCATTTATGACAGGTATTGTCGCATGACGTGCAAACTCCAGGAGCGTGTCATGACCATAAGTTCTTACGACAACTGCATCGAGATACCGTGACAGTACCTTAGCGGTATCGTGAATCGTTTCCCCCCTGCCAATCTGTATCTCCTTTGGATTCATGTAGATAGTCTGTCCGCCCAGTTGATAAATGCCCACTTCGAATGAGACACGTGTCCTTGTAGACGCCTTCTCAAAGAGAAGCCCGATACTTTTTCCGATCAAGGGACACCTGTTGGCATCCTTGCCCGATTTAAGCTCGCCAGCCCTCTTCAGGATACGGCTGACCTCCTTTGAAGATACATCCCTCAGCGTCAAAAAATCCCGTTTTATTTCCATGGTTCCTACAAGTTTTATTTAGTAAGCTTCTGAAAAATTTCCCCGAGCACACTTATAAGACGGTTGATTTCCTTTTGTTGGACAATAAGAGGCGGGATAAAGCGCAGCACGTTGCCGGAAGTACAGTTTATGAGCACCCCCTGTTCAAGACATTCCCGCACAACAGGATCGCCATCTTTTTTTAGTTCCACACCTATCAATAGACCCTTTCCCCGTATTTCAGCTATAAGGCCAGGGAATTCTTCCTTGAGTTTGTGAAGTTTCTCCATAAAATACATGCTCATCCTGTTACACTGATCAAGGATGAAGCCGTCTTCAAGGAGGGTCTCCAGTGTTGCAATCGCAGCAGCACATACGAGCGGATTACCGCCAAAGGTACTTGCATGGTTGCCGGGCTGAAAAGCAGAAGCGACCTTTTCAGTAGCAAGCATCGCACCGATGGGCACTCCGCCGCCGAGGCCTTTTGCTATCGTCATGACATCCGGCGTGATGCCATAATGTTCGTGCGCAAAAAGCTTCCCCGTCCTTCCCATCCCCGTCTGGACCTCATCTAGAATGAGGAGGATATCATGCTCGCTACAGAGATCCCTCGCAACCCTTAGATAGTTTTCATCCGGCAGTATGATTCCTCCCTCAGCTTGTATCGGCTCTAACATCAGGGCACAGGTATCCCCTGTAATTGCCCGTTTCAGCTCGCCGATGTCATTAAACGGAACATACCTGAATCCCGGGACTAATGGCTCAAATCCTTTCTGGAATTTTTCCTGGCCGGTTGCTGTCAGTGTAGCCATTGTTCTCCCGTGAAATGAGTTCGTTGCTGTTATGATCACAAAACTGTCAGGACGCCCCTGCCCCTTTGAATATTTACGGGCTAGTTTTATTGCTGCTTCATTTGCCTCGGCTCCGGAGTTGCAGAAGAAAACCTTGTCTGCGAAGGATTTTTCAACAAGCAACCTGGCAAGTTTTATCTGTGGTTCGATATGGTAGTAATTTGAGACATGCAATAGCCTCTGCGCCTGTTTCTGGATAGCAATAACAACTTTGGGATGGCAGTGGCCAAGTATATTTACAGCTACTCCACCGACAAAGTCGAGATATTCTTTACCGTCATTGCCCCATACTTTCATACCCCTCCCTTTTCGAAGGACAACAGGAAACCTGCTGTAGGTATTCATGATGTAACGGTTTGAAAGATCGAGGTATTTCTTAGTTTCCATGGAGTGATAATAACGGAAAATATATTGAAAAATCAAACGGTCGTCAGCATGGCTTATGGCAAACAACTATAAAAACAGTGTTTATTGCAAATATTATAGACAGGTGGATTATACTAGGTACAATGCTAAAATATTCAATATAAAAGCGAGGAGTATGAAGATACCTATCAATAATATAAAATTCGTTCTACTGGATATGGATGGGACACTCCTTGACAAATATTTTGACGATTATTTTTGGGGAAACCTTTTACCCGAGAGATATGCAGATAAACACCATGTGACATTAGGCAAGGCGCGTGAGGAACTTATTAAACAGTACCGGGCGCATGAAGGTACCCTCAACTGGACAGACCTCGACTTCTGGTCGAGAGAGCTTGATCTGGATGTACCCGCCTTAAAGGAACAGATTAAACATCTGATAGAGGTGCATCCCCATGTAGAGGACTTCTTAAAGACAGTAAAAAAGCAGGGTAAGAAGCTGCATCTTGTCACAAATGCCCATTACAAGTCGATAGATCTCAAACTTAAAAAGACACGCCTAGGAAAGTATTTCAATTCAGTGCTCTCCTCTTTCGACGTAGGATATCCAAAGGAAAGCTTGTCGTTTTGGAAAGAGGCTGAAACTCGGCTTGGATTCGACAGGGGCAAAACGCTCTTGGTAGATGATTCAGAGGAGATACTCAAAACAGCCGGTCAGTACGGGATTAAATACATCGTTCACAAAGCAAAGGCAAGTTCAAGGATTGAGCCAAAGAGATCAGGCGACTTTTTCTGTATTTTCGATTTTAGGGAGTTGATGTGATTTTATATACGTGATGGATTGGATCGACGTTATCCTTTGACAATATTGTTTATCGTAAATGAAATAGCGTAAAATATTCAGCCATGAATCTTGCTTGTCTCTTAGACCTTACAAAAGAACCCAAGATAGCATATTTCTCTATGGAAATAGGCATCAAGAATGATATCCCCACATATAGCGGAGGCCTCGGCGTGCTCGCCGGGGATACCATCAGGACAAGCGCTGACCTTAAACTCCCTATAGTTGCTGTTACGCTTTTAACCAGGAAGGGATATTTCAGACAGGAGTTGGAGGAAAACGGGAAACAGAAAGAATATCCTGTCGAATGGATTCCCTCGAACTACATGTTGCTTCTTCCAGCGAAGGTAACTGTCCAGATTGAGGGAAGGGATGTGGTCGTGCAGGCATGGCAGTATAACGAACAAAGTCTCACTGGCGGCTGCGTCCCGATCTTTTTTCTTGATACAGATACCGAAGAGAATACCCCCGATGACAGGGAAATTACATCATATCTTTACGGCGGCGACATAGCATACAGGCTGAAGCAGGAGATTGTCCTCGGTATAGGGGGGGTAAGGATGCTCCACGAACTAGGGTTTGAAATCAAAAAATATCACATGAACGAGGGACATTCGAGCCTGCTCACCCTTGAACTTCTGAACAGGTTCAAACGCCCCATAGAGGATGTATGGGATGAAAAACTTGTATGGGACATCGAAAGGATTAAAGACCTGTGTGTTTTCACAACGCATACGCCGGTCGAGGCAGGGCACGACAGGTTCCCCTATGATCTCATAGTCAGGATTATGGGCGAACTGATCCCCTTGGATGTTATGAAAGAACTCGGCGGCCAGGATAATCTCAACATGACACGCCTCGGACTTAATTTAAGTGAATTCATCAATGGAGTTGCAAAAAAACATAGCGAAGTCTCAAGGACAATGTTCCCGGGGTATGAGATTAGCGCTATCACAAACGGAGTCCATACCTTTACCTGGACATGTGACAGTTTCAAAAAGTTGTATGACAAGTATCTACCGAGCTGGGCCAACGAACCCGAGATATTTGTCCGGGTCGGCCGTATCCCCAACGACGAACTCTGGGACGCACACATGGAAGCAAAAGAGTCCCTACTGCATTTTCTCAAAAAAAACACAGGCGTCCAGATGAGCCCAGATATCCTAACCATCGGATTTGCTAGAAGGGCAACAGCGTACAAGAGAGGTGATCTCATATTCAGTGATGTCAGGAGGCTCGAGCGAATAGCATCCGGCAGGCTTCAGATTGTATTCGCCGGCAAGGCACACCCAAAAGATGATCCCGGGAAAAAACTTATAGAGAAGATCTTTGCTATGAAAGCCATCCTTAAGGATAAGATTAATATTGCTTACATACAAGATTATAATATGGACATTGCTCTGAAAATCATTTCAGGGGTAGATGTCTGGCTCAACACTCCTTTGCGTCCACGCGAGGCTTCAGGTACAAGCGGGATGAAGGCAGCGCATAACGGAGTGATAAATTTCAGCGTGCTCGACGGATGGTGGATAGAAGGGCATATAGAAGGATTCACCGGCTGGTCTATCGGCCCGAACCCAACAGAGACAAAACTGGTTGAGGATATGGATACAACAGACGCTGATGACCTGTATGACAAGCTAGAGAATAAAATCATCCCCCTTTTCTATGATGATAGAAACGGCTGGATACGGATGATGCAGAACGCGATAGGGAAAAATGCCTACTATTTCAACAGTCACCGCATGATGCGACGCTATGTGACAGAGGCGTATATAAGATAAAATACTGGAATCCAAATTCCAAAGTTCAAATTTTTTAAAGGCTTATTGTTATCCTTAATTATTCAATCATTATTCATAGTATTCATAGTGTATTCATTGCATAAATCTTCCAACTACAAATAACTTCCTCAGTTCCAAAATCCAAATCCCTTGAAGCTTCTTGTTATTTATTGTAATTCGGTTGTTATTGATAGTGTATTATCTATTTCAACAGCTTGTTGAAAAAGGCCTAACATGGACAATTTGTCATGCTGAACCCTGTCCTGAATTTATTTCAGAATCTGGTTCAGCATCTCGTAAAATCAATAGGTTATGAGACCCTGAATCCCTCCAGAATAACGGCGGGCAGGCAAGTTCAGGGTGACAGCACGTTATTTTTTGACTCTCTTGATGTCTGCGCCAATCCCACGCAGCTTCTTTTCTATCTTTTCGTACCCTCTGTCGAGATGGTAGAGTCTATGTATTACTGTTTCACCTCTTGATGCAAGGGCTGCAACAATGAGTGAGGCACTAGCCCGTAAATCAGTTGCCATGAGAGGTGCACTTTTGAGCATCGGGATCCCTTTCACTGTTGCTGTTCCGCCTTCTATAGTGATGTCCGCCCCCATTCTCCTCAGTTCTGCAACATGCATAAACCTGTTTTCAAATATGGTCTCACTGATTATACTCGTTCCGTCGGCTATGCTCATAAGGGCCATGAACTGTGCCTGCATATCTGTAGGAAAACCAGGGTATGGCAAGGTTTTAACGTCTGAAGCTCTCGGCCTGGTTGGGCCTGTGACGCGGATACCCCCGGTTACATTTTCAAACACTAGACCTGCATCCTGAAACTTCAATATTGTTGCATCCATATGTTCGTTACGGCAGCCTTGAATGGTAATGTCACTACCGGTTATACCTGCAATTGCCATAAATGTTCCAGCCTCAATCCTGTCAGGGATGACTGAGTACTCGAGTGGTTTCATTTCATCAACTCCTTCAATCCTGATAATACTTCCTCCCGCACCTTCTATTTTTGCCCCCATGGCAACAAGCGCATTTGCAAGATCAACCACCTCGGGTTCTCTCGCAGCGTTCTCTATTAAAGTTTCCCCTTTTGCAAGTGTCGCAGCCATCATGATGTTCTCAGTCCCTGTAACCGTCGGGATATCGAGATAGATTGACGTTCCTTCAAGCCTCTTTCCTCTGGCAATAATATACCCCGATTCGAGCTTGATATCAGCACCCATTTTTTCAAGGCCCATAAGATGCAGATTTATCGGTCTCGCTCCGATAGCACATCCACCGGGAAGGGATACCTTTGCCTGTCCGAAGCGCGCGAGCAAAGGGCCGAGCACGAGAACAGAAGCACGCATTGTCCTGACAAGGTCGTAAGGAGCTTCCAGAGTTTTAATCCGCTTTGTATTGATAGCCGCATTTCCCCTTTTGTAAGAAAATTCGGCGCCGAAATTTGTGAGAAGCCTCCCGATTGTTGATACATCCCTGAGATTAGGCACATTCCTTATAATGCTTCCTCCGGGTGCGAGTAAAGTAGAAGCAATGACCGGAAGGGCAGCGTTCTTTGCCCCGCTTATGTGAACAGCCCCTTTCAGTTTTTTGCCGCCGCGAATAACAAGTTTATCCAAAACTATACCCCAGTTCGTTCATACAATCCATCGGTAGTTAAAAATCAAAAGCCGCGCTTTTTATCAGGAATCCCTCTATCCCTTGCAGTAAAAATGGCAAGACAGGTTTTTCACCGGTATTTATGTACCACAAATTTTTTCTCATGTCCCGCAGGCATTGAGCTCAAGTAAAGTAGTACTATTCTAACGGGATTTTCTATAAAAAGCATCCCGGATCAGTCTTCTACCCGATTAATTTATGCTGTTACTCTCCAACAATACTAAAAGATTCTCAGGGTCGTTGAGCTTATTTCGGTATTTCCGCATGTGCTTGCCCGCCCCGTTCTTTTGGATGTATGAGAATCCGCGGGAAAAAAACTTGAAAAGAGTCCTCTGCGCGGCATATTTTCTTAAAAAGGCACCACCGTCATCCGGTTTTCTATTTTCGAGTTGCCGAAATAAAAACGCGTGGGCTATACTTTTTATCAGCATAATGGGTTTGGAGGTTTACGGTGCCTTTTTTTGGTGAACTGTTTATCAGTGAGATGATTAAAATGCCTGTGCTCGACCCGAAAGGCGATGAACTAGGGAGAGTAAAAGACATGGTGATTGTTAAGGGAATTTCGCTCCCGAAGGTATCCGCACTGATTATAGAAAAAAAGAAAATTCACTTTATACTGCCATGGGCAGATCTTCATATATTCAATAAAAGAATTATATCTTCAAACATCTACCATAAAGACCTTCAATCCTATTCATTCAACGACGAGGACCTTCTCCTGGTCAGGGATGTTCTTGACAAGCAGATCGTTGATGCAAACGGAGCAAAGGTTGTGAGGGTAAATGACGTTAAACTTGAAGGCTTTCACAACGATGCAGTCCTTGTAGCAGTCGACGTAGGGATGAGAGGCATCATGAGAAGGCTTGGGGTTGAGAGGGGCGGGGAGGACCTCATGAAACTTTTCAGGAAACGTCTCTCATACAATCTTATAAGCTGGAATTATATACAGCCCCTTGAACCTAAACTCTCGACTATATCCCTGACAGTTCCGGGGCAGATGATATCCGAGTTACACCCCGCTGACATTGCGGAGATAATAAGTCAAATTTCACCCAAGGAAGGAGCTTCATTTTTCAGCGGACTCGATGTTGAGACAGCAGCAGAGGCCCTGTCCGAACTGGAAACCGAGACGCAGGTTGACATCATAAGCGACATGGACACCGATAAGGCAGTCGATATTATAGAGCAGATGCCCCCTGACGAAGCTGCCGATATCCTGAGCGAACTTCCCCCGGACAAAGCACAGGAACTCCTAACGAACATTGAAAAAGAAGATGCGGAAGACATACAGGAACTGCTTAGTCATGAGGGGGATACGGCCGGCGGGTTGATGACAAATGAATTTATCGCATATCTCCCTGAAACCCCTGTAAGGCAGGCAATAGATAAATTTAAAAAGGACGCCGAAGATGTCGAAACAGTATATTACATCTATGTTATCGATACCGATGAAAAGCTCATCGGTGTTATTTCCCTGAGAGAACTGCTCCTGGCAAAGCTTGATACGAGGCTCTCGGATATCATGGAAACTAATATTAAAACCGTCACGCCGGAAACTGACGAGGAAGATGTTGCCGCGATAATTTCAAAATACAACCTCGTTGCCCTGCCTGTTACCGATATTGAAAATCACCTGCTCGGCGTTGTTACGATAGACGATATCATGGACAGGATGCTCCCTCCGGCGGCAAAACGGAAGAGGAGAACGGTTTGAAACTCTGGAAAAAGATAGCATTGTTTCTTGCTGTCATGGGCCCCGGCATTATCACCGCGAACGTTGACCACGATGCAAGCGGCATAACAACATATTCGGTTGCCGGTGCACGCTTCGGCTATTCCATACTCTGGGTATTAGTACCGACAACAATCGCACTTGTTGTTGTACAGGAGATGATTGCAAGGATGGGCGTCATAACCGGCAAGGGGCTTTCCGACCTCATCAGGGAAAACTATGGTGTGAAGTCAACGTTCTACATGATGCTCGCACTTCTTATTGCCAATATGGGTACAACGGTCGCTAATTTCGCGGGATGGGCTGCGAGCATGGAAATCATCGGGATCAGTAAATATATAATGGTACCTGTCGGGGCAATATCCATCTGGCTCCTTGTTTTAAGAGGGAGTTACCGGGCGGTTGAAAGGGTACTTCTCATCGCATGTCTTCTATATTTCGGATATGTCATATCAGGATTTCTAGCGAAACCGGACTGGGGGGACGTTCTGATGTATACATTTATCCCGAAAGTTCAATGGGATCCTGAATTTATAATACTTAGCGTTGCTATCATCGGTACAACGGTAACCCCGTGGATGCAGTTTTTCCTCCAGTCTTCAATTGCCGAGAAAGGAGTACGCAAAGAAGAGTATAAAGCATCCAGGCTAGATGTTTATATCGGATGCGGGATTACGGAGATTATAGCCTTTTTTATTATTGTAACCTGCGCAACGACCCTTTTTTCAAAGGGGATAAGAATACACGAGGCGTCAGAGGCAGCGTTCGCTCTCGGCCCTCTTGCAGGAAATTATGCTTTTCTCATCTTTGCAATCAGCCTCGCCAATGCATCCCTGCTCGGTGCAATTATAGTCCCCCTTGCTACATCCTACTATATCTGCGAGGCAATGGGTTGGGAACGGGGCGTTAACAAGACATTTAAGGAGGCACCCCAATTTATGTGGATATATACGTCAATGATCGTTGTGGCTGCCCTACTGATACTTGTCCCGGGGGCACCGCTTGTGTTTATCATGGTACTGGCTTCGGTAGTCAATGGGTTGCTTTTGCCGTTTGTCTTGATTTATGCGCTCACGCTTGTAAATAATAAAAAACTTATGGGTGATTATGTAAACCCTAAATTCCATAATATAGTATCGTGGGGAACGATCGTGGTTCTTACAGTACTCACGATTATTTTCGTTATAACACTTCTGATTCCGATGGGGATGCGATATGGTTAAAACTATAGAGTGGGTTGATGGGAGAGTGATCATGCTCGACCAGTCAAGGCTTCCGTTCGAGGTTACCTACCTTGCTCTTTCAGATTACTTGCAGGTCGCGGAGGCAATCAAAAAGCTGTGGATCAGGGGGGCCCCTGCCATTGGTATTGCTGCTGCTATGGGTGTCGCCCTTGGTGCAAAGGAGATTGAAGCAAAATCGTTTGCTGAGTTTATAGAAAAGCTCAAGCCGATTTATCATGAGATACTTTCTACAAGACCCACTGCTGTAAATATACAATGGGCTGTAGGAAGAATCAACAATGCATTAGAAAAAAACAGGCATGAACCGATAGACGTGCTGAAAAAAATCATCATAGATGAAGCAGTCGCTATACAACGTGAAGACATTGAGGTCAACAGGGCTATAGGCAGGTGGGGCGCCCCTTTTATAAAGGACGGCAGTTCTATACTGACCCATTGCAACGCCGGCAGTCTCGCAACAGGAGGATATGGCACAGCAACAGCACCGATGATTGTTGCAAAGGAGCAGGGGAAGAAGTTCATGGTTTTTGCTGATGAGACGAGGCCGGTTCTCCAGGGGGCGAGGCTCACAGCCTGGGAACTTATGCAGGAGGATATCCCCGTTACCCTTATCCCTGATAACACTGCGGGGGCCCTTATGAAAAGAGGGGAGATTGACCTTGTCATTGTCGGAACTGACAGGACTGCGAGGAACGGCGATGTGGCGAATAAAATCGGGACTTACACTGTTGCCGTTCTCTGCAAAGAGCATAAGATACCATTTTATGTTGCTGCGCCCCTGAGCAGTATTGACTTTTCAATAAAAACCGGCGAACAGATACCCATCGAAGAAAGACCACCCGAGGAGATTACCTGCATATCAGGTAAAGGCGGTAGTATCCGGATTGCACCTGAGGGTATCAGGGTAATGAACATCGCCTTCGATGTTACTCCTCACAAATATGTCACTGCAATAATGACCGAAATAGGGGTATTCAGGCCGGGGGACATAAAGAAGCTCAAAAAAGAGAACTTCGACCTGGAAGCACTGAGGTTGAAACCGTAAGATAAGAGGGAATCTGCAGCTTGACTTTAAAAGAAGAGCTATCCTACCATTAATGATGGATTTGGAAGAGATTTTTACATTTTATAAATCCCAACTGGAAATTGTTGAAGACCGACTGCGAGACCTCTTCAGAAGTCCTGTTTTTGCTATCCCGCTGATCGGTAAATACCTTATTGACGGCGGAGGGAAGCGACTCAGGCCGCTCATCCTCATCCTGAGTGCCGAAATGGCAGGATACAAGGGAGACGCACGTCTCACCCTTGCGAGTATAATTGAATCTATCCATACAGCATCACTCTTGCACGACGATGTTGTTGACGGTGCTGACATAAGAAGAGGGAAGGCACCGGCTCACTCTATCTGGGGGAACCAGGTGGTCATCCTTGTCGGTGACTATCTCTATTCCAATGCCCTTAGGCATGCCGTCATGCAAAAAAGCCAGAGAATCATGGAAACACTTTCTGAGGCAACAACAAGGATGACGGAGGGTGAAATTCTCCAGCTTACCAAAACCGGAGATCCTGATATAAAAGAAGAAGAATACCTGGACATTATTTCAGCCAAGACCGCCGCACTTATCTCCGCAGCATGCAGAATAGGTGCGATCCTGGGCTCTCTCCCGGAAGACAAAGAAAATGCCCTCGCTCGGTTTGGGATGAGAATGGGAATTGCTTTTCAGATGGCTGATGATATACTTGATTATATGGCGGAGGAGGATGAGCTGGGGAAACGGCTCGGAAAAGACCTGAACGAAGGGAAGTTAACCATCCCGGTCATCTCTTTGCTCAAAGTTGCCCAGGACACAGAAAAAGAAGAAATAAGGGATATCATTAAGAATAAACTGAAAAAGAGAGGCCTGAAGAGGATACTAAAGCTTTTTTTAAAGTACGATATCATAGAGCATTCCCTAAGGAAAGCTCATCTCCTCGTTGAAGAAGCAAAGACCGAACTGGGCATCTTCCCCGATTCTCCTGAGAAAGAGGCCCTGCTCAAGGTAGCTGAATATACACTTGTAAGAGGGAAATAGATGCATCCCCTTGTTGAACTGGCAAAAAAGAGCGTTGAAACATATGTCAGAGAAGGCATAGTCAAGAAACCACAGAATCGTACCCTCCCTGATATGCCTGAAAAAGCAGGTGTTTTTGTATGCCTCAAAAAAAGGGGGCAACTGAGAGGCTGTATCGGGACCTTTATGCCTTCATGTGAAAATATATGTGACGAGACCATAATGAACGCAATAGCTGCTGCAACAAAAGACCCGCGCTTCCGTCCCGTTGAAAAAAGTGAACTGCAAGATCTTGATTATTCGGTCGATATTCTCTCACTTCCTGAAAAGGTGACCGATACAAAACTGCTCGATCCGCGTCGCTACGGTATAATTGTTGCAAGTGGCAACAGGAGAGGCCTCCTGTTACCCGACCTTGAGGGAGTAGACACGGTGGAAAAACAATTAAGTATAGCAAAAATGAAAGCTGACATAGAGCCGCATGAAGAGGTAGAAATTTACAGATTCGAGGTGAAAAGATTCAGATGACTGATGTACCCCTTACAGGTAATATCAAAGACGTGAGCCTCACGAAAATCCTTGTCTTTCTCAACAGGAACAGAAAGACAGGCACCTTGATCGTAAAGACCCCTGTATTTACAAAAAAGGTCTACATACTGAAAGGTGATGCAATTTTTGCCTCTTCAACATATGAGGACGACAGATTAGGAGAAATGCTTATCAAGGCAGGGAAAATTACCCTTGAGCAGTACGATGAATCTGTAGAACTCCTTAAGAAGACAGGGAAAAGACAGGGGGCCATCCTTGTTGAACGCGGGTACCTGTCACCGAAAGATCTGTTTTGGGGTGTGAAATATCAAGTCAAGGAGATTATATATAGCCTGTTTCAGCTTGAAGATGCCATGTATGAGTTCCAGGAGGGAGAAATCCCCCAGCAGGAGGTTATCACCCTGAAAATGAGCACCGGGAACCTCATCTATGAAGGAGTGAAAAGGATAGATAACTGGACCAGGATCAAAAAAGAGATGCCCGATGCAGATACTGTCCTCAAGCTAAGCAGTGATCCTGTGAGTCTCTTTCAGGATATCGAACTGGGCCAGCAAGACAGAAAGATGCTGTCACTCATTGACGGCACAAAAACGATCAAACAGCTCATAGGCAGCTCACGTATCAGGTCATTTGATGCTACAAAAATTCTCTATGTTTTATGGTCTATCGGCGTAGTCACGGAGAGTGAAGAGAAAGAAAAGGTTAAAGAGGCTGTTGAAGAAGCAGAGAAATTGCTGTCCATTGAAGAAATCCTGCAACCTGTTCCAGAGGAAGAAGGAGCATTTCTTCAGAAGGTTGAAGAATTATATATGCGCCTCGACTCTATGAGTAATACCGAACTCCTCGATGTTGAAGAAGGCACAGACGAGGAAACTTTAAAAAAGAATTATTACAGGCTAACACGGAAATTCCATCCCGACAGATATTTCAGTTCTACAGACCCTAATATGAAAGACAAACTCACTGCAATATTCGACTCAATAACGGGTGCATACGAAACTCTGAAAAAGTCCTGCGATAAGAAAGATGAACCTGGAGAGCCGACAGAAGAACCATTAATGGAAAAGAAAGAACCTGTTGAGAAAAAGGCAGTGCCTGCAACAGGGCAGACAAAGCATAAAGAAGAGGCTACGGCAGCAAGTGATGCGGAAAAACATTTTAAACTGGGAGTTGAAGCCTTTAAAAAGAAAGACTTTAAAACTGCGATCAAGTCATTAAGAATCGCAACGCAGTTGGAACCTAAGAGAGCAAAGTACTGGAGCTACCTTTCTTTATTTCTAACGAAGATCCCTGAAAAGCTGCAGGAGGCAGCGGAGGCACTTCTTGAGGCAATAACACTTGAGCCGTATAATGCAGAGCACTATGCTAACTTAGGTATGATCTATATGAAAGGGGGCACTAGGCAAAAGGCCATCAATCAGTTTAAGAAGGCATTGAAATTCGATCCGGACAATGAAAAAGCAAAGAAGGGAATCAAACAAATAAGGGGATGATTAATGCCTCTTAAATACTCCGCTTCTCCCGCCTCGTTTTTCCATGAGCATTATTTCTGAAATCACCATTTTCTTATCAATAGCCTTGCACATATCATAGAGAGCCAATGCTGCTCCTGAAACAGCTGTAAGCGCCTCCATCTCGACCCCTGTCCGTCCCACGATGGAAACGCGGCTTTCGATTTCTATCCTGTGTTTACTTAAGTCAGGATTGAACTGTATGTCTACTGCTGTAATATCCAAAGGATGGCACATAGGGATAAGTTCACTTGTCTTCTTTGCTGCCATGATTCCGGCTATACGCGCAACACCGAATACATCGCCCTTGGGAATTTTCTTGTCTAAAATTAATTTTAGGGTCTCCGGGTTCATTGTAACATATCCCCGTGCAACAGCCTCCCTGCGAGTAGAGGGTTTCCGGGTGATGTCAACCATCTTTGCCTTGCCCTCTTTATCGAGGTGAGAAAGCTTTTTCATAAATCCCCCGTCTCATTGAAAATTATCTTGTGTTCTTCCCTCTTTCTCTTAAGGATTATTCCTGTTCATCATCTTCGTAAAAACCCCATATCGGGTCATTTCCGAACCTTTTTGTCCAGAACTCTTCAGGAGGAATATACTTCTCAATCTCTTCCTCGGAAAAAGAAAATCTGTAATTCTCACAATAATCCATTATTATTCTGTATGCCTCTATTATTTCAATTGTTTTTTCTTTACAAAGCTCCTTATTTTCATCATGTAAATCAGGGTGCCACTCCTTCAGTAATGTCTTATACCTGTTCCTGATATCTTTCAGGGTCGCAACCTCATAGAAGCCAAGGATTCGCCTTGCTCTTGTTATCTCTTCATACTTGCTCATGTGCATAACCTTCCATGATATGTAATCTCATGTCTTCCTGTGCATTTATATGATAATTTTTAACATTATACCAATTTTTACCTTTAAAAAATTCCGGGGAAAGGTATTTTGCAGATTCTGCAACACGAAACCCCTCGGTTCACAGTTCAGGATAGCACATTGCTTCTCATCAGCCTCTTGATGAGACTTGCATGATATGAAGGGGTAAAAATACCCTTCTTTTTCATGAGCTCATAATACGCCCCGGGATTCATACCTTTTTCAAATCCCTTGAGCGTCTCGCTGTAGGTTGCATGGGGCATGCTCACTATATCGTCCGGGAGAAAGATGAAAACCGTTTCTTCTTTTTTTAAACCATGCAGGCCTTCGGTATCCAGCCGTTTCAAAAAGTTTAACAGATCGAGGTAATCATGCTCATGGAATGTCACAAGTTCAGGATCGAGCTTGAGTTTTTCACCCCCGGAACATGTTTTTTCAGCCCTCTTCCCGCTCATATACAGCGCCTTTTTCTGAAAGAGACGGATCATATCTTCGATAAAGGGAATCCTGGAGACAAGGGTGTCTTCCCCCAGGATTTTCTGTGCAACATGACCGAGCAAGCCGCAGTATTCAAGTTTCTTAAATGCATTCCCGGGTGCGGACAGATATCTGCCGGATATGACATGCTCGATAACACCTATAAAGCATTCACCGATGCAATGAAATAGGATGTGAAACATTTCGTAAAAATAAGTTTCGAGGCTTTTCAATATGTTGATGAGCAACTCACACCGGATAATATCTGTTTCCGACAGGGTATCGGGAATATACAGGCAGAGGTTATTGACCGGGAAGCTATAGAATTCCTGAGTATTCAGTTTCTTTACCGATGACAAGAGTGTCCGGAATACTCCCGGTTCTTTAACATGGGTTTCCCAGTACTGGCTGGCCACATCGGTAGAAAGATGGTCATAACAAACTCCCACGCAAGGCAGGTTTTCGCATAGCAACATGTGTTTTAGCCTGAAAATACCAGCTATCTCTGTCCTCATATCTTCATATGACCTCAAAACCTCATGATATCTGCTGAAAAAAAGTGAAGTCTTGACCCTGTCTCCGACATATTTATTGACAAGCTTCTGGTTTTCAATGAAATCTTTGATTGAATACGGTTTAATATCATGCTTTATTTTCTTCCTGCACGAGTCATCGAATATCTCAGGAGACAGTTCAAAGATAGGGGCATCTTTGCTGTCAAGAACAAAGACATCCCTGTAAAGGTCCAGGAATTCTTCATCAAAGAGATGCCATGCGCCATAGTTAAGCTGGAATGTCTTGACCAGCGTCCGGTCTTTCTTCATTTCTTTAAAGAGGTTCTTTATGTAGCCACGATCATTTTCGTAACATACATATATCTTCCTCGTAAAATCCCTGAGACGTTTCAGGTCCTTGATGATACTGCTTATGCTCCTTATAACCGGTTTTCCCCTCCCGCTATGCAGCCTGAACGACAGTGCGCTTCCGCCGCAATACCTGCAGTTGAACGCGCATCCCCTTCCAATGAAGAGAGGGAATCCAAACTTTTTTTCGACTGCCTTTATATAGAGTTCATGGTCATAGAGATATGTCATTTCACTGAACGATATCCCTGACAGAGTCTCCCGGTCTATATTGTATGTAACATCGTTCGAGCGTATCCCTTTTTTATTCCTGTAAATTATATTGGGGATTTTGGACAGATCGGTCCCACCGAGAAGCAATTCCAGGGATTTCTCGGGATCGCCCTTGATAACGTAATCAACAAACCGCCACTCTTTGAGAAGACTTTCACCAAAATAACCTGCCGTGAGACCACCACATATGATCTTGATCCGTTCATAATGCTGCTTGAGGTGTTCTCCCACTTCCATGACCCCCTCTACGGTCTCCTGCCACTGCAATATTATACCGACATGAGTGGGCTGAAAATGTTCCATATATCGTGAAAGGAAAGCGTCCTTTTCCGACTTTCGATATTGGGCAAGATTCAGTAGTTTAACAGGTACGTCCCGCTTGCCGAGGTAATCGCAGATTCCAAAGGTCCCCATAGGAATGTGGAAAAAATATTTACTCGGGCAATTGATGATAAGCAGTTTAGATTGCATGGATAATCTCTTCCCTTGTTCCTTCTGTCTTTACTATCATAACCGAGAGAGGATGCAATTTAAAAACCCGAGCTCCAAACAACTCTCATTCCCGCGCCCTTCCCTCCCGGCTTTCCCGGTTCACGCAAAACCCTTGGTCCTTCACCTTCTGATCGCAAAAATGAATAAATCGTTATATCACCAGGTGCTATAATAACTCATCTCGCTCAGGACATCTGGAAAAGCATTGGCGAAATCAAAACGCAAGAAATGGAAACTCGCAGTTGATACGGGAGGGACATTCACCGATATCATCGGTCTTGATCCCGACAGTAGGTTCCACACCTTAAAAATCCTCTCCGATTCCCCCGATTATGAAGATGCATGCATTGAGGGCATCAGGCAGATGCTGGACATAGGCCGGGATATTCCCCTACCTGAAGACAGCATTGAAGTTATCAGGTTCGGCACTACTGTTGCTACGAATGCACTCCTGGAACGTAAAGGCGGCAGGGTCGCACTTTTTATAACTTCCGGGTTTTCCGATCTCTTTGAAATTGGCTCTCAGGCCAGGCCCGACATATTCAAACTCTGCATTAAAAAACCTTCTCTGCTCTATTCCTCGGTATACGAGGTAGAAGAGAGAATCAACAGCAGGGGCAGGGCTGTTAAAAAACTAAACAGGCAAAAGCTCATACGCGATATAGAGAATTTAAAGGCAGAAAACATACAGGCGATATCTGTTGTCCTTATGCATTCATGGAAAAACCCGGAACATGAGCTTTTATGCAACGACTTATTCATTGAACACGGCGTCTCGGAGCCTGTTGTCCTTTCACACAAGACAATGAATGCCATCAAGATTGTCAGCAGGGGTCAGAGTACTGTCATCGATGCATACCTGAGTCCCGTGATCGCGAGGTATCTAGAAAGGATCAAGAAGTGGACAGGCAATATACCTTTGGAGTTTATACAGAGTTCGGGCAGGCTTGCCTCGTCCGGGTCATTCAAAGGAAAGAACTCACTGTTTTCCGGCCCTGCCGGCGGAGTCGTTGCAATAGGCAATATATCAGAGCACACAGGTGCAGGGGGGATCATAGGTTTTGACATGGGCGGGACATCAACGGATATCTCGAGATATGATGGCGGGTCTGAGAGAATCTATGAACAGGTCATAGACGGGATAGAGCTTCAAACAGAAATGCTTAACATCATCACGGTGGCATCAGGAGGTGGGTCTATACTCACTTTTGATGGACAGAAAATGCTCGTCGGCCCTGAATCAGCAGGTGCATATCCGGGACCCGCCTGCTATGGATTCGGAGGTCCGCTCACGATCACCGATGCAAACCTTCTGACAGGAAGGATTATTGCAGAATATTTCCCCAAGACATTCGGTAGGGACAGGCGCTCCCCTCTCGACCCGGAAATCGCATGGGAAAAGTTCCACAATTTATCAGGGAAGATCAGGGAATATCTAAAAAACCGTTTGACTCCTGAAGAAACTGCACTGGGGTTTCTGAGGATAGCCAACGAAAAAATGGCATGCGCCGTAAAAGAGATATCCGTTTCAAAAGGATTTGATGTCCGCAACTATGCACTCGCCTGTTTTGGCGGTGCCGGTGGACAGCATGCATGCGCGCTGGCTTCGATCCTCGGCATCGGGAAGATCATCTCCCATCCGCTCTGCAGCCTCTTATCAGCTTACGGGATAGGGCTTGCACAGGGAGCGGATAAGGCTTCCAGGACCATCTTAAGGCAATATGATAAGAAATTTCACGGTGAACTCTCTCATATCTTTGCTCGAATGGAAAAGGGAATCCTCACTCGCAAAAGGAACAGACAAGTTCTTTCCGTACGGAAAGAGCTGGACCTCCGGCCCTCCGGGACCGATTCATACATTACACTGCCTTTCGATTTATATGAAAATACCCTTGCGTCTTTCAGTAACCGCTATCAGGGTCTCTTCGGTTTTTACCCGGATTCAGCAGGTATTGAGGTTGTAAATATAAGGCTCGAGATATCCTACAAGGTGAATTTTTTCCCGGAATACATCGAAGCGGTCAGCGGTGAAAGAAAAAAGGTGCAGCCTGTTTTCAGTAAAACAATATACTATGCCCACGGTACTGTAAACGCACCGGTCTATTTCAGGAGATCGTTACCCGCACGATCGGAGATAAAAGGGCCTGCATGTATAGTTGACAGTTATTCCACGCTGATTGTAGACCCAGGTTTTCAGGCAAAGGTCCATGAAAATGGGATGATCGTCCTCGAAATGGTCATCCACGGAAATAAAGAAAAAGTCCCGGCCGGGAAAGACCCTGTGCTTCTCGAGGTCTTCAATAACATCTTCAGCGGTATTGCAAAAGAGATGGGATCTACATTAAGGAATACGGCGTATTCCGTAAATATCAAGGAAAGGCTCGATTTTTCCTGTGCATTATTTGACATGTGCGGTAACCTTGTCTCGAACGCGCCCCATATCCCGGTGCATATCGGTTCTATGACAGACGCTGTGAAAGGGATCATTCAAGATTATCGTGAGAAGATGAGGCCAGGAGATGTCTTTGTTTCAAACAACCCTTATAAAGGGGGGTCTCATCTGCCTGATATCACTATTACCTGTCCGTTTTTTTCCAATGAGGGCAAGGTAATCTTTTTCACTGCCGCACGTGGGCATCATGCAGATATTGGTGGTAAAACACCGGGGTCTATCCCACCGTATGTTGAACACATTGATGATGAAGGTATTTTAATCGACTCGTTCCTTCTTTTAAGAGAAGGTTCCTTCAGAGATCAGGGGATACGGGAAATACTCACGAACCATGCGCATCCGGCCCGTAATGTCCACGAGCGTATTCTGGATCTAAAGGCCCAGATCGCCTCCTGCAGGAGGGGCATCCGGGAACTGAAAAGCATTATCAACAGATACGGACTTGAAACAGTCCTTAACTATATGGACTTTATACGTGAAAATGCAAGTTTCTCCATTAAACAGGCCCTCTCCTGCTTCCTGGGACGTAATAATACCTTTGAGTCTTCCTGTGAGGACTTCCTTGATGACGGTTCACCCATCAGGGTAACCATCCGGATTTCAGGGGGTTACAATCCCCCGGAAACAATACAGGCGGTGGTTGATTTTACCGGCACTGGTCCTCAACACAACCTGGACAATTTGAACGCACCACTATCTGTTACAAGGTCTGCTATCCTTTATGTGCTCAGATGCCTCGCAGGCAAGGAATTTCCCCTGAACAGCGGGTGCCTTGAGCCGGTCAGGATCATCGTCCCCGAGGGTTCTCTTTTGAACCCTGCATACCCTGCACCGGTTGCATCCGGTAATGTCGAGACCTCACAGAGAATTGTCGATGTGTTGCTTGGCGCTTTGAAGGTCTCGGCTGCATCGCAGGGTACAATGAACAACCTCATATTTGAAATCAAGGGGGATTCCCCTTATTATGAAACGATCGCAGGGGGTTCAGGCGCAATCGACGGATGCCCGGGGGCCTCAGGCGTTCAGGTCCACATGACAAACACGAGGATGACCGATCCCGAAATACTCGAATACAGACATCCGGATGTAAGGATAGAAAAATTTATCCTGAGAAGGGGATCAGGAGGTAAGGGTATGTATCCTGGCGGGGACGGGATCATCAGGGAGATTACCTTTCTGAAGCCTGCAACGGTTTCAATTATATCCGAGCGCAGGAACTTCGAGCCCTACGGCATGAACGGAGGCGGGAACGGAAAAAGAGGGGCTAATCTCCTGAAAAAAGCTCACGGGGAAATCATCAGCCTCCCGCACAGGGTTTTGCTAAAGGTAGATGCAGGTGACTCAATCATAATCGAGACACCTGGCGGTGGAGGTTTCGGGGCACTTTAAAAGGTTTCCATTGCACCTGCAGATGAAAATTTGCATTTCATCCTCTTTTTGGGTTACATTTTTTAATGATCTCTGCTCCAATGGTTGTCATTATCCGGCTTGACCGGATAATCCAGTCCTTTTCCTCTGGATTCCCCGATCTCGATACGAGTCTTCGCTGAGAGTCGCTCCGACAAGTCGTGGAATGACAGCAAAAAAATGTATATTCTATTATGAGAATGTTATTAACTACTCAAAAAGTGCTCTTCCATCACTATGAAAGGAGATTTTATGGGTGTTATAAAGATCATGCCGTGTCTTGACATGAAAGAAGGCCGGGTTGTCAAGGGTATCCATTTTGTTGACTTAAAGGACGCAGGCGACCCTGTGGAGAATGCAGCCTTTTACCAAAAAGAAGGGGCTGACGAACTGGCAATGCTGGACATCGCTGCAACGGTAGAAAACCGGAAAACAAGGCTCGAATGGGTCAGGAACGTTTCATCTGTTATTACCATACCTCTGACCGTGGGAGGCGGTATTGCCACTTTGGAAGACATCGAGCTCGTGATTGGTGCCGGTGCCGACAAAATTTCCATGAACAGCGCCGCGGTTAAAAATCCAGACCTCGTGAAACAGGCAGCGGAGAGATTCGGTCCGGAAAAGATCACCGTAGCAGTTGATGCACGGCGAAATAAGGAGATGCCCTCGGGGTTTGAACTCGTTGTATCAGGAGGCACCAGGCCTGTTGGCAAAGATGCTGTAGCATGGGCAAGGCAATGCCAGGAACTAGGTGCCGGTGTGATCCTGCCCACAAGCATGGACGGTGACGGCACACAGGCCGGCTATGACATCGAATTTACAAGGGCCATTTCAGGTGCTGTAACAGTCCCCGTTGTTGCCTCAGGGGGTGCAGGCACGCTCGAACATTTTTACGAGGCGGCCGCTCAGGGTGGAGCGGATATTTTGCTCGCTGCATCCGTCTTTCATTACCGGATCCTGAGCATAAAACAGGTTAAGGAATACCTCAAGGGAAAAGGTCTTCAGGTATCCCTTTGAAATAATAAACGGAGCAATTTAATACGGGACCGGCTCTTTGTTTTTTTAGCTGTTGAAGAAGCTGGGTTTCGTAACGCTGAATCTAGTCCTGAATTCAGTTCCCGGGAGCTTTTGCGGTATTATAACTTATTGATTTTGTTAACTTCTATCCTTCTTATTGAGGTTACAAATGATAACAGATCTGCCTTCAAATTGTGATATAAATCACATCCAATATTGATCGATAAAGGTACACTATTAATACATAAATTTTATTAATCTATCTATATTTTTTTTGAAATATTCTGTGCTTTTTTATATAATATCCGCAAAAGTTTTATATGCATGATTTTATGGATGCAATTGAAGGAAAAGCCCACAAAACCTTTTTGTGCATTATTGTGCTGGTTTCAATATTGGCATTATGCACCCCGTTGAATTCTTATGCAAAAGTCAGCGGCGTCTGCTCCAACTGCCATACCATGCACAACAGCCAGAACGGCTCTGCCATGGCAAGGGACAACGACGGCAACCTGACTGCCACGCCTAATAGTACCTTGCTCATATATAGTTGTATCGGCTGTCATTCAGCAACTGACCCTTCTACGGCACAACACACTGTTACAAACGCCCCTATTGTCTACAATATAAACGGAGCTCCGACCTATGGGGCCGGCAGCCTGGGTCTTGCGGGTGGTAATTTCTACTGGGTTGCACAGGGGAGCGATGTGAAAGGCCACAATATTTTTGCCCAGGATTCCAACCTCTCTGAAGCGCCCGGAAAGTTAATAGGTAGTTGTAGTGGAGCCGGCTCGTGTCATATGAATCTGTTTGAAGCTATCCCGCCCGCTTCTTTCGGTTTTAGTCATGTCCGTCAGGGCTGCACCAAATGCCACATGATTGCAAGTGATCCCCCTCAGGGCTACCACCACCGCGATGATACAGGGCCTGTTATAGACAGCTTTTCAGAGGGCTGGTACCGCTTTCTGACAGGCCATAACACTAACCAAGGTGTTACTGGTATTGAGGATGCTGACTGGCAATATACGTTCGGTTCAAATGACCACAACGAGTATCTCGGTTCCAGCGGTAATAAGACTGCTACAGGAGGATTCGCGCTTGGCAACACTATGACAGCATATTGCTGCGGATGTCACGGGGTTTTCCATATCCAGGACACAACCGTCACAGGTGCAAGTCCGTGGCTCAGGCACCCTTCAGATGCCGTTCTACCGGTTTCCGGCGAATATTCTGCCTATACCACGTATGACCCGGTCACTCCTGTAGCCCGTCCGAGCCTGTCAGGATGGTCAGGACCAAGCAACACCGTAACCCCTGGCACAGACATGGTAATGTGCCTTTCCTGCCATAAGCCGCACGGCAGTGATTATCCGGACCTCCTTAGATGGGACTATGCCGATATGATCGCAGGAGATGATACAAAGTCCGGCGGCTGCTTTAACTGCCATACACAAAAGAACCAGACCCCGTAGATCTTCTTTATCTTCAAGGGATTGCAAGTCGAACCGGGGCAAATGCATTGTCGGCTTAACCCGAATTATATATTATGCGTAGGGGCATGTGTGGGGAAAAAGCTTTCCCATCGCTACCTATGTAACATGTCTGTTATCGATTAAACAAGAATACTTTCATGCAAAAAGGAGAGAATACGTAAGACAAGCCAGTTCCGATTTGGAAAGGTTTTTACGCACATATGCCCCTACAGGAATTAACGTTTAAACCGGGGGCAAGATTGCCTTCAAAGTCTTTTGATTTAAAAAGAGATAGTTTTTTTTGATTCGGAAATTGGGTCATATCCCTTCTCCGGAAGAATCAATTCGTCAGATGAACTTCAAAAAATCGAAAGCGGGCCGAGAATGAGGGAAAATATTGCATCCCTCCCTTATTTCTTAGCGTAAACCCGAGAATTGCAATCGGTTGTATAACCGGAGGCAGGATTGCCTTCAAAGTCTTTTGATTTCAACTTGATCTAATCGTATGCCCTGCCGCAATTCTCAGAAGTTTCATAATATTCTTGAGCAAATCAAGAATTGCATCAGTGCATGGACAAGGTGTTGCTGCAAAATACTTTTCAGTCAACCCGGCCTCCGGTAGATGTTGGTTTTGGATTTAGGGATATGACTTGATTTCAGAAGCAAAATCACGGGTAGCCTTGAGGAGATCGGAGTCGAAGCGGAGATCTCAGCTTTGAATTGTGCAATAACACTGAAGTGAGATAAAGGTTTGAACATAAAAAGAGATAGTTTTTTTTGATTCGGAAATTGGGTCATATCCCTTCTCCGGAAGAACCAATCGATAGCTGAACTTCAAAAAATCGAAAGCGGGCCGAGAATGAGGGAGGATATAGTATCCCTCCCTTATTTCTTAGTTCAACAAAAAAAACAATTCGTTGTAGAACCGGAGGCAATGTTGCCCCCGGTAAATACATTGTTTAGGTCAATTATTTTCTTCATTTTTGCAAGAAAGACAAATTTTTGATAAAAATTAAACAATATGCCTGTCAAGCAAGAAAGAATCTTTCTAGTTCAAAAGGGGAGGGAAATAAGAGGGCCTGTAGCATACTGGATGAGCCGCGACCAGCGCATGGACGACAACTGGGCCCTTTTATTTGCCCAGGAAGAAGCATTAAAGCGTTCCTCACCGCTTATCGTAGTCTTCTGTCTTGTGCAGGAATTTCTCGGTGCCACCATACGCCAATACAGGTTCATGATCGAGGGTTTGAAAGAAGTCGAAAAGTCCTTAAGAAAAAAGAACATCTGCTTTGCTATCCTCACAGGTTACCCGGAGAAAAAAATCCCGGAGTTTGTTCGTGTACATAAAGTAAGTTGCCTCATCACCGATTTTGATCCACTCCGTATAAAGCGCGAATGGAAAAATGCTGTTGCCGGCAGCATTGGCATACCTTTTTATGAAGTTGACGCCCATAATATTGTCCCCTGCCGGACAGCCTCTCAAAAACAGGAGTATGCAGCCTATACCTTCCGGCCGAAAATAAACAGACTCATGCCTGATTTTCTCGAAAATTTCCCAAGAATAAAGAAACACCCCTTTGCATGGGACAATAGAAACATAACAGACTGGGATGAAATCCTTAAGGCACTCAGAACTGACATGACTGTTCCTGAAGTATCATGGATAGTGCCGGGAGAAAGAGCTGCCCGGAAGACTTTCAGGAAATTTCTGCTACATGGGTTAGAGAACTATAATGCATACAGAAACGATCCCACAAAAAATGCCCAGTCAAATCTCTCTCCCTACTTCCATTTCGGGCATCTGTCAGCTCAAAAGGTTGCCAACGATATCTTGAACAGTAAGGTTAATCCTCTCTCAAAGGATGCATTCCTTGAGGAGCTTGTTGTAAGACGGGAACTCTCTGATAATTTCTGCTTCTATAATCCGGACTATAATAACTTCAATGGTTTTCCTGACTGGGCGAAGAAGACACTGGATATGCACAGAAAAGACAAACGGCCATACATCTATACGGCACATCAACTTGAAAATGCCTTAACCCATGATGAACTCTGGAACGCAGCTCAGATGGAGATGGTCACAGGGGGGAAAATGCACGGATACATGAGGATGTACTGGGCAAAAAAGATACTTGAATGGACTGAATCTCCTGAGACAGCCTTACAGATAGCCATATATCTCAACGATAAATATGAGCTTGACGGAAGAGACCCGAATGGCTATACAGGGATAGCCTGGAGCATCGGCGGCGTCCATGACAGGGCCTGGAATGAACGGAAGATATTCGGTAAAATCCGTTATATGAGTTATAATGGCTGTAAGTCAAAATTTGCTGTAGATAACTATATTGAAACCATGCGGTCACTAAAACGGGTTAAGAAATGAACCCTGCATCAAAAATCTTCGGTAAACGATCAAAAAAGGTTGGCCTCCCGCCCGGAACGCTTATCCATGTCGGAGAAAAAAAGACGGAAGAAGTAAAGATCACGGTCATAGATTACGACGAAGATCATTTTGACCAAAGACAGCTTACTACTATAGAGGAATGTTATGTCTATAAAAATACTCACACTATAACATGGATCAACATTGCAGGTATTCATCAGGTTGAAAATATCCAGAAACTCGGTGACTGCTTCGGTCTCCATCCACTTGTCCTGGAAGACATACTGCACACCGATCAGCGTCCCAAAACGGAAGACCACGATGACTACTTTTATATCGTACTCAAGATGTTACTCAACGAGAAAAGCCCTGAGTTTACGACCGAACAGGTCAGTCTCATACTCGGCCCGAACTTCGTTATCTCGTTCCAGGAGACAGAAGGAGATGTCTTCGACCATGTCAGAACCCGGCTGGGAACTGCCAGGAGCCGTATCAGAAAAATGGGGGCTGACTTTCTTGCATATTCTTTAATCGATGCGATCGTTGACAGTTATTTTGTCATCCTTGAGAAGACAGGAGAAAGGCTGGAGGACATCGAGGAAGATCTCATGACAGAACCATCAAAGAAAACCCTGCACGCAATCCATCAGATGAAAAGGGAAATGATCTATCTGCGGAAATCTGTCTGGCCATTGAGAGAGGTTGTCAGCGCCCTGAACAGGGAAGACTCACCACTGATTAAAGATTCAACAAAGATCTATCTCAGGGATGTCTATGACCATACCATTCAGGTCATTGATGCAATCGAAACATTCCGCGATATGCTCTCAGGGATACTCGATATTTACCTTTCGAGTCTCAGCAACAAGATGAACGAGATTATGAAATTTCTAACGATCATCGGTACGATTTTTATTCCCCTAACGTTCGTAGCCGGCGTGTACGGCATGAATTTCCATTTTATGCCGGAACTCCGATGGCATTACGGATACTTTGCTGTCCTTGCCTTCATGGCCCTCGTGGGGATAACCATGCTGATTTATTTTAAGTGGAAGAAGTGGCTGTAACAGGACTGCGTGTTTTTCCCAGCTCTGATTATTCTTAAGACTTTGTGTGAAATATGGTGATTGTGAAATATGGGACGTTGATGAATAAGTTGACTTAAGAAAATAACGGATATACAATAGGCAGGAATAGAATAAAGGAGCATGCTAATGCCGAGACAGGCACGACTTGATTATCCGGGAACCCTTCACCATGTAATAGTACGGGGGATAGAAAGGAGGAAAATCGTCTCAGACGATAAGGATAGGAAGTCCTTTATATCACGTATGGGGGGAGTAGCTTCAGAGACAGGCACGATAATCTATGCATGGAGTTTAATGACCAATCATGCACACATACTGTTGCGAAGCGGGGGAGAAGGCCTTTCACAGTATATGAGGAGGGTACTGACGGGATATGCTGTTACCTATAATCTGAGACATGGTCGCCATGGGCATCTGTTTCAGAACCGGTACAAGTCGATCATCTGTGATGAGGATGAATATTTGCTTGAACTAGTACGGTATATACACTTAAATCCCTTACGGGCAGGAGTGATACAGAGTATGGGTGAACTTGATGGTTATCGTTACAGCGGACACAGCGTATTGATGGGCAGAGTCAGGCACGAATGGCAGGATCGTGATTATATATTGAGACAATTCGGCAAAAAAGAAGGAGAAGCCAAAAGGAGATACAGGGAATTCGTAAAGGCAGGGATACAAGAAGGACGGCGTCCGGATTTGGCAGGTGGTGGATTGGTGCGATCACAGGGAGGGTGGTCACAGGTTCTGACATTAAGACGGAAGGGAATACGAGAGATGTCAGATGAACGGATACTGGGAAGCGGTGCATTTGTTGAGCGGATACTGCAAGAGGCAGAAGAGCGGATAATAAAACAAATACGGGCGGATAGGAGTGGAAAGAAGATAAAAGAAATAATTCGCACAGTTTGTCGGGAAGAAGGGATAAGCCAGGCAGAGTTAAAAGGAGGAAGTCGAAGGGGTAGGGTACCGGAAATTAGGAGACATATAGCGCATACACTGGTAAAGGATCACGGAGTGATTATGGCAGAGGCGGCACGTCATCTTGGTGTTTCAACATCAGCATTATCCAAGGCAATTAAATGATGCAATTCAACTTATTCATCAACGTCCCCTAATACTCTAATACACATCAGCATTATCCAAGGCAATTAAATGATGCAATTCAACTTATTCATCAACGTCCCCTAATACTCTAATACAGAGGGAGACTGACCGGTTCCTTTTGCAACGACAAGGTCATATTTTTCAGATGCATCGACTAACGGAATAATACCATCCAGTTTATCACCTACTACAAGCCCGCATCCTGTAACCGCGGCAATCTTGAGAAATCTTCTTCGATCTATCAAGACAACCCTCCTTTATCATTATTTTTCATCTTTTTAATATATTTATTTTACCATCATTGCCTCAATGAGAACATGGATGACTGTCCGGCAGCCAGAAAGGGAATGATGAGACTATGCGGATACTTCTGAGAATTGCAACAGGGCATCATGATAAAACCATGTCGATATCAAGAGACGTTTATGGCGAATTTGCCCTTGATCCAGCAACCTGCTGCGTTTTTTCGGGTTAATGAGGTAAGTCTAGGTCACAAGAATTGTATTACGTCCTAAAAAAAGACCTGTGGGTTCGTTATCCCTTTGTTTCTTTCATTTTTTCTTGAACAAGTCCTCGAGCTTCTTCAGAGCATCCTCCTTTTCTCCACATGAGGAAGAAAATGCCGCTTCACTGAAACCGAAATAATCACAAAAATTAGTTTTGTCACGAGTCCTCTGGAACTCTGCCTTTGGCTCACGGCACTTGTTATGGCTCGACTCGGAATAAAACTTACAGTTTAGGCATATATGGAGGTCTCCTCCACAGTGTGGGCATACGGACTTTCTTGAAAAATATTTGTCTGTCTCAATGTGCTTTCCGCACAGGGCACAAGACTTCATTGATAAACCTCCCCTGCACAAAATGCTTTCGGGACATCTGCTCTGCTATTCCGCTCATCTGAATAATCCGGTTTAGGCTACGCTCACCATAACGCAGGCTAAAGCCTGCGGCTACACCATATTGATGCAGAGCGTCATAATTTTATAATTATCGGACAGCCTTTCTTGCCGCAGGGAATCTTTATGAAAAACCTTTTGTTATTATTGTTCGCCAGCTCTTATTTAAATTTCTGAATAAATTCTTCAATAGGGATTGCCGCAAGGGTGAGTAGATGTACTGATCCCCGTGCACCAAGCTCAACAGACATCTTCATAACAGCATAATTGTCCGGCGCTTCAACAATGTTCACGAAATCATATGGCCCGAGAACAGCAAACTGCTCCTTGACCTTAACCCCTAACTTTTCAAGTTCCTTGTTTACCTCGAGTATCCTCTGAGGTTTCTCCTTAATTGTCTTCCGCCCTTCATCAGTAAGTGTACTTAAGATAACATAGTTAGCCATATCTTCCCCCTTTCTCCGGATAACGTCCGGTCCCGTTACTTATCCCCCGACATAATAATGCTCACCTTTCCCATGCTCATGTTATCTCAGGAAAAATCTGTTTGTTACATTATAATACGAAACCGGAGGAATAGCGAGTGTATCACAACGTGGAGGTGCCCCCCCGGAATTCTCAATAGTTTACTGAGTTTATTGGGCTTATCGGATTTATCGGGTTTGTTGGGTTTATTGCGAATTGAGGGATTTGGTCACTTATAACTTATACCGTCCTCTAGTGTCCTGAGTCATAAATGCCTTGCATTAGTTCTCTCTAGTGTCATTCCCCGACTTGATCGGGGAATCCAGTTGTTTCAAAGGCTTCTGGATTGTCCGGTCCCTCCAAAAGGACGGCGGGCAAGCAAGCCGGACAATGACAAACAATTTTTGACTAAGGACACTATATGGTGCTTACTGTGGCCTCTTCAATTGACATTCCTTCTCCCTCTTTGTTTATAATGTATAGCGAGTGTAATCATCCTGGCATGGCCACGGGATGAGCGAGCAAATAGTAACAGTAAGGATTTCTTGCATTTATCCCGTATCAAAGTGCGGGACGTGTTCTTACCGCAGAGAGGCTTCAATAAACCGATGTGGGAATATACAAATAAAGTCAAAGAATATTTTCTGCAGCCCAAGAACAGCGGTGAAATAGAAAACCCCGATGGTGTTGGAGATGTCGGGAGCATCGTCTGTGGTGACGCCTTGAGGCTGACCCTGAAGGTTGAAAAAGATACCGATAGAATCCTGGATGCAAGGTTCCGGACGTTCGGCTGTGCAAGCGCTATCGCAAGCTCTTCTGCACTGACTGAACTCATCAAGGGAAAAACAATCGATGAAGCATTGAAAATAACAAATCAGGACATCGCAGATTTCCTCGGCGGTCTTCCCAAAGAGAAGATGCACTGTTCTGTTCTCGGACGAGAGGCCCTTGAGGCTGCAATTGCTGATTACAGGGGCATTCCAACGGTTAAAGAGGACGAAGGCACACTTGTATGCAAATGTTTCGATGTTTCAGAAGAAAAAATCAGGAAGGTTGCAACAGAAAACCATCTCACATCCGTTGATGATATCACTGATTATACAAAAGCCGGTGGCGGTTGCGGCGAATGCAGGGAAAAAATTGAAGCCGTATTGAAGGATATCTGGGCGATAAAAGCACCTGAGAAACCCGCAAAACCTAAAAAACTTACAAATCTCCGGAAGATTGCGCTCATTCAGGAGATCATCGAGAAAGAAATAAGGCCAGGTTTACAGGCTGACGGCGGAGATGTCGAACTCATTGATATTGACGGCAACAAGGTCACCATAGCCTTGCGGGGCATGTGCACAGGCTGTCTTATGGCCGGTGTTACGCTGGACGGCATACAGAATAAGCTCAGAGAGCTCGTTAGCGATGCAATCGTTTTAGAGGTCCAATGAACACCATATATCTCGATAACAATGCGTCAACAGCTATTGCCCCCGAAGTCCTCGACGAGATGCTCCCCTATCTCAATGACCTCTACGGCAATCCATCAAGTATGCATACCTTCGGCGGACAACTCCACAGAAGGATTGAAGAGGCACGCGGACAGGTCGCACAACTCATTGGAGCTGAAACTGAAGAGATTATCTTTACAAGTTGCGGGACTGAAAGCGATAACACAGCCATTTTAAGTGCTACTGAGTCATCAGCCGGGAAAAAACAGATTATCACAACAAGGGTTGAACATCCTGCTGTCCTGAACTGCTGTAAACATCTCGCAAGAAAAGGGTTCAGGATTACATTTCTGCCTGTTGACAATAAAGGTCGGATCTCTACCGATGAATTAATGAAAGCGCTCAATGAAGACACAGCACTCGTATCCATTATGTATGCAAATAATGAGGTTGGAAATATCTTTCCGCTTGCTGAGATAGCAGGGATCCTGAAAGACAGGAAGATACTCTCCCACACTGATGCCGTACAGGCCGTTGGAAAAATCCCTATCGATACGAAGAATCTCCCGGTTGATATGCTCTCGCTCTCGGGACACAAGCTCCATGCACCCAAGGGGATCGGCGTCCTGTATGTGAGAAGAGGTACCCGGTTTTACCCCCTTATGATAGGTGGTCACCAGGAGAGCGGAAGACGCGCCGGAACTGAAAACGTTGCCTCAATCATAGGGCTCGGAAAGGCATGTGAAATCGCCGGTAAAAATCTCCAGGGGGAAAATACAAAGGTAAAAAGGCTCAGGGATAAACTCGAAACATCCCTTTTGCAATCCTGCCCTGACACGAGGATCAATGGAGATATTCATAACAGGCTCCCGAACACCACCAATATAAGCTTTGAATACATTGAAGGGGAAGCCATCCTTCTCAGATTAAATGAGCATGGCATCTGTGCATCATCCGGCTCAGCATGTTCTTCAGGTTCACTCGAACCTTCACACGTGTTACGTGCAATGGGCGTACCTTTTACAGCAATCCACGGGTCGATCAGGTTCTCCTTAAGCCGGTATACTACAGAGGCGGAAATTGACAGGGTTATCGATATTATGCCGGGCATTATAAATGACCTGAGGATGCTTTCCCCGTTCGGGAGAGACAGACTTAAAACGCTTTCATCATCAAAGGAAGATTAACCAGGAAGATGCATCAACCGGGGGCAAGGTTGCGCCAGCCCTAGGTAAATGCGTTTTTGGGTTAATTCTTCAACTGCTTGTTAAGAATATCAGCTATACCCTGCAATTCATCATCGGAGAATTTAATCTTAAACTTCGCTTTTTTCACTTCAATCATCTTGTCAAGTATGTCAACAAGTTCTGATATATCATTCCCGGTTATCAACCTTTGCTTGGTTATTATTTCGATATTGGCCTTATCAGAGATGAAATCCAGCAATCCCCTTAAATCATCCAGGGGAAGCTTGATTCTGAATGATTGAAGAGCAGGGGTAGTGAGATAAACGCATCGATCCTTTTTTGAGAAACTGATTTTCCATGCATCGATTTCCTTAAAGAAAATCTCATCGTCAGATTCATTACGTTTTTTATCCATGTCTTTTCCTTCTTTATTATTTTTATGTTGCTCAGATTCTTCTATCACAGCATCAAAACTGCTCAAAGGCACCTCTAAAATCTGTTCCTGCCCGCCAAATATGTCAGACTCCCCTGCTTCAGATAATCTGAGGACACTTTCGTCAGCCTCGAACCCGCAGATGCAGTGCATTGTAATATCTTCATTCTGATACCCGCAAAGAGGACATGTCCAAAACATATGATCTTCCCTGCCTTAAACCTGTTCTTAGTCTCATTATATCAGTTTTATTAATAAATCCATACCCCTTGTTTATAAAGCAATTAGGCATATAAGATATGAGAAAGAATAGAATCTTGATTTTTCAAACAAACCTCTTCCATAAAAGCGGCGTTATCCCGTATAATTTATTGTTCGCAAAACCCATAGGTCAGGAGGTCACAGAATATGAAGGTCAGACCACTTCATGATTGGATAATCATCGAAAGAAACGACCCGAAAGAATTAACCACCGGTGGAATCATAATACCGGACGTTGCAAGGGATTTACCCACGGAAGGTACTATTATCGCTATCGGCCCGGGCAGATACAGAAAGGAACCCGGCAAAAAGGAAAGATTTACTCCTACGACACTCAAGCCCGGCCATAAGGTATGTTTCATGGAGTACGCAACGCAGGAGATAGAACTGGACGGCAAAGAGATCATATTTATAAGGGAAGAAGATATCCTTGGTACCCTGGAAGATAGTAAACAACTTGTGATAAAAGAATCTCATCAAATTGAAGCAACGCGGGAACACCCTTTGATGCCACACGCTGCAGCAACGCCCCTCCCTCCTGTACCTCCTTCAGAGAAGAAAGTCAAAAAGAAAAAACCGTCTGCTAAAAAGAGACCTGTTGGAAAAATGAAAAGGGCAAAAAAAGAAAAGGCTCCATCCAGAACCCTCAAAACAGCTACAAAAACTAAAGCACAAGGGACAACCGGAAAGAAAACAACAAAACCTGCCAAAAAGGTCACGTTGAAAAAAACTGCGAAAAAAGTATCGAAGAAAAAGACTGCCCCGGCGACAACGAAGAAATCAAAGACGGCAAAGAAGGGCGCCAAGGGTGTTTCTCAGAAACATGCCGCAGGGAAGAAAGCGACCCAAAAAAAGAAATCCGCCAAAGGTTCCGGCAGGAAAAAGAGATAGGCGTATTTCAAAAACCTGAAAAGACGCCTATAGAAAAATAGACCGGTAGAGTTCGTTTCGGACCGAAGAGATGAACTTCCCGGGCGTGAATGAGCGGATATGTATATTCTATTTCCCCAAGGGGGCGGGTTGTTTTGCCTAAAACCTTACCGCCAACAGTTATCGCCTTACCTTCTGAAAAAATGGCAGAATCAAGATATTCCCCGTATAAAAAAATAAACCTCCCATAGGAAAAATCCGTATCTTCAGGACGTCCGCGATAATCCAACGGGGCCTGAAGCACCTCTATATAGGCCCCCTGAGCAGTATTATGAGTATCGATGATAATACCCCCGAGAATTACTGTCTTTCCTTTGTATGCTTCCGGGTTTTTAAAAAGCATTTCAGCAGTCAACTCCCTGTCGGTTTTTTCAAGCAATTCACGGGAGATCACATGGGCGCACCCTGACATGAGGGATGCTATGATAAAGATCGAGAGAAACTTCCTCATATTTATAGTATACAGGTTATGGAAACTTCAGCGGTAGTTATGCATATCAGAAATTATTAACCCGAAAACTGCATTTATCGGGGGCAAGGTTGTCTGAAAAGTCTTTTTTCCCGACAAAAGTCGGGATTGAAATTAAAAGACTTTGAAGGCAACTTTGCCCCCGGTTCAACAAACAATTGCATTTTTCTAGGTCGATGACTAAAGCCTTCGGGCTCGTTTGGCGAGGATGGGCTGTAATTCCCTTAAAATAAACCCCTGCCTGCAGCAGTTCCCGTTTGGACTGACCTTAACAACCTCCGAGTTTTCCAGGTTCTGAAATAGATCCACAATCCTGCAGATTGACTCTTTCTGCAACCTCTCTATTGTTTCCCTCCCGGGCAGGGTTGTATCGAGATTCCTGTCAATGAAATCTCCTATCTTTTCACGGTAGAGTATTGCAAGGTACACTGTACCCCGAAGAATCCTCTTATTCGTCTTGAAAGAAAAAATGAAAAGGTCGAGTGCGTTTTCGAGAAAAAGGTCATTTCTCATCTGTATATTCTTATCAATTGCTCTGGCTTTGACCCAGTATTTTTTATCAATAATACTGTCTGCCTTAATCTCCATGATTGAATGCCTGACGTTTTTCCCGCTGACCACATACATATTATGAGCGACTGTATCGGCAGCGAGGTGGCTCATATACCCATACACAAAAGCCTTTTGCTGCTTTGTCTTTGCTGCGTTCAAAAGCTTAAATGCAATATCCCAACTATGAGAATTCTTATGTTCAGGAAGATATTTCTTTCCGAAAACTATATCAGCCATAATGTTCCCATACAGAAAATCTTTCTTGAAGCGTCTTATGATTTCAAAAAGACCCGCGGGAATGAGAGCACCAAGTGAACAGATTTCACTGCCCAGGTATATATGGGTTAACGGACCCCATGCAAATACTGCCGTTGGTACTAATAAAAAAGAAATAATTAACGATAACTTTAATAGCCTCACTATAACTCCTTTATAAAGTTTAACAAAAGCCTCACGCCAATACCAGAAGCACCCTTCGGCATATACGGCTTCTCTTTTTCCAACCAGGCAGTTCCTGCAATATCAAGGTGAACCCATGGTACCTTTCCGGCAAATTCATACAAAAAATATGCCGAGGCTGCAAGCGAACCGCTTTTTCCGCCATAATTCTTTATATCAGCTATGTCACTCTTTAAATAATCCTTATATTCACTGAAAAGCGGCATCTCCCAGACCCTTTCATATGAATTATCACCTGCTTTTTTCAGCTTGTCCATGAGTTGTCTATCATTGCCCATCATAGCTATTGCTTCGCTCCCCAGTGCTATGGAACACGCACCTGTGAGGGTTGCAATATCTATGATTGCTCTTGGGTTATACCGCTGAGCAAATCCAAGAGCGTCCGCAAGGACCAGGCGTCCTTCTGCATCAGTATTGATGATTTCAATTGTCTTGCCATTCACTGAACGGACAACATCTCCAGGTCTTGTCGCTGAGCCCCCGGGAAGGTTCTCTGTTGCAGGCAGGATTCCGATAAGCCTCACAGGCAGTCTCAATTCTGAAACTGCCCTGATAATTCCGAGGACTGTTGCGCCGCCGGCCATGTCATCCTTCATCCTCTCCATTCCGTCAGGAGGCTTTAATGATAAGCCACCACTATCAAAGGTAACCGATTTCCCTATAAGTATAACCGGCGCTCCTTTCGATCCCCGATATTCTAAAATAATAAATTTTGGCTGTTCCTTTGATCCCCTGGCAACTGATAAATAAGCCCCCATCCCGAGCTTTTTTGCATCGCTTTTTTCCAGGATTTTTATTGATAGATTAGGCTTTTTTAGTGATAGAGCGCTCTGTGCGACATGTGTCGGGGTCATGTCATTGGCCGGGGTATTGACCAGATCCCGGACAAACCATACAGAAAATGCTACTGTCTTCTTCCAGAAAAGTTCGGCTTTCAGGTTGTCGGACACCGGGGAAAGGAGTATGAACGTATCAATAGATTTCTTATCTTTCTTGCCCAGATATTTGTCAAAGGAATAGAGACCGAGGAGAAAGCCCTCTGCGAACTCAGCAGGAGATATATTAAGAGATGACAAGAGAGCGGCAGACAGTGCAACTTTCTTCATTCCTGAATCGCGCAGGGCATCTGCTGTCTTTCCCCCGGCCTGTCTCACCTTTTCAGAAGAAATCTCATTTTTTTCCCCAAGACCTACGAGCACCAGCCTTTCAGCCCGCAGATCATCGGGAGCAGGGATACAGAGGACTTTATTATGTTTTCCGTTGAATTCCCTCCCGAATACTCTCCTGATAAGCCGGGCAGTTGCAGAACCAAGGCTGTCATAGAGACCCGGGCTCCCTTCTGTAAAAGGGAGTATCAGGGCATCACAGGCGCACGTTGGCTCACTGATATTTTTTATAGAAAAATGCATTCTTTATGAAATTGATATAATTTTAAATTTTATCTTATTCAAGGAAGAAATATCCACCCGGCGAAAATAAATCCGGGAAATGTCCGCCTCTCTTTAACCCGGAAACTGCATTTTTCGGGTTAAGAGTCTCATTGACTAAAAATCCTGTTTCAGTAATTATTAATTCATGAGCGCGGTTTCCTCAGATTCACCTTTTACAAACAAACAAATACAAAGGGTATACGGAACACCCTTCACACACGGGAATAAAGTGACTCTCCTATGGAAGGGGAAGGAAACGTTTCAGAAAATATTTGACGCTGTCAGGTATGCAAAAGAATTACTCTGCCTCGAATTCTATATATTCCGTGATGACGAAACCGGACATGAACTTTCAGAAATATTGAAAAAAAAGGCATCCGAGGGTGTAAAGGTTTACATCCTTTATGACCACTTCGGTTCGTTCGGAACACCGTTAAAATTCTGGAAAGGCCTTAAAAGAGCAGGTATTCATGTGAGGGCATCCCGTCCTTTCAAATGGACATCACCTTTTCAGTATGTTTACAGAGATCATAAGAAACTCATCATAATAGACGGACAGAAAGCTTTCACAGGCGGTCTTAATATTGCAAACGAATACAGGGGTTATCATACGCTTAAAAGAAAATCTGCATGGAGAGACACGGGGTTATTCCTCGAAGGTCCTGCAGCAAAGTCCCTCCTTGATATATTCAAGAACAGCTGGAGCATATGGAAAGGCTGCCCGATCCATTACGATAAGCATGTCGAACCGTTTCAGCACGGACTCCCTGCAATCCCGATATTTGCAAGTTCGGCAAAAAGCAGACGCAGGATGAGAAAGTTGCTCTACTACAGTATCAATAAAGCCCGGAAAAGCATCTACTTTACGACCGCATACTTCACGCCGAGCAGAAGGATGCTTCAGGTTCTCGAAGACGCAGTATCAAGGGGCGTAAAGGTATCCATGCTCTTACCAGGCAGATCGGACGTATTAGCTGCACACTATGCCGGCAGGGCTTCTTTCACAAAACTTTTGAAAGCCGGCGTTAAGATATACAATTATAATGGCGAGATACTTCATGCAAAGACCGCTGTCTTTGATGAAATCTGGAGCGTCATAGGGTCTGCAAACCTTGATTTCCGTTCACTCAGGAAAAACGATGAAGGAAACGTCGGTATAATAGATACAGGATTTGCTCATCAGATGATAAGGGTTTTTCATGAAGACTTACAATACTCGAAAGAAATTTCGCTTGAGAAGTGGCTTCAACGGCCCTTTCATGAGAAAATAAAAGAAAGACTCTTTTCCATGTTCAGAAGGAGACTCTGACCATGCCGAAGACCGGGACATTAACCCAAAAACTGCATTTTTCGGGTTAATGCAGTTTTAGGGTTAACCCGTAACTCCGCTAAGAATACGTAATAGGTTTTAATGGAGAATAAGCAGGGATTGACTTTCCTGCTTATTTTTTATA
>ENA-OSEO01000971-OSEO01000971.1-sediment-metagenome-genome-assembly--contig:-NODE-971-length-60687-cov-13.778568_pt1 | contig 60687 bp, 52 predicted proteins | sample MGYA00237883_ERZ534232 | MGnify/ENA metagenome assembly ERZ534232
CCGGGTGGCGGTCGTTGTCGAGGGAGACCCCGATCACGGCCAGCGTCTTTGGTTCGAACAGCCTCTTGAAGTTCATAGGGCTCCTCCCCGGAGCGAAACACTGCCTGCAATCCGGCTCGCTCAGCGTCGCATGCCGGCATCCTTGCCTGAAAGGGTTTGATCGAATCGGGTCATCCGTCAATCGGCATTGTGCCACCTCCCGCACCGCTCCGCAACCGGATTCGGGGGCGCTTTCCCCCAACTGCGGCGATTCGATCCTCAATCCGATTGGAGAATTCGTTCGAGGAGTTCCATTATACCGGGAAGATCATGGTGGATCCTATCCCAGAGGATTTCTCCGCTGACTCCGAAAGGCTCATGGACGACAAAATGACGCAGAGTTCCCCGGTCAGCCCATGGCACATTCGGATGCTGTGCCGAGATGTCCTCATTTCCGGAAGGAGGATGTCGATGTCATGGTGAACGAAGACAGCGTCACGATCCGCGGAGAGAAGAAGGAAGAGGAAGAGAAAAAAGGCAAGGGTGCCTATGTCCTGGAGTGTTACCAGGGGTTCTTTGAACGAAGATTTTTCCTTCCCTCTGAAGTGGAGCCGGACAGGGCAGAGGCGACCTTCAGGAACGGCGTGCTTACATTGAAGCTCCCCAAGTCGCCCGCCGCGCGTGAGCGGGTCAAGAAAATAGCCATTCGCGGGGAATAGATTGCCGGCGGCCGGGGAGACCGTTTCTTTGCTTACGCACAGTCCTTTGCAAAAAAATCCAGGGCCTGGCAGACGACTCTCCTGGTTTCCTCGGGTCGAATGATCGCATCGATCCAGTATTCATAGGCCGAGTCCCACACGGAGGCGCTTTTCGTCAGGTCGGCTCTCGCTTGCTGCAAGGCCTGGGCTTTGCGCGCCGGATCGGCATGTTTGGTCAGGATGGCCGCCCCCATCTCCGGGGCGATGAAACTGATTTCGGCATTGGGCCAGGCCGCCACGAACTGGGCCCCGGTGGCCGCCATGCCGAGGAAATAATAGGCGGCCCCGTAAGACTTGCGGACGATGAGGGTCACCATGGGCACATCCACCCTGTCCATGGTGCCGGAGTGGGCCGCAATGGCGTTCACCATGCCGTCCTTCTCGACTTCGGAGCCGATCAGAAATCCAGGGATGTCCTGAATCACGAGGAGGGGGATTTTTCTTCTCGAAGCAAATTCCATGAACGAGGCTGATTTTCTAAGGCTCTTCGCGTCCACGGATCCCCCCCCGCTCATGGGCTGACTGGCCATGATGCCAACCGCCCGCCCCCCGATCCTGCCAAGTCCGATGATGAGTCCTTTGCCGAATTTCGGTTTGAGTTCGATCCATTCCCCATGGTCACAAACGCGGTCGATGACCTTTTTCATGTCGTAGACCTGCCGGTTGTTGTGCGGAACGATCGTTTCGAGGTCGGGGAGGAGCCTGTCGGGGGGGTCCGACGGGGATTCGGGAGGCCGGAGGAGATGAAGGATCTTCCTCAGTGTCCTGATGCAGTCTTGCTCTGTCTTGACAACGAGGTCGACGGTCCCCGTCGATGTCTCGTGGATATGCGGGCCGCCCAGATCACGGTCCGTGATGGTTTCGTTGATCGCAACCTGCAGCAGGGGAGGGCTGGATACCGCCACGGAGGAGTCCTCCACCATCAGCGTGATATCCGCCATGCCGGCCCTGAAGGCCGGGTCTCCGTAGGTGTAGCCGAAGACCCCGCACAGCATCAAGGGCCGCCTGTCATGATTGGCGAGCCAGCTGAGGGACTTGACGGTTTCCAGTCCGCTCAGCCGCGTGAAGCCGGATCCGATTCCATCCGGGATCCTGACGCCGCCTCCCTCCGAAAGAGATAGGATGGGAAAGCCGTTGCGGGTGGCGATATCGATGATTCGATCCACCTTCCTCACACTGACAAAAGACTGGGTCCCGCCCAAGACGGTGACATCGTCCCCGAGAACGGCCACCGTCCTCCCATGGATCCTTCCGAGGCCCGTCATGACACCGTCCCTGGGCGACCGCTCTTCGAAGCCTGGCTCCACCGAACGGGCGAATTCCCCGTACTCCAGCCAGCTTCCCTCATCCAGGAGCATGCTGACCCTCTGGGAGACATGCAGCTTTCCTTTGGCCAGGTGCCGTTCCAGCCGCGGCGGATTGCCCCGCTGCACCCAGGCGCGTTCATCCTCGAACCGCCTTCGTCCCTCATCATAATCCATAGCAGCCCCCGACCCCTTTCGACGGAAGGCGATGCCTTGCAGTGACGACCCGGGGATTCGGTTAGACATGATGGCCCATAAAGATCCAGCATCCATGCAGTTTTGGAGCGATGTTCTTCACACCCTTCGGGTGCTCAGTCCCACCCCTTCGGGGCGGGTCCCAGTTTCACCGATCCATGTGAAAAAATGAGGAAGAGAGCGACCGTCCGATCACCACGCAGGCAAACAGGCGGACTGAGGCCGATTTAAACAGAAAAGGCCCTTTCCTGCAGCATCTAATGGATCCTCCGGCTGAACCCTTCCCAATAGGGTTCTCTCAATACGTTCTTCCGGATCTTTCCGGAGGGTGTTCGAGGCAGCGGATCCACGAATGCGACGGTCTTGGGGCACTTGTATTTTGCCAACCGCTTCTGGCAGTAAGAGACGATGTCTTCTTCGGCGGCGGTTGCACCCTGCTTCAGATGCACGAGGGCCATCACCCTTTCCCCCCACTTTTCATCCGGGATGCCGATCACCGCAGCTTCCAGCACCCCAGGGATCTCGGTCAGGACATTCTCCACTTCGACGGGATATACGTTCTCCCCTCCGCTGACGATCATGTCCTTCTTGCGGTCCCTCAGGAAGACGTAGCCCTGTTCGTCCCTGACCGCGATGTCGCCCGTCTCGAAGAATTCACCTTTCATCACGGCCGCCGTCTCCTCCGGCGCCTCCCAGTAGCCGGAGGTCACGTTGTCCCCGCCGGCGACGATCTGGCCGATCTCGCCCGGCTTCGTTTCACGGCCTTCCTCATCCACGATTCGCACTCGGCACCCGTACATCTCCCTGCCACCGGAGGTCAGCAGTTCCGGTTTCTGGTGGTCTTCCCGGGTCAGACAGGTGAGGACGCTGGTCTCGGTAAGACCGTAGATCTGAAAGAAGACGTTTCCCAGGCGCTCGAGGGACTTCCTGAGCAACTCCTCGGGCATGGGGGCCCCGGCGTAGACGACCAGGCGCAAAGCGCTGAGGTCGGCCTTTTCCTGGCCCGGGAGGTTCAGGAGGGCGGCGATCATGGCCGGGACCAGCAGGGTGACGCTCGCCCGGGTCCTCTCGAGGGCCTCGAGGGTCGATCGGGGTTCGAAGGCCGGAAGGATGTTCACCGTACACCCTCTTGCGATGTGGGCCATGTAGGTGTGGCAGCCTGCGACGTGAAAGAACGGGGCAACCATGAGGCCCGAGTCTGCGGGGGTGAGACCGAGTTCCACGAGAAGCGAAACCAGCGTCGAGGCGGTATTGGCGTGGGTCAGTTTCACGCCTTTGGGAACCCCGGTTGTGCCGCTCGTGTAGAGGAGCGTGGCGAGATCTCCGGGCATGGGCCTCTGGAGGGCGGCCGGCCCGGCATCGGCCATGAGTTGCCTCAGGTCGAGGCTCCCGGGCGCTTGTTCCGTACAAATACGGGCTTTCAGGAAGGGCAGATCAGAGGCCAGGGCGGCTACGGTTTGCTCGAAGGGGGGTGAATAGATCAGGGCAGAGGCCTGCGCATTGTGGATGATCCCCAGCAGTTCGTCTTTGGAAAGCCTCGTGTTCAAAGGAAGCGTGACCAGCGAACATGCCGGGAGCCCGAAGTGGGCGACAGCCAGCTCGATGCTGTTGTGGTCCAAAACGGCCACCCGGTCACCGGGGCTGAGTCCGAGCTTGTAAAGGGCTGAGCCCAGCCGCTCCGCCGTGTCCAGAAATTCCTTGTATGTCAGGGACCCTTTGGCCGAGGTGACCGCCGTCTTATCCCCATTCAGGCGGACCGAATGCTCGAGAATGCGATACAAGTCCATTTCCCGCTATTTCCTCCTGTTTTTCGGGTGAATCACTGCCGTGGTTTACCACCAAACGGTTTTTGACAGGGAGGTCCAAACGGCCTCTATGCTGGAGGATGCGGGCTCGGAGAGCAGGTCCAGCATCACGGCATCCCTGTAGAACATCGCTATTTTCATCTCCTCGAAGTATCCGTATCCCCCGTGGAGTTGAAGGGCCTCGTCGGCTGTTTCGTTGCCCAGCTCGACGGCCATGGCCTCTGCCGAGCGGGAAGCCAGAGAAACATCCAGACCTTTGTCCCAGTCGGCTGCAGCCTTGTAAACCAGAAGACGAAGGGCCTGAAGCCGCTGCCACGTCTTGAAGAATTTGGCCCTGGTCGCCTCGAAATCGGAGAGGTTTCGCTCGAAGATCTGTCTGCCCCGCGCATAGGCGAGCGCCAGGAGCGCGGCGCCCCTGGACAGCCCGACGCCGAGCGCGGCCGACCGGATGGCCTTCGCCTGCCTCGATCGTTCGACGACCCGCGGACGTTTATAAAAGCACTCCTCCGAAAGGGCGGCGCCCCGCAGCTCCAACCGGGCACCCGGCCAGCACCGCAGCCCGACCTTGTCTTCGAGAGGCAGGATATCGAGACCGGGGGAATCGCGCCCCAGAAAGAACAGACCTTCTTCTCCATCGAGAAAACCCGGGATCAGGAATAGCTCGGCGTCTCCATGAACGGGCGAGAAGGTCGAGGAGACACCGGCGCACGCCTCCGCCCTGAAAGGATTTCCGTCCGCCGGATAGGCCAGTCCGAGCATCGGCCGATCGCTGGCCTTATCCACCAACGGGGGAGGCAAACCGCCGGTGTGCGAAAGAAGTTCGCATCCCCAGCCGGTTTCGAGGATCGCCCTGGCGCCTCCGGGGCTGACGACGGCGAACTCCTCCGCCACCAGGCAGTCTTCGAGGAGCCCCAGCCCGGCCCCGCCTTGCCTTTCCGGAAGGGTCATCCCGACGAAGCCGAGTTCGACGGCCTCCTCCATGATCTCTGAAGACATTCGGCCGGCAGCATCCCATTCCTGTGCATGGTCAGCCATTTCACCGGATGCGAAGTCGGCCGCGGCCTTCTTTATCTGGACCTGTTCCTTGTCAAGGCTCAGAAACATGATGACGCTTCTCCTGGCCAGGCGCTCCGTCCCTCAAGAGTCTTTTGAGGACCTTGCCCGCCGAATTCCTGGGAAGTTCATTGACGAATTCCACCTTTTTCGGGACCTTGTAGGCCGCCAACCTTTCGCGGCAGAAGCGGAGGATCTCTCCTTCGCTCACCGCGGGCCCTCCTCTTGCAACCAGGAAGGCGACGGAGAGCTCCCCCTTCTCCTCATCCGGCAGCCCAACCCTGTTTCCGGGCCTGAGCCCCCTCTTATGCAGGCCTTGGGCTACAGACAGCGATTTTGTTTCGATTCCCGCAAAGGTATCCGATCCGCCCCGCCAGATCATCGCCGTCTTGTTCTCCCGCAGCGGGAGGTTTGCATCCAGTAAGGCGCAGAGAGTTTCATTCATCGGGCTTCCCCCGGATCTCTGGCGGAGGCATCGTCCGCGCCGCCGCCGCCGTTCCCTTCAGCCGATTCTCGAGGGTAAGCCCCTGCCAGCCCTCGACCGGCTTTCACGCCGTTGTACCCGGACATGGCGTAGATTCTGAGAACAGGGGAGGGCAGGAACCGTTCGCCGAATTCTCCGGTCAGCTCCAGCAGCAGATCCGACACTTCCTGGAGGCCCGTCTCGTCCGCCCACGCGAGGGGGCCCATTGGGAGCCCTGCGCCAAGCACCAGGGCGTCGTCGATTTCGCGGGCGCCGGCCACCCCCTCATCCAGGCAGCGGATGCTCTCGGCCCAGATCGCGGCGAGCAGCTGCCGCTTCGCTCTATCCGCGGCCCGGCCGTCCAGGTTCCGGGAAGCGGGCACGATGTCTTCAGTCGCTGCCGGCGGCCGGGAGCGGTGATCGAGCAGGCCGCGCCCGGTCTTCAGGCCCAGTCTGTTCTCGCGGGTCAGCCGGTCGAGAAGGGGCGGGATCTCGAAGCGGGAGCCGTAATAGGTCCTGAGGGTCTCGTTGGATGCCCGGATGATGTCCCAGCCGACCATTTCCCCCAGCGTGACCGGCCCCATGGGCAGCCGCAGATCCTTCGCCATTCCCTCCGCATCGGTGATGCCGATGCGTTCTCCGAGAAGCCACATGACTTCGTTCATGTAGGCCCCCAGGATCCGGTTCACCAGAAACCCCGGGCAATCCTTGATGCGGATGGGTTTCTTTCCCTCTGCAGTCAGAAAGGCCAAGGTCCTCTCGACGCTTTCTCCGGCCGTATCCACACCCTTGACGATCTCGACAAGGGGCATGATCTGCGCGGGATTGAAGAAGTGGGTGCCCAGAAAACGCTCCGGCCGCTTGAGACTGGCCCCCAGGGCCGTGATGGGCAGGGCGCTGGTGTTGCTGGCGAGGATCGTTCCGGGTGCGACCGCATCTTCGGCTTCGCGGAGTATCCGCCTTTTCAGATCGAAGTGCTCCGGTGCGGCTTCAATCACAAAATCCGCCCCTTTCAGGCAGGAAAGGCCGGCAGCCGCCTCGAACCGCTCGATGCAGAGCCGGAAATCCTCCGGAGGCAACCTGCCTTTGTCCAAATCCCTGCGCAGGTGGGCATGGATCTTCCGGGTGCATTCTTCGGCGAGCGCCTCGCGGGCCTCCGCTACCACGACGTGAAAGCCACGGGGAAGAAGCCATTGGACCAGGCCCGTACCCATGATCCCTCCGCCAATGATGCCTATCTTATCGATCGTGCCGGTCATTTTTCCTTGACCTCCCCCGTTGCGGTGCGTGGGTCGGATGCCCCCTTTTTCGGATGGATGATCCGGGCCCCTGCGGAAATACCGCCCAGCGTGATCTGCCTCAGCGCCCAGGCTACCTGATGCCCGTCCAGATGCCTGTCGAATGCCAGCAGCTGAAGGACGATCCCATCGTGCACGGCAAGGATGATGGAGGTGATGATCTCCGCCTTGAGATCCTCGCGAACGAAATGTTTTGCCTGGGCCTCCCGGATGATTTCGGTGATGAAGCTGCGCTGCTGTTCGAACACATCGAAGAGCGCCTTCGCGTTGCCGCCTTCGAGGGACTGCATCTCCAGGGAAAGGGTTCTCAGGCAGTGGATCAGGGTGGGGTGTTCGACCGCGAAGCGGGAGTTGAACTTGAACATATGCCAGAGTTTGTCCATGGGCGAATCGCCTGCGCCCCTGGTCTCCTCGATGAACCGGTTCAGGTAGGATTCCTGCAGTTCCTGGATGATCGCCCCCAGCAGATCGGCCTTGCTGTCGAAATGCCAATAAAGGGCTCCCCGTGTAACGCCTGCGGCCTTGGTGATATCATCGACCGTGGTGCCGTGGTATCCCCTCATTCCGAAGAGTTCTTTGGCGGCCTGGATCAGTTTTTCACGGCCCTGCGGTTTTCCCCGGGCAGTCTGTTTCTGTTTGATCATGGAATCTTTCCTTTTTTGCAGCCTATCCGTTGACTCCGGCGTGAGTGAACCCTGCCGCATTGAGATACTCCAGGAGTTCCAGGGATCCGTCTTCTCTGACGAGCCGCCCCCTTTCGAGAAGATATCCGCGATTCACGGTTTTCAATGCCAGCCGGGTGTTCTGTTCCACCAGCAGGAGGTTCAGGTTCATGTCCAGGATGAGGGCCCTGAGGATCCTGAAGATTTCCTTCACAACGAGCGGCGCTAGCCCCGTCGAGGGCTCGTCCAGCAGAAGCAGTCTCGGCTGGCTCATGAGGGCGCGCCCTATGGCCAGCATCTGCTGCTCCCCCCCGGACAGGGTGCCTGCCGCCTGGCGCAGGCGCCTCGAGAAGACGGGGAAGATTTCCGTCATCCTTTGCAGATCCTTCTGGACGTCCGGATCTCCGCCTTTTCTGATCCTCAGGTAGGCGCCGAGTCTGAGGTTGGCCAGCACGCTCTGTCTGGCGAATATTTCCCGCGATTCCGGGACATGGGCGATGCCGAGGCCCACCCTTTTTTCCGGAGGGACCTTCGAGATATCTGCGCCCAGGAACCGGATCGACCCCGCCGTCGGGCGGAGGAAGCCCGAGACGACTTTGAGGAAGGTCGTCTTCCCGCTCCCGTTCGTTCCCACGAGGGCGACCGATTCGCCTTCCCTGACCAAGAGATCCAGCCCGGCGAGGATGTTCATCTTTCCGTAGCCGGCGTTGAGCGTCTTCACTTCCAGGACCGGGATGTCAGTCGGCGTCTTCTTCACCAAGATAGGCCTCCAGGACCTGCTTGTCCTGCTGGATCTCCAAAGGGGTGCCGCTCGCAATGACCTTGCCGTAGTTCAGCACGATGATCCGGGTGCACAGGTTCACCATGAAACCGATGTCGTGCTCGATGACCATCAGGGTGACGCCCCTGTTGTGGACGTCCCTCAGAAGGGCTCCCAGTTCGTCCCGCTCCTGCTCGTCGAGGCCGGCGCCGGGTTCATCCAGCAGGAGAAGCTCAGGGTCGGTGGCCAGGGCGCGGGCCAGCTCCATCCTTCGCGCCTGGGAGAGGGTGAGCTCGTCGGCTGGCTTGTCGGCCTGATCGGCAAGCCGCACGGCCTCCAGCAGTGTCATTGCTTCCTCCGCCTCCCGCCGGTCTTCCCGGACCGCGCCGGGCAGGCGGATCATATCGACCAGCAGGTTGCTCCGGGAATGGAGATGCAGCCCCACCATGACGTTTTCCCTGACCGTCAGTCGTTTGAACACCCGGGTCGTCTGGAAGGTCCGGACGATCCCCCGTTTGACCACCTGGTGCGGCGTCAGCCGGGTGATGTCATGCCCGCGGTGAAGGATGCTGCCCTCCGTGGCGTAGTCGAGGCCGCTCAGACAGTTGAAAAGCGTGGTTTTACCCGCTCCGTTGGGCCCGATCACGCCGGCGATCTCCCCCTCCCTCACAGCGAAGGACACGCCGTAGAGCGCCCACAGCCCCCCGAATTTCCTGCTCAGCCGTTTCGCAGACAGAAGATCCACTTGCCCCCCGTTAGACCGCGACGGTTTTCCCCGGTCTGTCGTTCCGCCCGGATGGCTCCGAATGCCTGAAGATCGGAGTCATGTTCAGGCCCCTCCGGTCCCGAACCTTCTTCGCAGCGCCGAACCTATTCTCACGACACCGGTGGATAGGCCTCCCCATAATCCGCCCGGGGCCGCCACGACGATCACCATCAGGATCATTGCGAAAAAAAGAAGCCGGTACTCCTCGTAGCTTCGCATCAATTCCGGGAGAACGGCCATGAGGAGAGCGCCGAGGATGGCCCCGACCGGGCTCCCCAACCCGCCGATGACCACGATGATCAGAAACTCCAGGGAGGCCCCGACCCCGAACAACTCGGGCCCGACATAGTGGGTGTGCACCGCGTAGACGCCGCCGGCAAGCCCGGCGGCCACGGCCGAGACGGTAAAGGCCTGCACCTTGTAGACAGCGGTGGGGACCCCCACGGACTCCGCGGCGATCGGGTCGTCGCGCAGCGCGGCCAGGGCCCTGCCCGAGCCCAGGTGGGTCAGGTTGTTGAGCAGCCAGTATACGAGCAGCACGAGGAACCAGGAGAGGTGGAACGTTTTGAAAAGGGCGTCCCTGCCGTTGTCGATCGCGTGCTCCAGGATGCCGGCATAAGGGATGTTGGCGATGCCTGCCGCTCCACCCGTGAGGAACGGGAATTCCAGAAAGAAGATGTGCATGATCAAGCCGAAGCACAGCGTGATCATGGCGAGATAATGCCCCTGAAAGCGCAGGGCCAGGTAGCCCAGCGCCGCGCCGATCAGCCCGGCCAGCGCGCCGCCCGCCGGCATGGCGAGCCAGAAAGAGACCCCCGCTCCCGTCATCAGACGCGCCGTGGTGTAGGCGCCGATGCCGACGAAGGCAGCCTGTCCCAGGGAGATCTGTCCGGCGGTGCCCAGCACGAGATTCAACCCGATCGCTACGGCGGCGTTGATGCCCGCCAGCGTCAGGATCTGGAGGGTGTAGGTGCCCAGGCCGCAAAAGGGCAGAACGCCCACGGCGATCACGGCCAGCAGCCAAAACGGTTGGATTCCTGCGGTTCTTTTCATATCGCTCAGACTTTTTCCCGCTTCCTGCCGCCCAGGAGGCCTTCCGGGCGGAAGGCAAGAATCGCGATGAGGAGCCCGAAACTGATGGCGTCCTTGAAGGCGCTGGAGAGGTACCCGGTGGTGAGGCTTTCTATGACGCCGAGCAGCAGCCCACCGACGATGGCGCCCATCGAATGGGTGATGCCCCCGAGGATGACCGCCACAAATCCCTTGATGCCCATTTCGGTCGCCAGGCTTCCTCCCGCAAAGGTGATCGGCGCGATGAGGATGCCGGCGAGCCCGGAAAGCCCGGTGGCGAGGGCCCAGGCCATCGACGTCATGCTCTTGACGTTGATCCCGACGATCCTTGCGGCTTCCGGCTTTTCCGCCGCGGCCATGATGGCGGAGCCGTAGATAGTTCGGGTGAAGAACAGCCAGAGCAGCAGGAAGAGTCCCACGGCGATCGCCATGATCCAGACGGCCTGCGGCAGAATCATCACGCCGCCGATGTTGAGCGGAGTTTCCCCGGAGATCGGCGGGAACAGCAGTTCGTCCTTGGTCCAGAAGACGTAGATGATCTGTTCGAAGAAGATGAAGCCCCCCACCGTCATGAGGATGCTGGAGAGCACCCCGGTGCGCCCGGCTGGAGAGACCAGCAGCACTTTGAACAGCATGCCGATCACGGCTGTTGCGAAGAAGGTCAGAAAGAACACGAAGAGGTAGGGGATCCGCCAGGTGAGGAGCAGGCTCAACGCCATGATCCCCCCCAGTTGGGCCAGGGCCCCCTGGGCGAAATTAATCACGTGGGTCGAGACGAAGATCAGGTAGTAGCCCATGGCGATGAGGGCGTAGACGCTCCCAATGGTGAGCCCGCTGACCATGAACTGGCAGAAATCGATCATGTCACGTCACCTGTCCGGTTTCGCCCGGGATTCCCTGTTTCGTCCGGCGGATATTCCACCTCCCGCAGGACCGGAATGAATCCCCGCCCGAGCCCCTGTCGAGGCGCAGTCGGCAGTCCTGCGGTGCATGGTGGCCCGCTATCTGGGGTAGACCTTTTCCGCGGGGTAGTAGTCCTGGTTCTTGACCACCGCCATCACGTAGCATCCCGGCAGGAGGCCGTTGCAGCGGTTCTCCGAGAAATCGAAGGTCCCCTGCACCCCCTGGAAGCCCCGGATGCCGGAGACGGCGTCGGCCAGTCGGTCGGCGTCCCCGGCGGCGGTTTTCAGGGCCTCTGCCAAGAGGTAGGCCGCGTCATACCCCACGGCGGCGAAGGTCGGCGGGATGGCCCCGAATTTCTTTTTGTAGTGGTCGATGAAGGCCTGTTCCCGCTCATTGGGCGCTCCGTAGTTCAGGACCGTGTTGAAGAGAAGGCCTTCCCCGGCTTCTCCCAGCGATTCGATCATCTTGTGGGACCCCATGCCGGCTCCGCCCATCAGCCGGATGTCCTTCATCCCGAGCTGGTGCCAGTTTTTGACAATGACCGCCGGCGCAAAACCCACGCCCCAGATGACGATGCACTGCGACCCGGCGTTCTTGAGGTTGATGAGCTGCGCGCTCATGTCACGGTCGGAGGACTGGTATTTCTCGACGCCCGCGATCTTGATGCCGGGGGCGCGCTTGCCGATCAGTTCCAGAAACGACTCCGTCGAACGGGTCCCATATTCGTTGGCGTCGTGGATGATCCCGATCACGTTCAGCTTGAGGTTGTCCTTGATAAAGTCGATCATGCCTTCGGCATCCAGTTCATCGGCGGGAGCGGCGTTGAACACCCATTTTTTCCCTTTGCACAGGGCGGAGTTCCCCGAGATGTAAAACATCGGGATGCCGGCTTTTTCCACCGCGGTAGCCGCGACATTGATGGTCCCGGACGTGGAGGCCCCGACAATTCCCACCGCCAGATCATTGCTGATGAGGCGGTCGATGAGGTTGGCCGCCTTGCCGGGGTTTCCTTCGTCATCGTAGGAGACAAGCTCGATCTGCTTCCCGAGGACCCCCCCGGCGGCATTGATCTCCTCGAAGGCCAGCTCGACCCCCTTTTGCTCAGGGTCTCCAAGGAAGGCGAAACGCCCGCTTGTCGAGAGCAGCGTACCGATCTTCACCTTCTCGGCGGCAAGGCCGAGGCCCGTGTGAAGCGCAAATATGCCAAACAACAGGACGGCCACGATACATCTTCCTCTCTTCATCTTTCCAACCTCCTTGCATGATTGGCGATCCGACCCATCAACCCCTTGCCAAAACGCTTGCTTCCGTTCGATGCTCAGCCAAAATCCCTTCGAAGAAGGATGGCGTACCCCATCCCACCTCCGGCGCAAAGGCTTGCCAGCCCGAGAGGGGTGTCCCTGCGCATCATCTCGTGAAGAAGCGTCACCACCAGCCGGGTCCCTGTGGCGCCCACCGGGTGCCCGAGGGAGATCCCGCTGCCATTGACGTTCACCTTTTCCCGGTCCAGCCCGAGGTCCCTTTCGCAGGCGATATAATAGGAGGCGAAGGCTTCGTTGATCTCCACCAGGTCGATGTCCGAAAGCCCCAGCCCGGCCGACTCCGCAACCTCGCGGATGGCCGGCACGGGTGCGATCCCGGTGAGCCGTGGCTCCGTCGCCTTGATGGACCAGGGGCCGATCTTTGCAAGGCGTTCGAGCCCGTATGCCTTGCAGACGTCCCCTGTGGCAAGCACAACGGCCGAGGCCCCGTCGTTCAAGGCGCTGGCGTTGCCGGCCGTCACGGTGCCCTGGGCTGAAAAGGCCGGCTGGAGCCTTGCCAGGTCTTCGATGCCGAGCTCGGCCCTCGGGTGCTCGTCCGCATCGATCGTCCTGGACCGCCTTCCGTCTTTGACCTCGATCGGGACGATCTCCCGCGCGAAATACCCGTTCACCCTGGCCGAGGCCGCCCTCCGGTGGGAGGACAAGGCCAGTTCGTCCTGCTCTTCCCGGCTGATGCGGTACCGCTCAGCCAGGAAGTCGGCCGCCGCCCCCATGCCGCCCATGATGGGATCCTCCTGCATGCCCCACCACAGGAGGTCCACCGCCCGTGCGTGCCTGAGGCGCTGCCCCCAGCGGGTGCTCGGCAGGAGGTAGGGTGCATTGCTCATGGATTCCACTCCCCCCACCAGGGCGATTCGGGCTTCCCCCAGCATGAGCGCGGAAACCCCGCTGATCAGCGCCTGCATCGCACTGGCGCAGGCGCAATGAATCGAGAAGGCCGGTGTCTGCGGGGGGATTCCGCAGGTGACGGCTGCCCCGCGGGCGATATTGGGGGTGAGCGGTGAAAGGGTGTTTCCCAGGATGACCTTCTCAATGGCTTCCTTGGGCACTCCCGCACGGGCCACGGCGGCTTCGATCACGGGTGCAACCAGTTCGATGGCGGGGATGGGCCTGAACCCTCCTCCGAAATCCCCGATGGCGGACCGGGCCGCTGAGACCAGGTAGACGTCTGTGTTCATCGATGAAAGCCTCCTGAATGGAAAACCAGCGCATCGAGAGGGTTTACGGCGAAAGCGAACCCTATCCCCTCGTCCTTTTGAGGACCTGCCTCGCGATGGTCAGCTTTTCGAGATCCTTGGCGCCCTCGTAGATCTCCACGATCTTTGCGTCCCTGTAGAACCGGGAAAGGCGCTTCGTCATCTCCCCCGCATAGATGCCCACGATGCCGAGGGCATCCCTGGCAACTCTCACTCCGGTCTCGCCTGCGAGGAGCTTGGCCATGGCGACCTCGGCCGGGTCGATGTCCCCCTGATCGATCTTCCATCCGGCCGAATAATACGCCGACCGGGCCGCCAGAACCGATGCCAGCATCTCGGCAAGCCTGAATTGGGTCGTCTGCTTCCCGGCTTGAAGCGGATTCTCCCTCAGGTGGTCGATTGCAAGGTCGACGGCCCCCTGAGCCACCCCGACCCCCTGGCCGCAGGCGAAGACGCGGTTGATATTGAACAGATGCATCACTTGGGAAAAGCCCTCGCCCGTGGTTTCACCCAGAAGGTGCGATTCCGGGACGAAAAGGTCCCTGAAAACGAGCTCCGCCGTGTCCGAAGCCCGGATGCCGAGTTTGCCCTTCATCTTTTCTCTGGAGATCCCTGCGGAGTCCTTTTCGGCTACGAAGAAGGAAAAACGCCCGGACGTCTGCCCGGGATCGCTTACAGCCAGGATGAGAATAACGTCAGCGAGGGTTCCGCCGGTGATGAACTGTTTGGTTCCATCGAGCCGCCATCCGTCCTTGGAGGGGATGGCGGAGGTTGCGACGGAAAAGATGTCGCTCCCCGCGTTTGGTTCGGTGATGGCGCAGCAGCTGATCGCGCGGCCTTCGGCGAGGGGTGGCAGCCACCGGCGTTTCAGTTCGTCGCTGCCGTAAAACATCAGCAGCTCCGACCCGAAGACGCCAAGGAGAATGTTTCCGATACCCGGGTCCACCCGCCAGAACTCTTCCATGATCAGGGTGTGTCCCAGGAAGCCGACCCCGAGACCGCCGAACTCCTTCGGGATATAAGCCCCGAGCAGCCCGGCTGAGCCCGCAGCCTGGTGAATCGCTGCAGGAAAGGTCTCTTCCTTGTCGAGCCGGTATCCGTCGGTAAAACGCTCACGTGCAAACTCCCTTGCCTTGACCATCAACCCCAGCTTTTCGGGATTCAGCCTCGGATCCATCCCTCGACCCCCAAAACCCTGATTTTATGGATGGCGCTTTTATCCACAGCAAACGGTGAGGGTTACCAAACTAAATGTTTAGTATGGATCTTGTCAAGAAAATTTCACAGTTTTTTTGATCCAGTAAAATGCCTGGCTTGAGCTGGGTGATGCTGCGTTTGATGCCTTTACCCTGCCTTGATGGTCAGGGCCATCATGGTTACATCGTCCGATGCGGGCTCGTCCTGGACGAACCGCCCGACCGCTTCCCGCATGCCTTTGATGAGCGATCGCACGCCCACACCCTTCAGCCCGTTGACCGCCTCGATCATCCGGGCATCGGAGAAGAGTTCCCCCTTCTCGTTCATGGCCTCCGTGACGCCGTCGGTATAGAGGAACAGCAGATCGCCTGGCTCGAGGATCGTTCTCGAGGACCGGAACACATAATCCTCCATGCCGCCGAGCACCAGGTTGACTGGCGCATCCAGGGTGGAAAAGTCTCCGCTCTGGCGGGAGACGACCGGCGGGTTGTGGCCGGCGCTGACAAACTCCATCTCACCGGTCCGGATGTCCAGCAGGCCGGTGAAGACCGTCACGAACATGTTCTCCACGTTTTCGGAGCAGAGCATGTTGTTGGTCTGGTGGAACACCTGTTCGAGGGAACCGCCTTGGACCATCTGGTTTCTGAGGATGGTCATGGTGATGACCATGAAGAGGGCCGCCGGGACTCCCTTGCCGGAAACATCCCCGATGCTGAAGTACAGCCTCTGATCGTCCAGCAGGAAGAAGTCGTAGAAGTCGCCGCCGACCTCCCTGGCCGGCTCCATGACGGCGTACAGATCGAGCCGTTCGACATCCGGGAAAGGAGGGAAGACGCGCGGCAGCATGCTGGCCTGGATCTTGTTGGCCACCCGAAGCTCCCCTTCCACGCGCTCCTTGTCCGCCGTGACCTGCTGCAGGTTCCGGATATACTCCTTCAGGTCGCCGGTCATTTGATTGAAGGCGCCGGACAGGGCCTCGATTTCGTCTCCGGTGCGGATGTCGAGGACATGGTCGAGGTTTCCCGAGGCCACGACCTCGACGCCTTTCTTCAGATCGAGCACGGGTTTTGCGATCCGGCCGGAGATGAAACCGACCATCAGCAGAACGGCCAGAAGAATTCCCACCATCAGCAGGATGATGTTCCGCATCAGGTGGTAGGCCCTCCCCATCAGCTCCGTCTCGTAGAGAGAAACCCCGATCGCCCAGCCGGGGGTGTTGGGGATCGGGTTGAAGATCGTCACCACCTGCGACCCGTCGGGCCGCTCGAAGGCGCGCAGCCCTGAGCGGCCCTCCGTCACCATCCGTCCGATCTCTTCCACCCCTTTGAACCCGCGTTCCGAAGCTCGGAGCAGATTCAAGTGCATGCGCATCTTCGGGTCCGGGTGCGCAATGACAAGCGCGTTGTGATCCGCCACCCAGCCGAAGCCGTTCCCGCCGATGGTGATCGAGCCCGCGATCTCCGAAAGGGTGTTGAGGAGGACCGTCGCACCGATCAGGCCGATCGGCCTCCCTTCATCATTCTTCACGGCCGCGGCCACCACGAAGACGTACTCCCCCGATGCGCGTGAGATGACCGGCTCACTGATGAACTCGGCCCGGCCCTCCTCCATGATGGCCTTCACGTAACGCCGGTCCGACACGTCCCCCATGGCGCCCGTCGTGGTGATGAAACGCCCCTGGGCGTCGGCGAAAAAGAGCATTTCATAGTCGGGGTTGATGCCATTGGCCCGCTTTTGCAGATCCATGCCGATCTCTACGAAATCTCCCCTCCGGATCAGGTTGCGGCTCGCGAACGTCTTGACATCGCTCAGGTAGCCCTGCATGAGCCGGCTCAGCTCGGCCGATCGCGCGGCGAGCACCTCCTGGCTCAGTTCCCGCGTCAGAGCAATCACGGTGTCCTTGGCTTGCCAATAGGTCGTGGCCGCGAGCAGCGACAGCAGCACAGTCAACGTCAGGCCGAACCACAGCAGCATCTTCGCTTTGATGGATTGCATCAATCGAACTCCATAGAAGAAACCTTCATTCGTGTCTATCCGGAAATAAAGCCTTGGAAAGGAAGGTGTTTACAGACCCTTCATTTCCGCCGTCCGCTGCCGTTTCATCTCCAGGGTTTCGGCCGGCCTGCTTGCCCGTCCCCGCCCCCATCGCGAACGCGCGAGAGGCCCGTTTCCTGCGCACCGGGTACGCTTCGTTGAAAGGGCTTCAAAAAGAGAAAGCGATTCGTAACATGCCGTGAGGACAGCAGAAAAAATTTTCGGAGGATGCCCTTCGACGACACTCTGCCATACCCAACGTGATTTTGAAACGATTTTCAAACGAAGATCCGCGCTGGAAGGAGCCGCTTTGAACCTCCAATGAAAGGTTTCGCTATCCGAATTCGTTTCCATCCGGAAATGGTCTTTTTGGGCCATCTCGGCGTCAATCTGCACGTTTGGCTGTGCGGCGACCTGTAGGTCTCCTCCGCACAAACGATTGATTTCATTAATATTAATCAAACCAGGACCCGCCCCGCAGGGGTGGGACTGAGCACGCTCAGCCTGTAGGGAAAATCCGCATTTCGGGTCTGGAAACTATTTCGTTTTCAAAGCTTTATTTCCGAATGGAGAGCAATTATCATCATCCATGATGACCAACCCGATTCGTGCAAGGGGAAATCATTCCCGGCCCCGTTCTTCCGAAGGGTGGACGGAAGGGCCTTCTGTTTTATCCGAAGGAGGGGATTTTGTGAGCAGAGGCTTTTTCAATGCGCTGCCGGCATTGTGAGGATGAACCCGGTTTGCCTTTCAGCCTGCCCAACGTAAGGCTTTTCATCGCCTTCCGGATTTTTTTCAACGCCCGGTTCTACTACCCTGTATTCACCATCCTTTTCCTGGACTACGGTCTGAGCCTCGAGCAATTTGCCATCCTCAACGCCGTCTGGGCTGCGACCATCGTGATAGTGGAGGTCCCCTCCGGGGCCTTGGCCGACACCCTGGGCCGCCGCCGGCTGCTGCTGTTTTCCGGGGTCTTGATGGTGCTGGAGATGGTTTTGATGGCCTTTGCGCCGCGGGGTCCTTCAGGGTGGCTCTTTCCGTTTTTTCTGGTCAACCGCATCCTGAGCGGTACGGCCGAGGCTTCGGCCAGTGGTGCCGACGAAGCCCTGGCCTACGACTCCCTCAAAGCGGCAGGTCTCGCCCGGGAGTGGGGCCGGGTGCTCGAGCGTCAGATCCGTTGGCAGGCGGGGGCCTTCATGGCGGCCTCGCTGGTGGGGGCGGCGGTCTACGATCCGGGCCTGATGCAGCGGGTTGCTGCCGTTGTGGGATTCGACCAACCCATGGAGCAGGCGGTTACGATGCGCTTCCCTGTCTACCTGACCCTTGCGATGGCTGTTGGGGCCCTGACGGCAGCCTGGCGCATGAGCGAACCGGACTGTGCCGGTTCCAAGGCCGTCGACGGAATAAGAGGCTGCGGGCGGCCCGTGGCGGACGCCGTCAGGCTGACCTTCCGGGCCGGCGCCTGGATTGTGAAGACCCCCTTCGCCCTGGTGGTGATACTGGGGGGTTTGCTCTTCGACCATGTCATCCGGATGATTTTGACCCTCAACAGTCAGTATTATCGTCTCATCGGGCTGCCCGAGGCCGCTTTCGGCCTGATCGGGGCGGCTATGGCGGCGGTGGGCCTGTTTGCGCCTCGTGCGGCGGCGCGCCTGGCGCTGCGGTGCTCTCCGCGGTGCATCTTCGCGCTTCTGGCTGGAGCGACTATCCTCGGGCTGGCGGGCATGACCCTCTTCGTACCGGTCTACGGCATGGCCCCCATGCTGCTGCTCATTGCGGTCATGTACGTCTTCAACTTCTTTTTGAGCCACTACCTCAACCGCATCACTGCATCGGAGCAGCGGGCCACGGTCCTCAGTTTCAAGGGGCTGTCGTTCAACCTGGCCTACGGGATGCTCGGTCTTGTCTACTCAGCCGGCCTGGCCGCGGCGCGCCGCCTGGGCACCGGTGAAGATGCCCTTTTCCCCCGTTCCATAGGTTGGTTTCCCTGGTATTTCCTGGCGGCGGTGGCCGTGTTCCTGCTCGTCAGCCGCCGGCGCCTCCGGGGGGTAGACATCCACAAACGCCCGGGTTGATGGGCCGATTTGGCAGAAACCCTTCTTTTCCTGCCGGTCTTAAAAAATCGTTCTCAGGATGGCGGCTGCGGGTGCTTCGCGGGCCGAGCACTCCACATGGGAACCGGGGAGCCCTGAAATCCGGCGCTGTTTCCCGGCCGAGCTGCGATGGGTGGATGGGCGCGGACATGGGCAGGTTCAGCGCCGCCGGTCCGGTTCGATGGGACGCAGGGATGCGCCGGGCGGCCCTTGTCGATATGGGGAGCGCAGCCACGGATGGTAAAGGTCATAGAGAAGAGGGCCCGAAGGGATGTGTGCCGCTTTGGGATTGACGGACAGGACGAGGCGCTATAGCCTCTCGCCTGATCGAACAGGACGGGAGGATGCGAACGGGTCGTGACACCGACTGAAGAACAGCAGGCCATATTGGATTCAACGGGAAGGGTTCTTCTGATCAATGCCCGGGCGGGGACGGGAAAGACCACCACGCTTCGGATGATCGCTTCTGCGCATCCTGATCTGAAGGTCCTCTACCTCGTCTACAACCGGAAGGCCAGAGAAGAGGCCCTGGGGCGGTTCCCGGCGAATGTGGAGATCAGAACGGTCCACTCTCTGGCCTTCTCGGGGGATGCCGGCCGATGGATAGGCCAGCTGGGAGCCTTCACCGCGGCCGATCTGCTCCCCGCGTTCAGGGGAGGGGGAAACGCCCAGCAGCTCGCTGCAGTGGGATATGATTTCATGGAGTTCTTTTTGAACTCGCCCTTTCCAAAGGTCGAAGCGGCGATGGAGGCCTTTCGGGAGGGGCACCTGGGCCATGTCGCGGGCGAGGTGAGAGAGGCCGTCGAAGGGGCTCAGGACCTCATCGTTCAGACCAGCAGGGAGATTCTGGGCCAATGGTACCGCCAGGAAAAACCCTGCCCGCATGACTTCTATTTGAAGCTTTTTCACAGGGAAGGAGGTTTCTCCAGGAGCCTCGACCGCTATGACATGGTCCTGGTGGACGAGGGGCAGGATCTTTCGCCGGTCATGCTCGACGCCCTGGCGCACTGCCGCAAACGGGTCGTCATCGTCGGGGATTCCCACCAGCAGATCTACAGCTTTCGATATGCCATCGATGCTATGAAACGGCTTCCCTTCGACGATCAGCGGGATCTCACCCTGAGCTTCCGGTTCGGGCGGGAGATTGCGGACCTCGCCTCGGTGTTCATCCGGGAGGCGAAAGGAGAGGCGGGTTTCAGGATCGAGGGAAGCCCCCGAAAGGCGTCCCGGGTGCGCTTCTCCAGCGGTCTCCCGCGTCCCAGGGACGGGGAGCGGTGCGCCATTCTGAGCCGGACCAATCTGGCCCTCTTTGAAAAGGCCCTGGAACTCCGATCCCGGAGGGTCTCCTTTTCCCTGGAGGGGAGCGTCGGCGCCGTGCTGGGGAGGATCCTCGATGTCTATCGACTTTCGGAAGATGAGCACGGCCAGATCCGCGACCCGTTCATCCGGTCTTTCAAGGGCCTCGATGCCCTGGAAGAGTACGCCAGGAATCTGGATGACTTCCAGTTGGCCGGCATGGCCAGGCTGGTCAGGGAAAAGAGCCCCATTTTCCCGGACGCCCTCTATGACATGATGAGGATCTCCAAGCGATCGGGGCAGGGCGGCGAAGGTCCGCGAATCATCCTCTCGACGGTCCACGGGGCCAAGGGGCGGGAATTCGAGCGGGTGACCATCGATGCGGATCTTTCAGCCTCGCTGTCAAAGAGCGGCGGGCCTCCGGTCAAGGAACTCGGCGACGAGGCCAACGTCGCTTACGTGGGCTTCACCCGGGCGATCCGGGAGCTGAGCCTCCCCCAGGAGTTCAAGAATGTCCTCACCCCTGAATGGCAGTCGGCGGTGAAGCGTTATGAAGAGCCTCGAATACCCGAGGCCGCCGCCGCTTCTCAGGATGGCGGCGCGGTGAGGGGATTCCGGCCGTTTTCAAAGCCTGCATTGCGCTTTTTAAAGACCGTGGTTCCGCCGCCGAAGACGCCGCGAAAAAAACCCTTCAAGGTCGGCGACGCCGTTCGGACCATCCACGGCGAAGGAACCGTCGTCGAGGTGGATGGGGATGCCTATCTCGTTCGCCTCGAGGATCGGGGAGTACGGCTCTGGGAAAAGGCATGGGCGCTCAAGAAAGGGTGAAGGCGGCATGCCGGTAGAGATCTTGGAAACTACCTCGTTTGCATCCGGAAATGGTCTTTTTGGCCAATCTCTGCGTCAATCTGCACGTTTGCTTGTCCGGCGACCTACAGGTCGCATCTTCGCAAACGTTTGATTTCCTTTATATTGTCTAAAAATCCTCATTCTCCTTTGAATCTTCAAAAAATGGTCCCGTGCATCGGGTCGAACTCGAGAGCGGGCGGGATCCCGCCGCCCGTTTTCGGTAGATGGGTTGACAAGAAACCCGTTCTATGCAAAAATATTTGTGCTCATGTGTTCTGAGCTGTGATCTCTCGTGATCGCAGACATCCTCGGATGCTTGCTCTTCGATTTATCCGGCGAAGATCTCTTCTTCGCGGTTTTTCTGTCTGTCCTGCCGATTTCGTTGAAGCGTTTCCATAAGGGTCTTTTCGACCGATCCGGGTATCGACCTGTGCGTTGACCCGATGACCTGCGGGCTGTCCCTCCGCAAACCGATCACTGAATCAGCACAGCGGGAATCCCCTGGTCCCGGCAATGAATGGGTCCGGCAGCCCAAAGGGACTTCCGAGGCCCGTCCGGCAGGAGAATCCGAAGGGACGCACAGGCAGGGCCTTTCAGGGAGTCCCCCCTACGCCCTGTCGATGTGTTTCGCCGCCCAGGATGAGACGATGGTGCGACCGCTGGTGACATCGACCGTTCTGGGCGTGGCAGGGGTGCCCGTGTTGACCGTCTATCATCCGGGAGACCGCTGCCGGATACGGGGAAAAGGTCCTGTTATTCATGAAGAATGATGATCAAGAGACCGGCTTGTTTCGGGGTGCGGCGCGCCCGGCGGCCTTCGGGGCAAGGATGCTTTTTGGGGAAACCGGCCTGGAAGAGAGCATGCAACGACTGACCGGACAGGGGAGTGAGCATGGAGTTCGAGTGTATCTTGTACGAGAAGCGCGGCAGGACGGCAACCATCACCTTGAACCGCCCACGGGTTCTCAATGCGATGAACCGGCGGCTCTGGCTGGATGTACAGGAGGCGCTCCGGGACGCGGAGAGCGACGGCGGCGTCAAGGTCCTCGTCATCACCGGCAGCGGCCGGGCCTTTTCGACCGGGGCGGATCTCAAGGAGTCGAAGGACCGTAGCCTCGAGGAGTACCGCGCCTATCTGGAGGAACTTCAGGAGGCCTCCCGCAGGATCATGCGCTTCGCGAAGCCCACCATCGCGGCCGTCAACGGCTACGCGCTCGGGTCGGGATACGAACTGGCGCTCGCCTGCGACATCCGCATAGCGGCGGAGGATGCCCAGATCGGCTCCCCGGAGGCGCGGGTGACCTCCTCGGTGACCGGAGGTGCGATGCGCCTCATCCAGGAACTGATCGGCCCGGGGCGGGCGAAGGAACTGCTCTTTACGGCCCGCAACATCGACGGCCGGGAGGCCGAGCGGATCGGCCTCGTCAACCGGGCCGTCCCGGCGGAGCAGTTGATGGAGACTGCCTATGCGATGGCGGAGGCGATCGCGGAGAACTCCTCGTTCTCCATGCGGATGATCAAGCGGGGCCTTCACATGGCCCCCGAGGTGAGCCTCGAGGCGCTGATGGACTACGAGATCGAGGCCTGTCTGGCCTGCGTGTCCACCAAGGAGCGGCAGGAGTCGCTCGTCCGGTTCGAGGGCCGCAAGCGGTCTTCATGAGACGGCCTTTTCGAGCGGCGTGGGCGCTCCCGCCCAGGGGATAAAAGGAAAAGGACAGGCGAAAGTGAGCGAAGGGATGCGCGGGTTGCAGCCGGAGCGCCCCTGGAGATTTCAGATGCGAAGGAGGGTTGATGCCACTGAAGAGGATATTGAATGCACAGTCGGTTGCCGTTGTAGGGGCTTCGAAGAGTGAAACGAAGCGCGGCTTTCAGGCCGTGCGGACCCTGATCGACGGGAAGTATGAAGGAAAAATCTTTCCGGTCAACCCGAAGGAGAAAAGCGTCCTGGGTTTCCGGTGCTACGAAAAGGTCTCGGATATCGAGGAACCGGTCGACCTGGCGCTCATCACCACACCGGCCGGGACGATCCCGGCGGTTCTGGATGACTGTGGAAAGAAGGGAGTTTCGGGGGCCGTCATCATCGCCGGCGGGTTCCGCGAGTCCGGCGCGGAGGGCCGGAGGCTCGAGGAGGAGGTGGTCGAGGCCGCGAACCGGAACAACGTGCGTATCATCGGCCCCAACACCTCCGGCATGATGAACCTGAAGACCGGTATGAACCTGGTCGGGCTGCCGGATGCGCCCAAGGGCGACATCGCGCTCGTCTCGCAGAGCGGAAACATGGCCCTTACGCTTATGACCGAGGCCCGCCTCAAGAGCCACAAAGGATTTTCCTATTATGTAGGCGTGGGAAATGAATCCGACATCCGTTTCCATGAATATCTGAGTTTCTTCAAGGAGGAGCCCGACACCCGGGCCGTCCTGATGTATGTCGAAGGGATGCGCGACGGCCGGCGTTTCCTCCAGGAGGCCTACAAGACCACGCTCCACAAGCCCATCATCCTTCTGAAGAGCGGGCGGTCCAAGACCGGCCGGCGGTCGGCCGGCTCCCACACCGGTGCGCTCGCGGGCATCTCCGAGGTGGCCCGCAGCGCGTTCAAGCGGGCCGGGATCATTGTCGTCGAAAAATCCGATGCGCTCTTCCCGATTGCCGAGACCCTCTCGAGCCTCCCCTCCATTCGGAACAACCGGGTGGCGATCCTGGCTGACGGCGGCGGCCACGCCACCATCGCGGCCGATATCCTGACGGACCTCGGCGTGGAGATCCCGGAAATGGAGCACAAGACCCAGGAGCGCCTGAAGAAGATCCTGCCCTTCACCGCCTCGGTGAGGAACCCGGTCGACGTGGCCGGGGGAACCGATGCGGACCCGTCCATCTTTGCAGAGTGCGCCCGGATCATCCTGAAGGACCCCCATGTGGGCGGGCTGCTCCTGGTCGGCCTCTTCGGTGGCTACGGGATCCGGTTCGCCGAAAGCCTCAAGTGGAAAGAGGAGGACTCTGCGCACCAGATGGGAAAGCTCGTCCGCAAGCGGGATAAACCGATCGTCGTCCACAGCCTCTACAGCTCCGCCAGGCCGCATTCCCTCGAACTCCTGCGGTACTACAACATCTCGGTTTACGACTCCCTCGACACGGCCTGCGAATGCATCGGGGCCTTGGCGGAGCGGGGGCGCTACCTGAGGGAATACCACGCCAAGGTCAACTTCGTCTTCAACTGGGGCGCCAAGGCGCGGCCGGAAGGGCGGGCCATCATCGAGACGGTCCGAAAGGAAGGCAGGAACTTCCTGCTCGAGCCGGAGGCCAAGCGGCTCTTTCAGATCCACGGGGCGCCGGTCAGCGACGACCGGCTTGCCCGGACGGCTGACGAGGCGGCGGCCATGGCGGCGGATTGCGGTGGCGAAGCGGCCCTCAAAATCGTCTCCCCGGACATCCTCCACAAGACGGATGCGGGCGGCGTGCGCCTGAACGTCATCGGGGAGGGCGCGGTGCGGCAGGCCTTCGAGGAGATCGTCGGCAACGCCCGAAGATACCGGCCCGACGCGGATATCCGCGGCGTGATGGTCTCGCCGATGGCTCCGCCGGGCCTCGAGCTGATCATCGGGACCAAGATCGACGACCAGTTCGGTCCGGTGATCATGTTCGGCCTCGGCGGCGTGATGGTGGAGGTCCTCCGGGACGTGGCATTCCGCGTCTTACCCATTTCCCCGCGCTCGGCCCGCAAAATGATGGAGGATGTTCGCTCGATCGCCATCCTGAACGGCGTCCGAGGAAACCCCCCGTACGACAAGACCGCGATTGCGCGGGTGCTGCTGCAGTGTTCGGAAATGATCGAATCCTATCCCGAGATCGCCGAAATGGACCTGAACCCTGTGATCGCCTATGAAAAGGGTGTGCGTATCGTGGATGCCCGGGTGATCCTGAAGGAAAGGCATGAAGAGAACGCCTGACGGGTGGACGTCCAGGCGTGATCGGACAGGATGCCACCCTGTGTGCCTGGCTCGAGGCAATCGACCGTTTCCGGTCAAAGCCGGTTGAGCGCTGAGGGTATTCCCTATGGCTGCAGGAGGGGTTCTGACGCCCGGCCTGCATCAGCCTGGTTCGGGGCGGCTTTCCTGCCGTGCTTCAGGGCGCCGCAAGCCCGCCGGACATCATGCAGTTCACTGAGAGAGGACATACGATGGAACGAGAGAAGATCAGATCACGGCTGCTCAAGATATTGGATCTGGCGCCTCCGATCAAGGAGATCCTGTTGTCGGAGGCCCCGCTCGATGACAAACGCCAAAGCATCCGGCATTTTCTGGAGGACATGCTGCGCAGGACGCTCGAGGACGATCCCTCGGTGCCCCCGCTCGAGTGCATCCAGGTCCGGGACGCCATCAGGGTCTTCGAAAGCATCCTGTCCAGGCGCAGCGAGCGCCTTGCGGGATACAGCCTGCTCGGGTACTTGAACGACCTGCTCCATCGGCCCGACTACCACGGCCTCGATCGGCCCTCGCCCGGTTTCCTGGCCGAGGTCGAGCATCTCATGCGCGGGGTGATGGGCAAGAGCGGCATCTACCAGGAGAAGATGCCGGCGTTTCCGAAGTATGAAGGCCGCCGGGCGGCGAAGCTCCGCTCCGCGGACCTCTCGCGCATGATGCATGCGGCGGAGAAGTTCATGGCGCTTTACGCCTGCGGCCTCGACGAGGATGTGATCCGGCGCCGCAGCCGCAACAAGGTCCGGATCCTCGACTACTTCAAGGCGACGGAGCTCGAATGGGACGACTGGCGCTGGCAGACGAAGCACATCATCCGCAACGCCGACACCCTCGCGGCCATGGTCGAGCTGACCGGGGACGAGTACCGGGCGATCAAGCTGGCGAGGGAAAACCGGATCCCCTTCGGCATCACGCCGTACTACCTGTCCCTCTTCGATCGAAAGCCCGGCGGGGGACGGGATACCGCCGTCCGGGCGCAGGTCCTGCCGAGTATGCACTATGTCACCAAGATGATGGCCCTGCGGGAGCGCTCGGAGCATTCGATGGACTTCATGCTCGAGCGCGACACCTCTCCGATCGAGGGCATCACGCGGCGCTACCCCTCCATCGTGATCTTGAAGCCGATCCTGACCTGCCCCCAGATCTGCGTCTACTGCCAGCGGAACTGGGAGATCGAAGACGTCTATTCGGCCAATGCCGCCCTCGGGCAGGAGAAGCTCGACCGGGCCCTGAACTGGATCGAAGAGACCCCGGAGATCCACGAGGTGCTCGTAACCGGCGGGGATCCGCTGCTGCTCTCGGACGACCGTATCGAAAACCTCCTCTACCGCCTCTCGAAGATCCCCCACGTGGAGAGGATCCGGATCGGCACCCGCACGCCGGTCACGCTGCCGCAGCGGATCACGGACACGCTGGTGCGGGACATCAACCACTTCCATCACCCCGGCAAGCGGGAGGTGATCATCATCACCCACTTCGAGCACCCCTACGAGATCACGCCCCAGGCCCTCGAGGCGGTGCAGAAGTTCAGACGCTACGGCATGGAGGTCTACAACCAGCTGGTCTACACCTTCTACAACTCGCGGAAGTTCGAGGCCGCCTTCCTGCGCCACAAGCTGCGCCTCATCGGGGTCACGCCTTACTACACCTTCAACACCAAAGGGAAGGAAGAGACCGACGAATACCGGGTGCCCATCAGCCGTCTGCTGCAGGAGCAGCACGAGGAGGCGCGGCTTTTGCCCGGGACCGTGCGGACCGACGAGATCGTCTTCAATGTACCGCGCCTAGGAAAGAATTATCTGCGCGCAAGGCAGCACCACGACGTCATCTCGATTCTGCCCGACGGATGCCGGGTCTTCGAGTTCCATCCCTGGGAGAAGAAGCTCGAACTGGTCGACACCTACGTCTACACGGACGTATCGATCTACGACTATGTGAAGCGTCTCAGGAGCGTGGGAGAGGACCCCGCGGACTATCGGACGATCTGGTACTATTATTGAGCTGCACCTTCCCGGCGGCTTCGCGTGCGGCGCGGATCAGATCGGTCCGCAGGTCGTGGAGCCGCATCTCGATGCCGGCCGGGTACTCGTGGGGGTTCAGGAGCCTGCGGATGGCCGGGTGCAGGCGCTCGAGCTGATCCAGGCACCGCTGCCGGCCCATCGAACGCGTGAAAATTTTCTGTACCAGCCATTTTCTGCCATCGTCTGGACCAGTTCGATAAACATCGCCCTTATAAATCCGTTTTTCCAGGCGTCAAATCTGGAAAAGACATGCTTTGATCAGTCATGTGGTCGGGGTGGTATTTCCCAAAGGGAAGAGTTGACAGTGCTCGATAATTGGCTTGTTTAGCATAAGGAACATAATCTGCGACAGCAGAATTGACAGCCGTTATTATTAACTGTGCTATGATCCCTGCCAATCCACCGCCAACCTGTTGACCTCCGGAAAGATCGACTACAACTGTTCCTCTATAACTCCATAAAGTTTGTTCAGTTATTGTAGATTTCAACTCAGCTTCGATAGCAACTGTTAGTGTGGAAGCGATTACAATATAACTAAGATCCCATTTTTTTATCGTTGTAAATAGAACCGCATCCGCGCCAAAATATTCACGGAATTTACTGATGGGCATATTTAATAGCAATTCAGTATCATACAGACCTTCCATTTTTAGAATGTCAGTTGTGATTTCATATGGGAAGATATAAAATCCCCAATAAGAAATGGCCTCTTGAACTGTGGTAGCGTAGTATTGTTTAGCGTCTGCAGCTGTCGACTCGTTTATAGGAGGCAAGACAAGTATGGCAACTGGCGATTCTTCATACATCTTTGGAAACTCTTCGCCTTTAGTCGTCATTTGAACCGTGGCACATCCAGACACCATTGCGCCAAGGAAAAGCAAAGGTAACAAAAGAGAAAAGAAGATCCTGCTAGTTTTTTTCACTTTCCAAATCTCCTATTTCTTTTTCATTCTGGATTGAAATTTCCGCTGGGGTATTTCCCCGTTCATTTCCGTCTGCAGCACGTTTTTCGGCTTGTTGAATCAGTCGGCCCATAAGAATGCCCGATTCAGGATATGTATTCTGTTCAAGTTGAAACAATTCAATCGCCCTTTGAGTGTTGTTCTCCATAGAGTATATATACCCAAGCTCAGCGTAAACGCCTGGAGGAACCCTTAAATTTCGAGTTTTGGACTCATCTATGATGGCTTCGAGGCCGGCTTTATGCTCTGATAGTGACTCAGCACAAGGATTTTTTTTCGCATTATATAAGTTGCCGGAATAATTTCCCCAATAATACATTTGGCTTTTCGGAGTGCACCCGACAATGACGACGCTCAAAGCCAGCATGGTAAAAAATAGAAAAAACTTATAATTCATGGAATATGTACCTCCACGGTTGATCCTTTATTGACCATTAAGAGACGCTTAACGACAACGGTCCCATTCCTTTTTACTAGGATTTCGTGTTTTCCGGGAATAATTTCATATAGTACGCGGCCTTCTCTATGAATTTTCTGGCCAGTCTGTGAATCTGTGTAATAATTACCCTCTATCAAAATTCCATTGCCATCATCAATATAAAAAATAGCGTTCTCAGTGTTGCCAGTAAAGTGCAGATAGGATTGGCGATCTGGTTCAATGACGCCTTCTTGATATCCGCATCCGCATATTGCTAAAGATAAAAAGCTAAGTATAACAAATATTGCCCTTATTTTCATATCGAATCACCTGTCGCTTTCACTTATGTATAATTGTGAGAAATCATTCTTTTCAATAAATGGAGATAAAGAACCATGGGCTAGGTTGCATAAGGATACTTCGTTTTCGACGGTATCTCCAACACACTGAACGACTTCTAGTTCCGCGATTTTATGCCCGGGAAGCGTCAGAAACATATTGGTTTGCGGGTTCTTAACTTTTTTCCCTTCCTGGATCACCTCGAAGAATGATCCAGGTTTTATGTTTTGTGATTGACCTCCTGAAATGATGAAGTATCCATCTTCATATCCTAAGATGTATGCCTTCCAAGGCTTATCCAGTAGGTTCTCAATGATATTCGATGATAGATTATTAATGGCCGTTTCTAGTGCCTTATCGTTAAGTGCGGAATCGTATCCTGCTTTCTGCCCGACACCGAAAACAGTTCCTGCCTCGGAAAATGCTTCCCCTTCACCTTCTTCGGAATATATGATTTGCCCAGTATAAACGTCGATCAATCTAATATGGACTTTAGCATAGGCGATTTGCTTTTTGACTCTACTGAAAATTCCAACTTCACTTTGATCCTTTCTTCCGAAAGCAGTGACTGATCCAACAATCAGATAGTCTGCCATGTTGCGAAGGTTCCCTGCATTTCCGAGTGCAAGCTCCTTTTCGATTTTATCCAAATCCGCCCTTTCAAGGAGGATGAATTTGTCTGTTGCCATCAATTTGGCAGAAAGAATATCCAATGCCTGTTTTCCGATTCTATCATTGCTTGCATCGATGAAAAAACTTTGGCCATATCTGGTCTCATTGGAGAAACGGGCGACCGCCACTTTGCGCTTGAGGCCTTTTGGTGTTTCCTCTTGTGACTGCTGCAGCGTTTTGCTGATTACAGGTTGTTGGGGCATTTGCACCACGGTATCTTCGTCGAGCGTGGCGCATCCTGCAGCCAGCAGTGCAAATGAGGCGATGATGAGCAAAGGGTTCTCTTTTCGCATTCGATTTCTTCTCCTGTTCTATCTGGCTGGTTTATAAGAGCGGCTACTTCCCGGCGGCTTCGCGTGCGGCGCGGATCAGATCGGTCCGCAGGTCGTGGAGCCGCATCTCGATGCCGGCCGGGTACTCGTGGGGGTTCAGGAGCCTGCGGATGGCCGGGTGCAGGCGCTCGAGCTGATCCAGGCACCGCTGCCGGGCCGCGCTGGAGGCGGGAACGTCGTAGATCAGGCGGCCTCCCTTGAAGATCGGAACGAGGAGATCCTCGTGGGGACTGCCGGTCGGGATGCGCATCAGACGGGTGGGATTGAGCGGGTCCACGATCGTGCAGGGTTCTTCGACGCCCAGCTGGACATCGTAGATGGCATCCGCCTTGAAATCGTTGTTGCGCCGGTACCGGCGCACCTGCAGGACCCCGGGGGTCGTGACCTTGATCAGCTGCTCGGATAGCTTGACCTTGTAATCCCAGCGGCCGTCCTTGTTTCGCACCGCCGTGAGCTTGTAGACTCCGCCGAGGGCGGGATCGTCGTAGGCGGTGGCCAGGCGCGTCCCGACCCCCCAGCTGCTGATGGGGGCGTCCTGCACCTTGATGCTGTGGATGACGTGTTCATCGAGGTCGCTGCTTCCGACGATGCTCTTGTCTCCGAATCCCGCCTCCTCCAGGATCTTCTGGGCCTCGCTGCTGAGGTAGGCAAGATCCCCCGAGTCGATCCGGATCCCCACCATCTCGTGTCCGGCCTCGCGCAGCTCCTTCGCCACCGCGACGGCGTGGCGGACCCCCTGGAGCGTATCGTAGGTGTCCACCAGAAAGATGCAGTTGTTGGGCATGGCTTTGGCGTAGTCCCGGAAGGCCTGCAGTTCGTCATCGAAGACCATCACCCAGCTGTGGGCGTGCGTGCCCTTGACCGGGATGTCGTAGAGCTTTCCGGCCAGGACGTTGGACGTCCCGGAGCAGCCGCCAACGAACGCGGCGCGGCTGGCGGAGACCCCGCCGTCGATCCCCTGGGCGCGCCGCAGTCCGAACTCCATGACGGGGTCGCCTTCGGCGGCCAGACAGATGCGCGCCGCCTTGGTGGCGACCAGGGTCTGGAAGTTGATCATGTTCAGCAGGGCCGACTCGAGGATCTGGCACTGCAGCAAAGGGCCGGTGACGCGCACCAGGGGTTCCTGCGGAAAGACGACGGTCCCCTCGGGCAGGGCGTCCAGGTTGAAGGTCAGGGTGAGGCCCTTGAGGTATTGGAGAAAGGCGTTATCGAAGATGGGGCGGCCATCGTTGCCGGGGATGGTGCCGAGGTAGGCGATGTCTTCGTCGTCGAAGCGGAAGTTCTGCAGGTAGTCGATGACCTGGCTGAGGCCGCATGCCACCGCGTAGCCGCCCTTGAAGGGGTTTTGCCGGAAGGTCAGGTGGAAGGCCACCTCCTTGTCCGCCATCCCGAGTTTCCAGTAGCCGTAGGCCATCGTGAGTTCGTAGAGATCGGTCAGCAGGGTGAGGGAGTGGCGGTAGAGTTTGTTCAGGATCTCCATGGACTGCATCTCCTCGTTGGACGGGATCCATCGGCGCATGCACGGTTTACCTTCGCTGAAAGGACCGGGGCTGCAGGGGGGCGTTTGAACGAACGGTGAGGGCGGCGCCTTCTGGGATACCACAGCGCACATATTCCCTTGGAAAACGCACTATAGGCATGTTTGCCCCTTTTGATCAACGGGATTTTTGGTTTTTCACGAAGGAATTGTGAGAAACGGTGTGTTTTGGGTTCAGAGGGAGGCGCCGAATCAGGCGCGCTTCGCGGGCCGGAGGAATCGTCCGAGGTGCCTGGATATATCGTGAAGAATGGACAGGGGGCTGCGCCTCAGGTTTTCTGAGACGTGGTTGATGAGGCGCTGTTCGGGCGCGCGGCCAGCGGTGCCCCTCTTGCGGGTGGATCTCTTCGTGAGTGGGAGCCGGCCGGTTTTTGCGCTTGACTTACAGTGATATTTACAGTATTGTGTGCCTCTATAGGCATCCAATACCACCACAAAGGGGCGCAGGATGAAGTTGACGGATAAACAGAAGGCCTTCCTGGACTATCTGGTCCGGTACCGGTCGGAGTGGGGGGAGGCGCCGAGCTTCGACGAAATCCGCCGGCACTTCGGATTCCGTTCGTACAACGCGGTCACGACCTATCTCGATATCCTGGAGCGGAAGGGGTATATCCGGCGTCCGCGGGAGAAGAACCGCAAGCGGGCCATCGAGGTGCTCCGGCCGCTGGAGGCCCGGCGGTTCGAATTCCCGCTCCTCGGGAAGGTCGCCGCCGGGAAGCCCATCGAAGCGGTGGAGGACCGCCGGGCGATCGAGGTGCCTCCCTCCATGGCGGCTTCGGGAGACCATTTCGTGCTGCAGGTCACGGGGGATTCCATGATCGAGGACGGCATCCTGGACGGGGATTTCGTTGTGGTCAGGAAGCAGGCCGTGGCTGAAAACGGCGATACGGTGGTGGCCCTCATCGACAACGAGGCGACGGTGAAGCGCTACTACCGGCGGCCGGATCACGTCGAACTCCGGCCGGCCCACACCGGCATGGCCTCCATCCGGTTGGCGGAGGGGGACCTGCGCATCGACGGCAAGGTGGTCGGGGTGATCCGCTATTACAGGTAGGGCTCCGTATCGCCGTTTCCGGCTCGAAAATTGAACGTGTTTGTGCGGTGACTGCCGCAAGGGCGGGTGCGTGCTATGGAGCGCCAGATCATCCATCTTCATATTCCGGCCTTCGCCGTCGCGGTGGAGGAGGTCTGCCGGCCCGGGCTGAAGGGGCGGCCGGTGGCGGTGGCGGTGCCCCGCTCGGACCGGGCCCCGGTGCTCTGTGTGTCGCAGGAGGCCCGGAGACAGGGGGTCTTCAAGGGCATGCCCTTCATGGCGGCCCGCAAACGGTGCCCGGACCTGCTGCGCCTGCCCCCCAACCCCGATCTGGTCGACCGCGCGTGGCAGGCCCTGACGGGGATCACCGGCCGGTACACCCCGCTTTGGGAGCCGTTCAGGCCCGGGCATGTCTACCTGGACATGACAGGCACCGGGCGCCTCTGGGGGCGGGCCAGGGACGCCGGGCAGCGGCTCGAGCGAGAGGTCCGGACGCGGATCCGGCTGGCAGGCAGTGTCGGCCTGGCAGGGAACAAGATGATCTCGAGCATCGCCTCGCGGGTGCAGGGACGCCCGGGTCTGCTGGACGTCCATCACGGGCTGGAGGCCGCGTTCATGGCCCCGCTGCCGGTGGACATGGTCCCCGGCATCGGGCCCGTCCGGCGGAAGATCCTCCTCGAAGAACTGCGGATCCGGCTGGCGGGCGAGTTGGCCTCCCTGGACGACGGGTCGCTCCGGCTGATCTTCGGCGGCCGGGCCCACGTCATCCGGCAGCGGGTCCTCGGGATCGATCCGACGCCCGTCCGTTCCGAGGCCGCCCGTCCGGTGGTGTCCGCCGGCGTGAGTCTGCCCGGGGACGAAAACGACGACGACCGGCTCCTGGGGGTGCTTGCCCGGCTGGTGGAGGCGTGCGCCGCCCGGCTGCGGGAAAAGGCCCTCCGGCCCCGCCGGGCGGGTCTGATGATCCGCTACGGGGATCTGGAGGAGGTCCACCGCCAGATGAAGCTTCCCGTCTACAGCTGGTGGGAGTTCGAATTGAACCCCTGGATGGCGCAGCTTTTCAGGAAGGCCGCATCCCGGCGGGTCGGGATACGGGCCATGAGGGTCTGGTTTCGGGACTTCGCCCCGGAAAGCGGCCAGCTCAGCCTGTTCCCTGAGGCTGCACCGCAGAAGGAAAAGGCCTGCGACCTCGTCCGGGCGCTCGAGCGGATCCGGGGGCGCTACGGTGCGGATGCGGTCCGGCGTGCGCGTCTGCCCCTGCAGGGCGACCTGGGCGGTGTGAGGGAGGGGGCATGAGCCATGGAGGATTTCGTCCATTTGCACGTCCACTCCCACTTCTCCAAGGGCTGGGGGATCGGCGGGGTCGAACGGCTCTGCAGCGCCGCGGCGGCCCTGGGCATGCGGCGGCTGGCCCTGACCGACACCAACGGCCTCTACGGCCTGGTCCCTTTCCTCCAGGCCGCGCGGGAGCACGGGATCACGCCCATCGCCGGGAGTGAACTCGTGCACGGGGGGCGCCGGGCGGTGCTGCTGGTCAAGGACGAGGCAGGCTACGCCAATCTTTCCGCGGTGATCTCGGCCCGTCACTGTGATCCGGACTTCGATCTCATCGGGGTCCTGCGGGACAGGCGGCGCGGCCTGACGGTCCTCTCGGACGACATCCGCCTCCTGAAGGCGCTGCGGAGGGACAGCCGGGACGATTTGTTCGTCGAGATGTCGCCCGGGTACGGGATGGCCCGGGCCTATGCCTTCGCCCGCCGGAGCGGCCTGCCGCCCGTAGCGACGAGCCGGGTCTTTCTCGTGGAGCGCGGGGATTTCCCCCTGCACCGGATCCTCCGGGCCATTGCCGAAAACAGCACCCTCTCGCGCCTGGAGCCGGCGGATGTCTGCAGGGAGGCGGATTTTCTCCAGCCCCCGCCGGCCATGATCGACCAGTTTCCACACGCCCCGGCGGCCGTTGCCAACACCCTGCGCGTGGCGGACGGCTGTCTGACGGCGTGGGAGTTCAACCGGATCGTCTTTCCCCGCTTTGCGGGGATGGGCGACCGGGAGGCCTTCGACCGCCTCTACCAGGCGGCCCTGGAGGGTTGCCGGCGGCGCTGCGGTCCGCTCACCGAGGCCGTTCGCAGGCGCCTCGACCACGAGATGGAGATCATCCGCGCCAAGAACTTTGCCCATTATTTCCTGGTGGTGGCGGAGATGACCCGCAAGGTCCGCTACTCCTGCGGGCGCGGCAGCGCCGCGGCCTCCCTCGTGGCCTATGCCCTGGGGATTACGCATGTGGACCCCGTGCGGCACAACCTTCTCTTCGAGCGGTTTCTGAACCCGGGGCGCCTGGACCCGCCCGACATCGACGTGGATTTCGCCTGGGACGAGCGGGAGCAGGTGATGGACGAGGCCTTTGCGCGCTACGGCCACCGCCGGGCGGCCATGGTGGCCAACCAGAACACTTTCGGGGCGCGGGCGGCGGTGCGCGAGGTGGCCAAGGTGTTCGGCCTGACGGAGGGCGAGATCGCCCGCGTGACCGGCAGGATCGGCTACGGGTGGCGGCTCGGCAAGATGGGGGCGGAGCTCCGGATGCACCCCCGGATGCGCGGCCTCGACTTCAAGGAGCCTTGGGGTGCGATCCTGGATGCCGCGGTCAAACTGGAAGGGCATTTCAACCACCTGTCCACCCATTGCGGCGGGATGGTGGTGGTGCCGGACGACATCCGCCGCTACTGTCCGGTGGAGATATCGGCCAAGGGGGTGCCGGTCCTTCAATGGGAAAAGGATGCGGTGGAGGATGCGGGGCTGGTGAAGATCGACATCCTCGGCAACCGGAGTCTGGCGGTGATCCGGGACGCTCTCGCCATGGCGTCGGAGAACCACCCGGGCCGGGTGCCGGCCTATGACGAACTCGATCCGCTCGACGACCCCGCGGCCGTCCGCATCTTCCATCGGGCCGACACCTTCGGGGTCTTCTACTTCGAGAGTCCGGCGACCCGGCGGGTCCTGACCCAGGTCAGCCGGGGGGTCGATTTCGAGGCGTACCGGCGGATGGACCATTTCCATCTGAACGTGGTGGTCACCTCCATCATCCGACCGGCCTCCAACCAGAGCATTCACACCTGGGTGGAGCGTTTACACGGCGCGCCGTGGGAGCCGCCCCATCCGCTGTTGCGCCCCGTTCTGGAGGAGACGCTCGGGGTGATGGTCTTCCAGGAGCAGCTGAGCCTGGCGGCGGTCCACCTGGCCGGGTTCGAGGCCGGGGAGGCGGACACCCTCCGCAAGGTCGTGAGCAAGAAGCACCGCGAGAAGAGGCTCAAGGACTTCTACGCGCGGTTCTGCGCCGGCGCCGCCCGGCGGGGCGTGGGGCGGGAGACCGTCGAGGATGTCTGGCGCATGATGATGGGCTTCGACGGTTACAGCTTCTGCAAGCCCCACTCGGCAAGCTACACGCTCGTAGCCTACAAGTCGGCCTGGCTGCGGGCCCGTTACCCGGCCGAGTTCATGGCCGCGGTGATCTCGAACGGCGGGGGCTACTACAACACCTTCGGATACATCTCCGAGGCGCGACGCATGGGGCTGCGGGTTCTGCCGCCGGACATCGATGCGAGCGCGTCGGCCTACACCGGCGTCGGGCGGGATGTGCGGGTGGGGCTGATGCAGCTGAAGGCCCTTTCCGCGGAGGGCGCCGCGGCTATCCTGGAGGAGCGGGGCAAGAACGGGCCTTTCGGGTCCTTCGAGTCCTTCCTGGGGCGCATGCGGGGGCGGATTACGCTCCAGGACGCGCGCATCCTGATCAAGGCGGGCTGCTTCGACCGCCTGGAGGGGGAGGCCGCCCGCCCGGCCCTCGTCTGGCAAGCCTTGGGCTTTTTCGCCCGCGATCGAAGCCGGAGGTGCCCGGGCCTCTTCGATCGCCCCGATCCGGCTCCGATGCGCCCGCCCGGCCGCGGGGAGCCGCTTTGCCGCGCCGACCGGCTGCGGCAGGAGTCCGAGACCCTCGGTTTTTACCTCTCGGTCCATCCCATCGCGTGCTATCGGGATGCCCTCGTGCGGCTGCGGCCGGCCTGGGCCCGGGACCTGCGGCGTTGTGTGGGGCGTGAGGTCACGGCCGTCGGGTGGTGGGTGACCGGCAAGACCGTGCACACGCGGGGCGGGGAGGCCATGAAGTTCGTGAGTTTCGAGGACCCCACCGGGATCTACGAAGCGGTCTTTTTCCCGCGGGTCTACGACCGGTACTGCCACCTGCTGGAGGCGGCGCGGCCCTATGTCCTCAAAGGCCGGGTGGAGGACGACGGCGGGGCATTGAGCCTGAACGTGCGCTGGATCGGCTTTCTGGACAAGTACACGGGGTGCGGATGTCCGCAGGAGGCGGGGGCGGCGCAAGGATCGGCCGGTGGGGCCTGAGGCCTGCAGGCGGATTTTTCCTGGAAAAACATCCGATAATGGCTATCATGGGATTTCGACACCGGCCCGGGCGGCCATCCGCCGCCTGCGGGGTCCGGTGGACAAACACGGATAAGCCGACGGGAGGAGACGATCCCATGTCCCATTACGTTTTGTTCGCACTGATGTTCGCCGGCGGCATGGCTGTCGCCCTCCAGCCCTCCATCAACGCACGCCTCGCTCAGAAGGTGGGGTTTCTTGAAAGCTCCTGCATATCGTTCGCTGTAGGGACTCTGGCCCTCCTGGCGGTGGTGCTCGTGACGGGGCGTGGCAGCCTGAAGGGGATTTACGACGCCGCGTGGTGGGAACTGACAGGCGGGTTTCTGGGGGCCATGTTCGTGACCCTGACGATCGTCGCCGTTCCCCGGATCGGGACAGCCGCCGCCATGGGGGCGACGATCGCGGCGCAGTTGACTACGGGGCTCATTCTGGACCACTACGGCTGGTTTGGGTTCAAAGGGATCCCTTTCGACATGCGGCGTATGGCGGGGGTGCTGCTCCTCATGCTGGGCGCCCTGCTGCTCTTCAAGCGGTAGGCGGATGTTCTTCCCGTTGCGGCGCGGAGTGGAAACGGGCCTTCGAACCGCCTGTCATGCGCCTTTCCAACCGGTGTCCTCCATATAGCGATCCATATCGAAGCGGACCCATTTGAAGCGTTTCTGCAAGCCTTCGGGGATCTGTCCGCCGATGCGTGCCATGAAGAGGTTCTCAGGCCGGAGCAGGACGTTGGGTTCGTTGGTCTGAAAGGTCCTGAAACCGAAGGCCGAGAACAGCCCGATCAGCATCTCGCGGTAACGGATGGGGGTGAGCCCCGTGCCTTCGAGGTCCCAGGTCCAGGAGTACCCGACCATGTAGAAGATGCGGTTTTCCTTCAGGGGGTGATCGACGAGGGCGCGCAGCATCTCCCGCGCGATGCCGGCGGAGCGCCAGGCGGCGCCTACCTCGATCACGGCGACCTCCATCATGGTCCGCTCGCCTACCCGGACCCAGCGCTCCTCCTTCGAGGGATATTCCAGCAGGGCCACACCCACGATGTCGCCTTTTTCCGTGCAGGCGAGCGTGACGTTCTGCTCCTCTTTCGAGGCGGCTGCAAGCAGGGTCTCTTTGTCCGAGAGGAGCGGTTTGTAGGCGGTGTACCGTTTGAGCGAGGGGTCGAAATCCAAAGGCCCGATCATCTCGGGGGGGCAGAACGATTGGATATCGACGGGGCCTCTAGGGGTCTGCAGGCGGGTGACCTGTGGCGGGAAGCGGCTCATCGGCTCAAAAATCGCCCCAGGTCGGATAGAGCGTTCTCGTCATCACCACCGTGACGTAGCACATCCCGTCCGGGCACCTGAAGCCGTCCTCGACGACACACCGTTCGACGAAGGCGCACTGGCCGAGCGTCTCGATCACGTCGTTTTCGAGCCCCATCACGAGGTCCGCGCGGAGGGTCTCGATGTCGAACTCCATGGCCCGGCGAATGAGATCCAGGGTCATCCATGTGCACAGGCCGAGCTTTCGAAACGGGGGCAGGACCGCGAGCTGCAGGGTGCTCGTGTGGCGGCGGCCGCCGTAGCCGGGGCGTAAGATGGCGCCGAATCCCACCACTTCGTCTTCACAAAGGGCTAGAATGCCGAATGTCCGACCCTCCAGATGCCGATCGATCCAGCCTTCGACGACGCCCCGCTCGCAGGGATCTTCACCGAAGCACCAGCGCTCGATGAGCGGCAGCCTTTGAAAGAGCCCGAGCAACCCGTCGGCGTCCGCCTTGCCGGGAGGGCGGATGAGCACTTCCCGGCCGTCCGGCAAAAGGATCTCCTTGGGGTATTTCTTGTCGATCGATGCGCGGGGTCCGCTCGACGCTGTCATGGCCGCGGCGTCCTTTCAGTCGTCCGCCACTGCGGCCCCTGAGCGTACCAGGAGGTAGCGGTCGGGCTGGAGGCGGGCGAAGAGGGCCGCGCCGGGGCAGGGCGCCACCTGTTTGACGGGGTAGGCACCCCCGAGGATCTGGTAGATCTCGAGGCAGCAGGAGCACAGGTGGGCCGTACGGTCGATGGAATAAGGAACGATCCGTCCTGCTTCTTCGACGAAGCAGCGCGGATGGATGAAATTGGCGTGATTGGCCGTGTGGGTGAGGAAGAGCGCGTTGAAGTGGGATTCCTCCGAGCCCATGCGGTGCGCCCAGCGGAGATAGATCGCTTCCTCGCGCGGCAGGACGTTGAGCCAGGCCGGGGGCATCCGCGCCTTCAGCATGGGGTCTTCGAGAAGGGCGCGCTTGTCCTCCTTGTCGGCCAGGCGGGGCGGAGCGAAGTCCGATTCGGTGACGACCGAAGCGAGACGGTCTTCATAGCCGGGCAGGGCTGCGGCGCTCACGACCGCGTGGAGGCCGTCCTTGTCGGAGGTGTGGTACCAGGCGCCGGCGCGTTTGCAGGTGTCATCCCAGACCTCGGGCGCGACGGTGCTGATCCGATTGAAGGAGTCGAACGGGGTGCAGACGACTCCTTTGGCGGCCTTCACCTTGATGCCTTGCGCGGTGAGGTTCTCCCTCAAGCGGGCTGTATCCTCCGGCGTAAGCCAGTAAATGAACTTTCTGTAGGGGCCAGTGCGTTTGCCTTTGAGATCCGGCGTTGCGGGCTGCATGTCTTCCTCGTGTTCCTCCGGAAATGGTGATTCAGCACCCTGAACTTTTTGTCCGGGCATGAAAAACCCCTGCCGATATCGAAGAAGTCGGCGTCTCAAGCGGCGGATTGTGCAACCCCGCCCGTGTCTACATGCCCGAGAGGCTCTCGAATCGATCATGCCACAGCAGAGTCCGAATGGCAACCTTGCAGGGAGGCTTTTATCCGTGCGGATTCTGCGAAAGGATCGCGAGGGGTTTTTCTGTTTGAAGCGCTATGTTTTTTATGACATAATCAAGCAACGAAATTTGGTCCGCTCTTTGAGATGTGTACGCGGTGGAGCCGTTTGGACTGTAGGGTTCGATCGGTGGGCGGATTCGATCTGGAGCCTTTGTACATGGAGTCTTTTTTCAAGCTGAAAACGACTGCCGAAGTCGTGACCCTGATCAACGCGTTCGATCCTTTGGATGAGGAAAGTCTGCCGGTCGACAAGGCCTTTGGCCGCGTACTGGGGCGGGATTTCCTTGCCCCGGAAGATCTGCCGGCCTTTTTCAAGTCCGCGATGGATGGGTTTGCCGTCCGGGCCAGAGACACCTTCGGGGCTTCCGAGGGACTGCCGGCCCTTCTGAATTTGGCCGGGGAGGTTCGAATGGGCGCTGCTCCCAAGGTCAAGGTCGGGGAGCAGGAGGCCGTGCGGATTGCCACGGGCGGCATGCTGCCCGACGGTGCCGACGGGGTGGTCATGGTGGAGTATGCGGAGCTGCTCGACGAAACGACCCTGGAGGTTTCACGGCCGATCGCGCCTCTTGAGAATGTCATCCAGCCGGGAGACGATTTCAGGAAGGGCGCGGCGGTGATCCCGAAGGGTGTGCGCCTGCGCATGCAGGAGATCGGGGCACTGGCCGGTTTCGGTTGCGCGGAGGTTTCGGTCCACCGGCGTCCGGTGGTCGGCATCATTTCGACGGGCGACGAGATCGTGCCCTGTGATGCGCTGCCTGCCCCCGGCCAGGTGAGAGACATCAACCGCTATACGCTGGAGGCGTTCTGCCTCCGCCACGGTGCGGAGCCGCAGCATTTCGGGATCTGCCCGGACCGGTTCGAGGCCCTGGAGGCCAAGATGACGGACGCCCTGGGGCTTTGCGACACCGTCTGGGTATCCGGGGGCAGTTCGGTCGGCATGCGCGACTTGACCCTGTCCGTTCTGGAGGCCTTGCCCGGTTTCGAACTGCTTGTCCACGGGGTCTCCATCAGCCCGGGCAAACCGACCATTCTTGGCCGTTGCGGCGGCAAGCCTTTTGTGGGGTTGCCCGGCCATGTCGCTTCGGCCCTGGTGGTCGCGGAGGTTTTTCTGCGTCCGCTGCTCGGAAGGCTTTCCGGGGTGGCCGCAGAGGCTGAGGAGGGGCCGAAGGAGGTCTCGGCCCGCCTGGCGCGCAACATCGAATCCGTCACAGGCCGAGAAGACTACGTCCGCGTCAGGCTCTTCGACGACGCCGGAACCCTGGCGGCCGAGCCCGTTTTCGGGAAATCCGGCCTCATATCCACGCTGATCCGCGCCGACGGCCTCGTGAAGATCGGTTTGCACACCGAGGGGCTTTATCAGGGGGAGACCGTGCGTGTCATGCTGCTCGAGTGAGGGAAGGAGATCGGGGTTTGAAGAGAAACGTCTATCTGGATATGAAGACCATCGAAGAGGCGCAGGGCCTCTTTCTCGAGCGTTTCGGCCGCGGCAGGCGAACGGAGGCCGAGCGTGTCGAGGTGAGCGAGGCGCTGGGGAGGATCACCGCCGAGCCGGTCTTCGCCCGCTGGTCTGTGCCGACTTACCACTCGGCGGCCATGGACGGGGCGGCGGTCCGTGCCGCGGACACTTATGGGGCGACCGAGACCCGGCCGCGCCGGCTCGAGATCGGAAAGGAGGCTGTCTGGATCAACACGGGCCAGCCCATGCCGGCGGGATTCAACGCCGTCATCATGATAGAAAAGATCCATCCCCTGGGTGCGGATCGGATCGAGATCAGGGCCTCCGCCTACCCCTGGCAGAATGTGCGCAAGGTGGGGGAGGACGTCGTCGCCAGCCAGTTGCTCTTTACGCAGGATCACCGGATCCGGCCCTACGACATCGGTGCGCTCATCAGCGCAGGGGTCTTTGACGTGCCGGTCCGACGTCGCCCGCTGGTCGCGATCATCCCGACAGGTACCGAGATCGTTCCTTTCGAGGATGCCCGGAGGATCGATGCGCCAGAGGGCACGCAGATCGTGGAGTCCAACGCGCATCTTCTCTCGGCTCTGGTCGAGGAGTGCGGCGGCGAGGCCGTGATCTGTCCGGTGGCGCCGGATCAGGAGGACCGCGTCCGTCAGGCGCTCCAAGAGGCCCTTGATCTGAGCCCCCATGTGGTGATAGTCAATGCAGGATCATCCGCCGGCAGCAGGGACTTCACCGCGCACGCCATCGGTTCGATGGGCGAGATCCTGGTCCACGGCGTGGCGATGATGCCGGGGAAGCCGACCATCCTGGCCGATGTCGGCGGCAGACCTGTCGTTGGAAACCCAGGGTACGCCGTCTCATCGGTTCTTTCCTTCGAGCATTTCGTCAAACCGCTCCTCTACCGTCTGCAGGGGCGTCGCTTGCCGACGGGGCAGACCGTAGTGGTTACGCCGGTGAGAGACATCCCTTCGAAACCGGGGGTCGAGGAGTTTCTCCGCGTCAATATCGGCCAGGTAGGCGGCCGTTATGTCGCCGTGCCGCTGCCGAGGGCGGCCGGGTCCATCACGAGTCTGACCCGGGCAGAAGGCCTGATCAGGGTTCCTCTTCTGACGGAGGGGATCTCACGCAAGGAGACGGTGGAGGCGACGCTCCTCGTGGACCGTGAAGAGTTGAGCCGGACGGTGGTGATGATCGGAAGCCACGACATGACCATCGACATCCTGGCCGACGAATTACGGCGGCTGGGCCTCCCGGCCCGGATCGTCTCGGGGAATGTGGGAAGTCTGGGAGGGTTGCTGGCACTCAAGAAAGGATCGTGCCACATGGCTGGTTCGCATCTCCTGGATGTGGAATCCGGCCGGTACAATCTGCCTTACATCGAGCGCTACTTGAAGGAAGTGCAGGTGGCCGTCTTTCACCTCGCCTTGAGGGACCAGGGCCTGATGGTCGCCAAGGGCAACCCCAAGGGGATCGAAAGCCTTCAGGATTTGACGCGGCCGGACGTCCTGTTCGTCAATCGGCAGGCCGGTTCGGGAACGCGGGTTCTCCTCGATTACAGCCTCCAATCGGGCGGTATTGATTCTGCCGACGTCAGGGGGTATGATCAGGAGGAATTCACGCACACGGCCGTCGCGGTGGATGTCGTGAGCGGGGTGGCGGATTGCGGGATGGGGATCTTCGCCGCCGCCAAGGCGCTGGACCTCGATTTTATCCCCGTAGTGCGGGAGCAGTACGACGTCGTGGTGCTGCGCGAGGCGCTCGAGTCCGAGGCGGTCCGGATGGCGATCGAAACGATGCGATCCGATGATTTTCGACGACGCGTCACGGCGATGGGGGGCTACGATCCCTCTCGAAGCGGTGAACTCTGGCAGGAGGTGGGTTGAGGTGGAGGAGCGAAAAGCACAGCCGGACAGCGAGGGCGCCGAAGCCCTGCGGTTGAAGACGCGGCTTTGGATCGTCGATGAAAACGATCGTATCATCATGGGCGAAGGCCGGAGGGAAATCCTCGAAACGATCGACAAGACCGGGTCCATCAACCAGACGGCCAAGCTCATGAAGATGTCCTACAAGGCGGTCTGGGGCAAGATCAAGGCGACCGAAAAGACGCTGGGGCGGCGGATTGTGCACACGGACCGGAAAGAAGGCACGCATCTGACCGATGCCGGACGTGAACTCCTCGAAAAGTACCGGGTCCTGAAAGAGCAGTGCATCGCCGAAGAAAACCGGATGTTTTCGAAGCTGTTCAGGGGCCAGGCGCCGAGCTGAGGGGGGAGCTTCGCGTCCAATGGGGACTGGGCGCTCGGTTATGAACGCCCCCGGTCAGGAGGAGATGATGAAGGTCAACAAGCTGGATCACATCTGTATCGCCGTCCGGGATTTGGAGGCGGCTAAAAAGTTTTGGGAGCCGGTTCTCGGAAAGAGCGGACCGGACGATGCCTACGTCGATGAGCCGGAGAAGATCCGCGTGGCGCGGTATTGGGTCGGCGAGGTGGGTTTCGAGTTGATGGAGTCGACGACGCCGGACGGCCCGGTGGCCAAGTGGATCGACAAGCACGGCGAGGGGGTGATGCTCGTGAGCCTGAACGTGGACGACACCCGCAAGGCCGTCGAGGAGCTCCAATCGAAGGATTATCCCTTCATCCCCACCCCGGACGGGGAGGTGGCAAGGCCTTTCCGGGACTGCGAATTCGCCTTTGTTCATCCCAAAAAGATGAACAATGTTCTACTCGAAGTGATCGATTATAAATGGGATGAATTGAAGAAATAGACCGAGGGTACGCGATGTCCAGTCAACTAGTCTCTATTCCGACCGCTCGAACGATCAACTATCTGCGTGTTTCGATAACGGACCGGTGCAATCTGCGCTGCTGCTACTGCATGCCCGAGGACGGTGTCCCGGTGATGCCGCACAAGGAGGTTCTCTCTTATGAAGAAATGCTCCGTTTGATCGGGGTCTTCGTCCAGGCCGGGATCCGGAAAGTCCGCATCACCGGCGGCGAACCGCTGGTCCGGAAGGATGCCGTGGATCTGCTGGGCAGGCTTCATCAAATGCCTGGACTGGAAGAGGTGACCCTGACGACCAATGGGGTGCTCCTGAAGGAATTCGCCGCGCAACTCAAAAAGAGCGGCGTCAGCCGACTCAACATCAGTCTGGATTCCCTCAAAAGGGAGCGTTTTGCACGGATTACGCGGCGGGACCGGTTCGATGACGTCGTCGCCGGGATTCATCTGGCCGAGAGCCTCGGGTTCGATCCGATCAAGATCAATGTGGTGACCATGCGCGGAGTGAACGACGACGAGATCGGGGACTTCTACCTGCTGGCTAAGGAACGTCCCTATCAGATCCGCTTCATCGAGTATATGCCGGTCGGTGCCGCCAACAGCTGGGATCCGGCCCAGTTCATCTCGTCGAAGGAGATTTACGAGACCATTTCGCAGTTCGGTCGGCTGGAGCCGCTGGATGCCGGGATGCTCGACGGCCCCGCGCGCTGCTACCGGTTGGTCGAAGGGGCCGGTCAAATCGGTTTCATCAGTGCCCTGAGCGACCACTTCTGCGAGCGCTGCAACCGCCTGCGCCTCACCGCGGACGGACAGCTGAGGACCTGCCTTTTCTCCGACGCCGAGGTGTCCCTCAAGACCCCTTTGCGGCAGGGCGGCTCGGACGAGGAACTCCTCGATCTCATCAGGCGGGCGATCAAAAACAAGCCGAAAGGTCACGGGCTGCAGCGGGTGCGTCCTGAGGCCTGCCTGCGTCAGATGTCCCGAATCGGCGGATAATCACTCCAGCATGATTCTGCCTCGAAATCCGCATAGCCATCACGAGGGCCATTGCTCTGTTCGAAAGGAGTATTGATACGACGATGCCCGAAACGATCGCGGCGCCGCCGGTGGTTGCATTTGTCGGCTGGTCGGATAGCGGAAAGACGACCTTCATCGAAAAGCTGATACCGGTCCTGGTGAAGTCCGGTCTGCGTGTTGGAACCGTCAAACACCACAAGGGGGGATTCGAGATGGACCGCGCCGGAAAGGACAGCTGGCGCCACAAACAGGCGGGCGCCGCCGCGACGCTCGTATCCTCCCCTGTGCGGATCGGGATGGTGCAGGATGTGGACCATGATTACACCCTGGATGAATTGCTCCCCTTTTTCAGGAATGTCGACCTCGTTCTGGCCGAGGGATACAAGCACGAGGCTGAGAAGAAGATCGAGGTGTTTCGGCCTCTTTCTGCGGAGTCCCAGCCGCTTTGTGCGAACGACCCCCACCTGATCGCTCTGGTGAGCGATCTGCCGCTGGACCTGGGCGTGCCGCGTTTCGGCCTGGAGGATGCGGGTGCTGTGGCGCAGTTCCTGGCGGCCTTTTTCGATGTTACCCCACACAAATAGAGTTTCCATCCGGAAATGGTCTTTTTGGCCCATTTTGGCGTCAATCTGCACGTTTGCTTGATATTGGCCAAACCGGGACCCGGCGTGAAGCGGTGGGACTGAGCACGCGCAGTGTGTAAAGAAAAATCCTCATTTCCGGATGGGAAACTGGGTTCTAACAGGAAGTGATTTCCGGATGGGATTTAGATAAGGATCTCTTTCGTTGCGGGAGATTTTTCTTGTATCTTTAAATATAGAAAATTAAAATAACCGGTTATGTATTTAGAGCCTCCTCCAGTGTGAACATGGAAGCGTTCATGTACGGGAGGCTTTCGTGTATCCTGAAGAGGGTGCATTGGGGAGCGGTTCTCCAACTCTGCAGGGTATTTCGAGGAGGTTCAGTCGGCAGGCTGAAAAGAACCGCCTGCCGGGAAAGTTTGGCCGGAGCTCGGCCGGGGAGAGAAAATGATCCAGGTTCCGCTCGTTGCCCAAGGGCCCGCCGCCGTTCTCGCGGCGGGTGCCCCTGGGGGAGATATCCTTCATATGGTGCTCGGCGCCGGTTTGATGGTCAAGCTGGTGTTGCTGATTTTGCTGGTTTTCTCGGTTGTTTCATGGGCCATCATCCTGATAAAGGCACGGCTTCTGCGCAAGGCCCGCAAGGAAACGGAAAGCTTTCTGGACCTGTTCAAAGAGGGCCTGGAGCTCAAAAAGATATTCGCGGCGGCCGAGAACTATGGATTCAGTCCGGTGGCACGCCTGTTCAGATCCGGATATGCGGAATTCAACCGGCTGAAAAAGATCGAACTCTCACTCGCGGCAGAAGAGGGGCACATCGCTGATTCCGGATCTCTCGTCTGGTCCAGGCAGACCATGATGGACAACCTGAACAGGGCTCTCGAAAAAGAGGTGATCGATCAGGTGAACCGATTCGAGGATTCCCTGGGTTTTCTGGCGACGACTGGAAATGCGGCGCCTTTTGTGGGACTTTTCGGAACCGTTTGGGGTATCATGGAGTCATTCCATTCCATCGGTCTGAAAGGGGCGGCCAATCTCGCCGTTGTTGCGCCCGGGATCTCCGAGGCGCTGGTGGCGACAGCGGCCGGGCTCGCCGCCGCGATTCCCGCAGTTGTGGCTTTTAATGCTTTCAACCGGCGGGTTTCCGCGTTGAGGGTGGATATGGATATCTTTACCGCCGATTTTCTAAGCATGGTCGAACGGCAGTTGCTCAAACGCCAGACCATCGGGCGGCCGGTGCGATAGAGGGTGGGATGGGACACATCGGCGATCAAAAAAAGTTCATGTCGGAGATTAACGTCACCCCTCTGGTGGACGTCATGCTGGTGCTCCTGATCATTTTCATGGTTACGACACCCATGCTCATGCAGGGCGTCGATGTCAATCTGCCGAAGACCGATTCCCGCCCCATCAAGACGAAGGAGGATCCGCTGATCATCACCATCCAGAAAGACCAGAAGATCCTTTTCGAAGACCACGAGATGCCGATGGAAGGTCTGGAAACCAAGATCAGCAAGATCTTCGAAAACAGACGGGATAAAGAGGTGCTCCTCCGCGCCGACCGTGACGTGTCCTACGGCTTTGTCATGCAGGTCATCGCGCGGGTCAAGGCGGCGGGGATTGACAAACTCGGTATGGTAACCGAACCACTTGAGTGAGGCCCGGAATGTCCTGGGTGATGCACGGGCGGGCTGCGAGGGCGATGCAGCCGAATTGGCCGTCGATGCTGCTGATATCCGCCCTGCTCCATGTGTGCGCATTTGCTGTGCTCCTGCTCGTTCCGGATGCGATGCCTACGCGCGACATAAAAGGGACGGTTTACGAGGTGAGCTTGGTGGATTTGCCGAACCGGCTCGGTTCTCCGGACAAGGCGCCGAAGGCGGGCAAGGGAGCGCCGGCTGCGTTGCCGAAGGCCTCCGCTCCGAAACCAGCCGCCCCCAAGCCGTCGGTTGTGCCTAAACCTCTGCCCCCCCAGCCGCCGGCAGTCAAGAAGATCGCCCCGGTGGAGAAGGCACCGGAAAAGGTCGTTCCAATCGCCAAGCGGACGATCGAAAAACCGGTCAAAGCGGACAAGCCTCCTGAGGCAAGCCCTGCAAAGCGTGTCGACGAGGCGCTTTCCAAGATCGAAAAGCAGGCGGCGGAGAGAAGGCAGAGGGAGGCGGCGGAGCGTGCGAAGCGCGAGGCGGCTGAGCGTGCAAGGCGGGATGCGAAAAAGGCCGCCGCCGGGGATGAGAACCGGATCGACAGCGCCGTCGCCCGTCTGGAGGAGCGCCTGCGGACCAGCGGGGGCGGAAGCGGGGAGGGGGGTGCCCCCGGCGGCGGCGGACCGGTGCAGGGAATTTCCCTGCGTATCTATGAGATGGAGGTGACGAATTGGATCAAGAGCAACTGGTCCTACCCCGTCGCACTGACGGAGCCCGATCAGCGGAAAGACTTGATGGCGGTCGTGCTGGTGAAGGCCAAGAATGACGGGACGGTGTTGGATGTCATGTTGAAGGAGTCTTCGAAAAACCCTGTGTTCGATCAATCGGTGCTGAAGGCGGTCGAGCGCTCCGATCCGTTGCCACCGTTTCCGGATGGGTTCAATCGGCCCATCGGAGAGTTTGAAATCACATTTAATCTGAGTGAATTCGAGGGGATGTAATTTTTGCTCGGTGAGGGGTTGGCAGGATGTCTTTTGTTTTTCCGTTGAGCCGGATGATGGCGGTTGCTGCAGTCGGTGTGTCGGTTTTTCTGGGTGTGGTGTTGTTCCCTTGTTCCGCGAATGCCTCTGCCCGTTTCTATATCGATATCAACGCGCCTTCCACGCCGCGATTCAAGATCGCCATCCCCGATTTCCTCAATCTGGGAGGAGAGGCGCCGAAAGGTGTTTTTACGGATCCACTGGACGGCATCATGTCCAATGATCTCGATTTGAGCGGATTCTTCGAGCCGATGGACAAAGGCGCCTTTCTCGAGGCGCCGGGGGATGCCGGAAACCTGGAGGTGACGCAGTTCAAAAACTGGTCTGTTATCGGTGCAGAGCTTCTTCTCAAAGGTGGATACCGTCTTGAGGGGGATGAACTCGAGATCGACGTAAAGCTCTACGACGTCTTCTCCGGTCGCCAGATCCTGGGGAAGCGGATGACGGGCCGTGCTGCCGGCCACCGGTATCTCGTTCACCGTTTAGCGGGCGAGATTATCAAACTCCTTACCGGGAACGAAGGGATATTTCAGAGCAAGCTGGCCTTCGTCGGAACGGCGACCGGGAACAAGGAAATCTACGTATGCGACTTCGACGGCTATAACCCGGTTCAGATCACCCGTGACAAGAGCATCGCGCTTCTTCCGCGGTGGTCTCCCGACGGAGGGAATATCCTTTTCACCTCGTACAAAGACGGCGGGGGCCCTAAGCTTTATCTCAAAGAGTGGCCCGGAGGGGCTGTCAGGCGAATCTCGGGTGATGCAGGCCTGAACATCGGAGCCGGGTGGGCCCCGGATGGCCGGAGCGTCGCCCTGACCCGCAGCGGCAAGGGAAATCCTGATATCTATCTGATCGACCCGGCGGGGAAAAACATCAGGCAGCTTACGAACCACTGGGGCATCGACGTCTCGCCGACCTTTTCCCCTGACGGCAGCCGCATCGCTTTCGTATCGAATCGGTCGGGATCACCGCAAATTTACGTGAAGGACCTCCGCTCCGGCTCGGAGGAGCGGATTACGTTCGAAGGCAGATACAATACGTCGCCGTCGTGGTCCGCTCTCGATCGTATTGCTTATGTGTCCATGCAGGACGGGAATTTCGATATCTATGCCATCGACCCGGACGGAAGGCGGCTGATGCGTTTGACGGACGGCCAGGGAAACAACGAGGACCCCTGCTGGTCTCCGGACGGGCGCTATTTGACATTCAGCTCGAACCGTACCGGGCGCTATCATATATATATGATGACTGCAAACGGTCAGAACCAAAAGAGGCTTACCTCAGGCGCGGGTGAACAGACAGCGCCGTCGTGGGCCCCTTAGCCCTTGTCTTTTTGTTTTACAGGTTGTTTAGGGGGCTGGTTTATCCTTAAAGCGGGAGGAAACCGCGGCCGGTCCTTTTCGTTGGTGCCCATTCGAAAGCATGCTTCACGGCATAGCCGAACTTTGATCCACAAATATAGACGGGGTTCCTGGTGGCTTTCGGGAGATCGATCCGCGTGTTGAAGATGTTCTCGAAGACGGCCACACAGGCGAAAACACCCGTTGGCATTGGAGCAAAGGTGGAAAAACCGTTTCCGGATGAGTGTGGCTTACCGTGAAGAGATGCTTTCAGCTTGGGTACTGACGTGGCACCCATCCAGGACCTTTCGGACTTTTTCGAGGTGTTGGAGCACGATGCAATGTGAGGGGCCGACTTATGAAGGGAGGGATGTGTAGACCCTTGAAATGCAAGGGTCAACGTGTTAGAAGTGAACCGTTTGAATGAGCCTGTGCCCTGGGAAATCGTGCGAAGCGTTTCAGGGCCGGCGAATAGGGTCGGATTTGAAGACCGGCTGAATGGATGGCCGGGAGTGTCTCACATGGAAATTTTAGGGAGGTAGAGTTGAAATGTTTTCGAAACGGTTGTTCGAAGTCCTGTTTTGTTTGATGTTGGGTGTGGCGCTTTTGTCTACCGTTTCTTGCGCGAAGAAGCAGGTTGCGGTTTCTGACGCCACAGGCGTGAAGTCCGGGGTGACCGATGACAGTGCAGATCGCGCCAGGGAAGCTGAACGGGCCCGGATGATGGAACTCGAAAGGGCACAGAGGCTGGCCCAACAGCAGGTGGAGGCCTTTCAGAACGAGCGGATCTATTTCGATTTCGACCGCTCCGACCTTCGGTCTGAAGCCAAAGTCATTTTGCAGAAAAAGGCCGAGTGGCTGAGGTCGAACACGGAATACCGTCTGGTCGTAGAAGGCCATTGCGATGAGCGCGGTACCAACGAGTACAACCTTGCACTGGGTGATCGGCGTGCCAATACGACGAAGGACTACCTCGTGGCGCTAGGCGTGGACGATATGCGGATTTCCACGATCAGCTATGGGGAAGAGAAACCGCTGGATCCGGGGCATAACGAAGAGGCGTGGAGCCAGAACCGGCGCGCTGAATTTCGCCTGAGCAAATAGTGCCTCTCCACATCGAGTTTTCGGGCGCTGTTGAATATGCAGCCCGGAGACAGGGAGGTTCAGAGTCCCATATCCGGTGCTTCCTACAAGGTTTGCAGAAGAGGCCCGGGCGATGCCGGGTGTGCGATTCCAAGGATCTTGGATCGTTTTCGGGGCGACTTTGCTCCTGTGCGAAAACCCGGTAGGGCGACAGGTTGGTTGTCCCGAAACGGCAGTTGGTTTATTGGGAACGAGGGGTGGCGCCGGACCGTGGTTTGTGCTCCACCCCTCGTTTTTGTCGGATCTGAGGGAGTCTTTCGCTTCGATCCGTGGGTTTGAAGGTCATTTGTCGGATGGGGGTAAAGAAGGCATGGTGATATCTGGCTGGATCGAAAGCGGGAAGATGATTTGTGTATTTGGGCTTATCACGGCGTTCTTTCTGGGATGCGCCAGCAGCCAGGATGTTCTTTATCTGAATGACCGGGTGGCTGCATTGGATCAACAGATGACCCAGATGCAGGAGCGGGTCGAGAAGGATGAATTGGGTTCTATACGTGCTACGCAGGCGGACATGATGACCGATCTCGGGCGGGTCAAGACCGAAATGCAGGAACTGCGCGGCATGACGGAGGAAAATCAATATCTTCTCAAGCACGGCTCTCTCAAGCCGGGAGCCGGGGAAGACCGGGCGGCCACCGGCATCGAAGATCTCAGCCGGCGGGTGGCGGTGCTCGAGCGGGGCTTGCGCCAGGTTCAGGGCTACCTGAATCTGGAAGAGGCCTCGGAGCCCCCGGCTGCGGTTTCGGCCGAAAAGGCAGCGCCGGCGGATACGGATGCAAAGGCGCCGGCCGCTGTCGAGGCGGCTAAGCCTCGTCCCTCCGACCAGGTCTTGTATGAGCAGGTCCTGGCGGAGTTCCGGGCTGGGCAGTATGAAAAAGCCATCCAGGGGTTCAATTCGTTTCTGGCCGAATACCCGAAGTCTTCACTGGCCGACAATGCGCAGTTCTGGATAGGCGAATCCTACATGGCTCAGAAGCAGCACGAACAGGCTATCCTCGCGTATCAGAAAGTCATCAAGAATTATCCGAACGGCAACAAGGTTCCGAGCGCCATGTTGCGCCAGGCTTTGGCATTTTACGAAATCAACGACAAGACCAGCTCGCACCTGCTGCTCCGTCAAATCATGAAAAAATACCCTGACTCCCCGGAGGCCAAGATCGCAAAATCCAAGCTCGAAACTCTGAAGTGACGCTAGGTTCCCAACCCCGCGCCGAGCCTTTGGCCTTGGACTGTGCTGTGGGAGGAACGGGCTTGGCTGGAGCCAGAAAGGGGCCGGATGGGGCGGGAAGCGTTTTTGGCCGACCGATGAGGCGTTCGAAGAGGATAGCGGATGGCCGATTCTAGGACCTGGAGGCTTAAGATGAGGGTTGATCGGTTGTTTTTTTTGATCCCGGCGCTGATGCTGGCGAGTGCAATGATGTGGGGCAGCTGCGTTGCATGGGCGCAGGACCGGGACCTGTACACCTTGGAGCGCAGCATTGCGGAGGCGGTGGAAAACAACCCCGATCTTCGGGCGACGATGGAGACAAAATATCAGGCCGAAATGGCGAAAAAACAAGCTGGTGCGGAGTTTTTGCCCAAGGCCAGCACCACCTACGGCTATACCCGCTTGAACGAGGCGCCTCAGTTTCGTTCGGATCTTCTTCCGGGAGTCGAGATCAATGTTGGGACGCTCGATAATTATCAGTGGAAAGGAACGGTGACCCAACCTCTCTTTACCGGGTTCGCATTGACGAGCGCCTATGAACTGGCCAAGTTGGGAGTCGATCAGGCCGAGTTGAACATCGCGAGGGCGAAGCTCGACCTGATTTTGAGCGTCAAGGAAGCGTATTTCAACGTGCTGATCGCCGACAAGGCGGTGCTGGTAGCCGAACAGGCGGTCCAGTCGCTCGAGTCGAACCGTAATGTCGCGGATAATTTTTACAAAGTCGGTATCATCCCGGTCAACGATTTGCTGAAGGCGGAGGTCGAACTGGCGAACGCCAGACAGAAACTCGTGGGCGCGCGGAATTCAGCCGTTCTGGCGCGGGCGGCATTCAACAATGTCTTAGGCAGGCCGGTCGCCCTCCCAGTGCAGGTCCAGGACATTTTGGCCTATTCACCGGAGGAGGGTGATTTCGAGGCCTATGTGTCCAAGGCCCTGAAGAACCGCCCGGAGATGAAGCTGCTCGAAACCAATATTCTTCAAGTCGAACAGCAAAAGCGGATCGCCGCGAGCGACTATTATCCGGATGTCGTACTGAGTTATGACTACATCAAAGAGGGCGACTCACCCGGTGTGTCCGGCAGCCCCTACCATGACGCAAACAGCTGGCAGATCACAGCGGGCCTGACCTGGACCTTCTGGGAGTGGGGTAAAACGCGCTACGCCGTCCATGAGAAGGAAAGCCAGCAGAGGGAGTTGATGCACACCAGGCAGTCACTGGAAGAAGGCATCGGTCTGGAAGTGAAAAACGCCATGCTGGATATCAGCACCGCGGCGGAGAATATTCCGACGACGGAGAAGGCTCTGGACCAGGCGGAAGAGAACCTGCGGGTTAACGAGGAGCGTTACAAGGCGGAGGTGACGACGATTACCGAGGTCCTCGATGCCCAGACCCTTTTGACGGAAGCGCGCGTCAACTACTATAGGGCCCTGTACAACCACAACCTCGCCAAGGCCCGGCTGCAGCGCGCTATGGGAATTGATTGAAATGACGATATTTTCCGGAAACTGCCGAGGGTTCCGCCATGATACAGCTTTTCCGGTTGAGCAAGAGTTTCGGGGCCTGTGTCGCACTGAAAGATGTCAACCTCACGCTGAATACCGGTGAGTTCATCTTTTTGACCGGGCCGAGCGGGGCCGGTAAGACGACCCTGCTGCGGCTGATTTTTGGATCGGAGAGGCCGACGAGCGGGGGAATCTTGATCCATGGCATCAACCTGAGCCGGATCAGCCGCTCGAATCTCGACTTGCTTCGCCGTAAGATCGGTTTCGTGTTTCAGGATTTCAAACTGCTGCCCGGCAAGACGGTTTTCGAAAATGTAGCCCTGGCCCTGGAGGTATGCGGCGAGCGCCCGGGAACGATCCGCAAGAAGACCCACCAAACCCTTCGATCATTGGGCCTGGCGGACAAGGAGTCCATGTTCCCGCTGGAACTGTCGGGGGGTGAACAGCAGCGGGTGGCGATCGCACGGGCGATCGTCAAGGACCCGCTCATCCTGTTGGCCGATGAGCCCACCGGCAATCTGGATTGGGATCTGACGCTTGAAATCATGCATGTCCTACGCAAGATCCACGCGAAAGGGACCACTGTGATCATTGCGACGCACAACCGGGAGCTGCTGGAGGAGATGGGGCATCGACGGATCAGACTCGATCGGGGTGCCGTTTTGGATGACCCATGAAAATCTATCTGATCGTTTATCTGTTTCGTCAGGCGATGGCCGGGTTGCGCGCCAACCGGATGGTGCAGCTGATCGGGATAGGCACGATGACGGTATCTCTGCTGATCTTCGGGTTTTTCCTTCTCCTTTTCGTCAACCTGAATAGCTGGGTCCGCGGTTGGGGTGACAGCCTTTTCGCCTCCGTCTATATTCGGAGTGATGCAGAAGAGCCTGTAAAGCGGCAGGTCGAGGGGCTCATCGCGTCATTCGAGGGCGCGGAATGCGTGCGAACCGTGTCGAGCGAGGAGGCGATGCAGATCTTGCGGAGGGCACTCGGGGACCAGAAGGAAATCCTGGATGATCTGCCTGATCCCAACCCGCTGCCCATCGCCCTGGACGTGGTGTTCGAGGCGGCGAAGGTGGACGGGGCGGAGCTTCTGGAATTCAAGCGGAGTGTCGAGGCGTTGCCCGGTGTCGATGAGGTCGTGTTGAGCGAGGACTGGCGCGGGCGGGCTCGCGCTTTGCTTGACGTGCTGAGGATTGGAGGCACCGTGCTCGGAGGGCTTCTGGCGGTGGGGGTGCTTTTTATCGTCGTCAATACCATCAAGTTGACGATTTATGCACGCCGGGAGGAGATCGAAATTGCGAAACTGGTCGGGGCAACCGACTGGTTTGTCAAGACGCCCTTCCTCCTCGAGGGTCTGGTGCAGGGCGTTTTGAGCGGAGCCGTGTCCTTGGGTATTCTCTATCTGAGCTATCTGCTTCTTTCCGCGAGGGAGATCCAGTGGATGGATATCCCGGTTCTGGAGGTCGTGTTTGTTCCTCCCCACCTGCTGTTAGCCGTTTTCGCCGGCAGCGCGCTGTTGGGGGTTATTGGCAGTCTGATCGCCGTGAGCCGTTTCTTCGACGTATGAGAGGTTTTTTTGAGCGCCGGCCGGATTTTCCAGGTGGTGATCGTCATGGGTGCCTTGTGGATTTGGGGCTCCCCTGGGATGTCCCGGGCGGCGGAAAATGCGGTGCGTCGGCTCGATCAAATCGAGACCCACCTTTCGGAGGAGGCGCAGAAACTCGAGGCCGCTCAGCTGCGCGAAAAAGACCTGCTGGCCGAGTTGTCCATGCTGCAGGAGAAGGTTCGATCCGGTGAGGCGGCCCTGGATCGCCTGAACAGGGAACAGCGGGCATTGGAGCAGGAAATTGAATCCCGGAAGGAAGCCATCGCCGGGATGGAAGATGCGGCCGCTGCCATAGAAGCGCAGCTCGCCCGAAGACTGAACGTATTTTACAAGTTTGCCCGGGAAGGGTATCTGAAGACGATTTTCTCGTCCCAGGGCCTGCGCGAACTGCTGCATCTGATCAAATACCTGAAGGTAATCGTCAGCCGCGACGGGAGGGAATTACAGTGGCTCGTGGAAGAGTCTTCGGCCGGCAGACAGAAGATAGCCGAACTCGAGGCCGGCCTGCAAGATGCCCTGACGCGGCATCGGGCTCTGGAACAGCAGGCCGCTGCGATGCAGGAAGAGCTGGGGGGCAGGGTTCTCGATCTCGTAAAGGTTCATCAGGAAAAGGATTTTTACGAGACGGCCGTGAGGGAACTCGAGGTGGCCGCCAAGGAAATGAGGGATCGGCTTTCGATGCTGAAGGAGGAAGAATCGCCGTCGAAAGAACGTGCTTTTTCGGATTTTGAGAGGGCCAAGGGGAGTTTGCAGCCTCCTTTGCCCGGAGAGATTGTTTCCGCTAAAGACTTCTTGAGTAAGAACGACCTCGATCAGCGCAAGGGCGTCTTCATCCGTGGGGATGAGGATACGGTGAAAGCCGTGTTCCCCGGCCGGATTGATTTTTCTGGAAGGCTGAAAGGATACGGTGATATGATTATCATGAATCACGGACGCCGATTTTATACCGTTATGGGCCAGTTGGCCGAGCGGCGCAGAAAGACGGGAGAGTGGGTGGAGGCGGGGGAGGTGTTGGGATCGGTAAAAGGTGGAGGACCGCTCTACTTCGAGATCAGGACGGGAACGGAGAACCTCGACCCGCGTGAATGGTTCGGTCTGCCATGACGGTCTGTTCTGCCTGAAGCTGAGGGTGAAGGTCCGGGCGTGTGAGATGCAGGCAGGGTGATCGATGGTGTTTTGGTCAATGATCTTTCCCTGCACCGGCCAAGCCGGTGAAAAGATCTTCCTGTTTTCGTTTGGAACTGTGGAAAGGAATCAACTGAGCGGCGCCCCTCTTGCGGCGGGGGCGAGGAGAAACGAATGCATCAGTTTGCGAAAAGATTCGGCAGGTATTTTGGGCTGGCGTGCCTGGTCATCCTGGGGTCTTTCCTTTTGAACGGCCGGCATGACTCTGTGCGTGCCGGGACCGACGATGTCTACAAGAACCTCGAGGTATTCGCGGAGGTCCTGCGCGAGGTGGAACAGAACTATGTGGAGCCGAAGGATGCTCAGACACTGATCTACGGCGCTATCAAAGGGATGGTTGGGAGCCTCGATCCCCATTCCTCCTTCATGACGCGGGAGGAGCATCAGGAGTTGATGCAGGAGACCCAGGGCAGTTTTACGGGGATCGGCATCGAGATCACGCTGAAAGACGATGTGCTGACCGTCGTTTCTCCTATCGAGGGGACCCCGGCCTATGATGCGGGCTTGCAGGCGGGGGACAAGATCATCAAAGTCGAAGACAAGTTCACCAAAGACATGACGCTGACCGAGGCGGTCAAGATGATCCGCGGTCCCCGGGGGACAGAAGTCCATTTGACCATCATCCGTGAGGGGGAAGAGGCCCCCCTGGAATTCGCCATCAAAAGGGATGTCATTCCCCTGAAGAGTGTCAAGGTCTTCAGGCTGACCCCGGATATCGGTTATGCCAGGGTATCCACGTTCCAAAGCAAAACGGCTGAAGAGCTATCTCAGGCGTTGGATGGCCTGGAGCAGAGTGGGGAGTTGAAAGGGCTCATCCTCGATTTGCGGAACAACCCGGGCGGCCTTTTGTCCCAGGCCATAGACGTGTCGGACCTTTTTCTCGATTCCGGATTTATCGTGACGACCAAGGGACGGATTTCCTCCCAGAACATCGAGGCGAGCGCGCACCGGGATGATCACGCAAGGCCGTACCCCATCGCTGTGCTGGTGAACGGGGGGAGCGCCAGCGCGGCCGAGATTGTGGCCGGGGCGTTGCAGGACAACGGCCGCGCACTGGTCGTGGGTACCAGGACCTTTGGCAAGGGGTCGGTCCAGACGATCCTGCCTCTTTCGGACGGCTCCGGGTTGAGGCTGACCACTTCTTTATATTACACTCCCAGCGGACGTTCGATTCAGTCGAGCGGGATCATGCCGGATGTGGAAGTGCCCTTTGTCAGGGCTGAAAAGGACAAGGCCAAAGAAGACCTCTCGCTCATGATGAGGGAAGAGGACCTGGAGGGGCACCTGCCCTCCGAAAAATCCGATGCGGAGGAAGGCGCCGAAAAGGATGCCAAAGATCCGGGAGAGGAGGCCGCACAGGCCCTCCTCGAAAAAGACAACCAAGTTCGGTATGCCTTGGATCTGCTGAAAAGCTGGAAGGTTTTTTCCAGGATAAAGTCGGCATCCTGATATTGTCCGAACCGTTAGGAAAACAGGGCCCCAAGGGTTTCTCCAGGGTGTTGGAAAGCGGGCGCGTGGATCGGCGCGCGGTTCTGGTGTCTGGTTGGGAGCGAAAAGGAGAACGAAAAGAAAACCTCGCAAGCGGACAAAGCGGTCAGGATTCCGCCCCTTGGCCATTGGGCTTTTCCTCTCCTTTCTTGGCCTGGTGGCCTTCTCGTTATGGGTTTTCCGGGAGAAAGGGTTCACCGGGGATGCGGTCCGGACCATTCCGCCCTTCGAAGAGGTTGTCAGCGTTCCCGAAGGCTTCCGCGATGCCGTAGGGGAGATAGACAGATCTGTTTATCGCGTGCTTTTCGATTCGGGGATCGACGAGGAGAGTGTCTCTTTCGAGCGGGTTATTCCTCAGCATCGCGACGGGATCGTGTGGGATTATGCCGAGCTTTCGGTCCGCTGTTCGAATGAGGAGTCTGCGAGGAAGCTGGCACATGCCCTGGCACAAAACGCGGATGTCTATGACGCCCCTAAGATCCGGGGAAGGATCTTATCCTCGACGGGCGGGCGGATGGTGATCGAGATCAGCAAGGACAATCTGCGGACTCATCTCGTATCGCTTGTGTGGGGTGTTCCAGAGGATCGGAAAGCTCCGCGCCATCCCAAGCTTGCAATCGTCATCGACGATATCGGATATGACCAGCGGATGGCAGACGCCCTGATGTGTCTGGACTTTCCGCTGAGCCTTTCCATCCTGCCCTACGGCCCCTTTTCACGGGATGCCCTCGAGAAGTGCGAGGAACGTGGGCTGGAAGTGCTCTTGCATCTGCCGATGGAGCCGAAGGGTTACCCGGAGGTGGATCCGGGCGAGGGTGCGGTGCTGCTGCAGATGGATGAGATCCAGATCGTTGACGCGCTGGATCGGGCCCTTGAGCGGGTGCCCGGTGTCAAAGGGGTCAACAATCACATGGGATCCGCCTTCAGCGAGAACCTGCAGAAGATGCGTGTCGTGCTTGCATTTTTGAAGTCGCACGATCTGTATTACCTGGACAGCCGCACCAGCCCTCGAAGCGTCGCCATCGATCTGGCGGGTGATCTCGGGCTCGAGGCTGTGAGCAGGAATGTTTTTCTCGATGACGACCCTTCGCTGCGGGCCGTCAAGACGCAGATGGAGCGATTGCTGAGTCTTGCCCGGCATAACGGTTCGGCCGTGGGGATCGGTCACCCGTACGAATCCACCTTGCAGGTCCTGCGGGAATCCGCCTCGCGGATTCGCAGTGAATTCGAGGTGGTGGCTGTTTCTGAGTTGGTGAAAACCCGTTGACTCATCTGCCGCTCGGATGCCTGGGGCGACACCGGATGGGGCTGGACGCACGTTGCGGCCACTTTGGCAGAGAGGGTTTTTCCGCCTTGCGGCGGAGGAAGGGAGAGGTTTTTGAAGGTTCCACTACTTGATCTAAAAATGCAGTACGCTCGGATTCGTGATGAAATCGACCAGGCTGTGAAAGAGGTCTGCGAATCGCAGCAGTTCATCCTGGGGCCGGTGGTCGCTCAGTTGGAGAAGGAGATTGCCGGCTATTGCGGGAGTGCCTATGCTGTGGGCGTTTCCTCGGGAACGGATGCTCTCCTCATCTCGCTGATGGCATGCGGAATAGGCAACGGCGACCTGGTGATCACGACGCCTTTCACCTTTTTTGCGACGGTAGGTTCCATTGTTCGAGTGGGGGCTACGCCCCTGTTCGTCGATATCGACGAGAAGACCTATAATATGGATCAAAGGATCCTGGGCGAGAGGCTCGATCGGCTGCCCGAGGAGCAGCGTCGACAGGTCAAGGCAATCGTCCCGGTCCACCTTTTCGGCCAGTGTGCGGATATGTCTCCCATCCTGGAGATCGCAGGAAGATACGGGCTTGCGGTCATCGAGGACGCTGCGCAGGCATTGGGCGCCGAATATCGGCTTCCATCAGGTGAAACGGTGAGGGCCGGTGCGATGGGGCAGATGGGGTGTTTCTCCTTCTTCCCCTCCAAGAATCTGGGGGCTTTCGGGGACGCGGGGATGGTAACCACCCATGATGAGGAACTCGCCTCGAGGCTGAATCTGCTGCGTGTGCATGGGGCAAGAACGAAGTATTACCATGATCTGTTGGGAGGGAATTTCAGGCTGGATGCGATCCAGGCGGCGGTGCTGCGGGTCAAGCTTCGGTATCTCGATCGATGGACAGAGGGCAGGCGGCGGAACGCGGACATTTACAGACGCTTGTTCGAGGAGAAAGGCCTGAAGGAGATTGGCTTGCCGTTCGAAGACACGCCCCGACATATTTTCAATCAATTTGTCATAAGAGTCCCATACGACCGGGACGGATTGAAAAGCTTCCTGAATGAGCAAGGCATTGGATGCGAGATTTATTACCCAGTCCCGATGCATATGCAGCCCTGCTTCTCGATGCTCGGGCATCGGCCTGAAGATTTCCCAGTGGCCTTGGAGGCATCCGAAACGACGTTGGCGTTGCCGATTTACCCGGAACTGGAGGAAAATCAGCTTATGTATGTTGCTGATAAGATAGCTGAATTTTTTGCATCCAAAAAAACCCCAAAAAAATCCTCGTGAGGCGAATTTTTTTGTTGACAGGATAAAACTCTCGAGGTATAAACACGCTTTCTTTGGCGCACAAAAAAAAGTTCTTGACACGGTCCGAAGAAAAGATTAATCTCTGAAATACAAATCGAACGGATTCCTTGTTCTTTGAAAACTAAATAGTGATGCCGCTGTAGGCCCTTCTGAAAAGATTGGGCCGCGAGCCCAAAGATGATTTAAGTGGAGAGTTTGATCCTGGCTCAGAACGAACGCTGGCGGCGTGCCTAACACATGCAAGTCGAACGAGAAATTCCGGCTTCGGCTGGAAGAGTAAAGTGGCGCACGGGTGAGTAACGCGTGGGTAACCTGCCCTTGAATCTGGGATAACTCCGCGAAAGCGGTGCTAATACCGGATATCGTCCCTTTGACTTTGGTCATTGTGATGAAAGGTGACCTCTTCATGAAAGTTGCCGTTTAAGGAGGGGCCCGCGTACCATTAGCTAGTTGGTGAGGTAACGGCTCACCAAGGCTGCGATGGTTAGCTGGTCTGAGAGGATGATCAGCCACACTGGAACTGGAACACGGTCCAGACTCCTACGGGAGGCAGCA